>P_1C_Sed_3_UnCtyDRAFT_1000314_pt1 | contig 10512 bp, 9 predicted proteins | sample Pon1CUnioCityCA_FD_10233 | JGI IMG/M metagenome (IMG submission 10233) | reverse complement strand
CGTGTACGGTAATCAGGTACCCTTTCCCGATGAACATGTCCACTTCGCCTGGCCTGCTGATACGACTCGCGGCATCGAACACAGGAAACTGCATGATAATGAAGAGGTAGTCGCTGTATTCATCGATCTTGGGGCGCTCGATGCGGCTCAGGCAATCCTCGAGATCCAGCGGGTGGAAATGGGGATAGTGCAGCCGCAGGGTTTCCATGTCCTGTGCTGTAGGTTTCTCGATATTGACCCAGGTTGTTCGTCCGTGGGTGAGCGTTTCGACGCCCATGCTTCCTCCCGCGCAGAGACTGGCTGTATTATCTCCCCTTGAACTGCAAAAGTCAAATCGCTGCGCGTCTACCCGGCATCGCTGGTCTGGATCGTCGCAGTTGCCAGCGGCGGGGCGCAGTGCTTCCTACCGCGGGACTACATGCCCCGTACCAGCGCGGCGCGAAAGGGGTGCAGGCTGGCACGCATCAGGCCGCCGGCGACAAAGGGGTCCGCTTCCATGAACTTACGGGCATCATCTTCCGTGTCTGCCTCAAAGATGACCACCGCAGGTCCCTTGCCGTCCAGCGAGCGCCCGGCGAGGATGACAATGCCTTCGTGGGTGGCTCTCTGTAGATAGGCAAAGTGCTCGCCCGCGATGCGCGTATCCTCCTCGGTCCAGGCATCTGGATCGGTGACCAACTCGGGCCGTACTGGGTCAAATACATAGATGAATTGCTCTTTGACCGCGTCCGCCATCTTCTCTCCCTCCGACTATAGCCCTACTTGCGCGCCACAAAGAATACCCTACCCTCTTCCTCCGGCTCGGCAATAGGGACAGCGAGTGCCTCGTACCTGGCAAAGTGGACCTCGCGCCATCCGATCCGCAGCAGCGTGTCTCGCACCCAGGCCATGTCGAACACGGTATTGTACACTGTCTCCTCAAACCGGTCGTACTGTCCATTCGCTGCCCGTATGAACCCGGAGACCCTGGTATAGGCTCGTTTTCCCTGACCGTCGAAAATGCCGCGGGTGACGATCATCGCCTCGTCGCCTTCGTCGATGTGGATGTTATTCCATCGCATCAAGCCAGAGCGCGTGTTTAGGTCAAAGATCAAATGGCCTTCGTCGATCAGAACCGCATAAACCGATCGCAGGCAAGATTCCAGTGCCTCCTCACCGTCCAGGTGGTTTAGGGCGTCAAAGGTAGAGGCGACCAGGCCGAACTGCTGATCCAGCGAGAACTCGGCTGCGTCGGCATGCACGAACTGCCCCTGTCCGCTCTCCACGTAGGAGCTCGCATTCTCGCTGGCATATTGGAGCATATGCTCTGATAGGTCGAGTCCGGTCACGCGGTACCCTTGCTTCAGAAAATGCAGGGCAAGTTGGCCAGTGCCGCAGCACAGGTCAAGGACGGGATACCCTGCCTCCCCGGCGCTGGTGCTGTCGTAGAACTCGGCGATCAGTGGCGCTACCCGGTGCGCAAAGCTGGTCCAGCGTTTGTTGTACACGTAGGCGAAAGACCGACCATAGGCTTGCATGGCTGTAGCTCCTTGTCAGCCGTCGTCGCTTCTACGGGTTTCTGGGGGCAGTTCCGGTATAGAATCCTCCCAATGCATGCGCATCTTTCGGCGGTCCATCGATGCTGAGGACAGTTCTCGGCCTGCAATTACCTGGACAGCTCCGCCAGCAACCGGTCCAGATCCTGCTCAGTGTTGTAAAAGTGGGGTGAGACGCGGATCAGATCGCCCCTCATCGATACGATGACATCCGCAGCATGCAGCCGCTCGCACAACTCGGCAGAGGTTAGATCTGGGTGGCGGAACGAGACAATGCCCGAGCGCTCGCTCCGGTGGTCGATTGGCGAGGCAATGGCACAGCCTCGTTCCTGAAGGCCGGCAATGAGATAGTCGGTGAGCGCCAGAATCCGTGCTTCGATCTCCTCCATTCCCACGGAGAGTAGCAGTTCGATGGTGGCTTCCATGCCCAGCAAACCGGCAAAGTTGGGCGAGCCGGGCTCAAAGCGTTCCCCGCTCTCGCGTAGCGGGGAGTCGTACTTGAAATAGTCGTCGCGATCCACGATGCTCCGCCAGCCTGCCATTGCCGGATTCAGGGTCTGCAGTAGCTCCCTGCGCACGTAGAGAAACCCCGCGCCTATGGGCCCCAGCATCCACTTGGCAGAGTGGGCCGCCACAAAGTCGACAGGTGTTTTGGCAACGCTGAACTGGAGAGCGCCCAGGCCTTGGATGCCGTCCACACACAGTAGTGCGTTCCGCTCGTGACAGAGGGCTGCCAAAGCATCCAGATCGTTGCGAAAGCCTGTGTGGAACTCGACAAAGCTGAGAGCTACCAGCCGCGTGCGGCGATCCATCAGGGACGCCACGTCCTTGACAAGGATGCGGTTCTCCAGTACCGGCGCAAATCGTACCTCGACGCCCCGGCGCTGCAGGTTGGTCCACGGATAGATGTTCGCCGGGAATTCGGTCTCGGCGCAGATGAGATTATCACCCTCTGTCCAGTCAAGGCCGCAGGCGACGATATTGAGCCCGTGGGAGATGCTACCGGTGAAGACGATTTCGTCGCGGTGGGCGCCTATGAACCTCGCACATGTCTGCCGGATCCGCTCGATGTCGTCATCCCAGTTGAGCAAGACTTCCCCGCCGCCGACTGCGCGCTCGGTCAGATAGCGGGTCATGGCCCCAACTACAGGTTGGGAGAGTCCGCCTACGGAGGCGTGGTTCAGGTATGCGTAGCGATCTGTGACAGGAAACTGCTCCCGCAACCTGGTTACGTTCACGGGCTCCTCCGTTGCTCGCTGTCCATTGCTGAGACAACTTTGACCAGGTGGGGTAGAACCTCGGCAACGTCTCCGTGAATCACCACGTCGGCACGGCTGTCAAAAGCTGTGGGTTCTAAATTGACAATGATAGCCTTTGAGCCGCTGCTCACGGCCAGGAAGGGGATGTCAGCGGCTGGTGTGACCTCCAGAGAGGAGCCGGCAACCAAGATCAGATCGCAGCGGCGCGCTTCGCCTTGGGCACGATTTAGCACGCGGATGGGCAACTGCTCGCCAAACAGGATGACATCTGGTTTTAATATGCCCCCGCACTCACAGTGGGGAACCTGTCCGGCGCGTATACCTTCTGTCAATGCGGGATCGACAGCGACCTTCTTGTAGCAGCGGACACAGGTTGCTTCACGCAGGTGTCCATGGAGCTCGAGTACATGCTCCGACCCGGCCCGTTGATGGAGGTCGTCGATATTCTGAGTGATGACAGCATGCAGATGGCCGTTTCTTTCGAGCTCTGCCAGGGCGAGGTGGGCCGGATTGGGCACGGCTGCGAGAAGTGTCTCGACCATCGGCCTGATCCAGTCGTAGAAGTTGTGGGGATTCAGGCGAAATGACCAAATAGAGGCGACCAGCATGGGGTTGTGTTTTTCCCACAGTCCCGAGTGGGGACTGCGAAAGTCGGGGATGCCCGATGCGGTGCTGTGACCGGCACCAGTAAAGGCTACCATGCGGCGCGATTGATGGATGAGCGCCGCAGCCTGTTCGATCTTTTCCTCTAGTGTCATGCATGCCTCCAAGCGGGCAACCAGGCCGGAGACCAGGTCCCGCCCATGCAGTGCCTTGCCCTGATCTGCTTGCGCTGCCCTATTCCAGGTGCAGCTCTTTGCCGCCAGCCAATCTGTGGGCGTAGCGCGTCGTCTCTGGCAGGCGATAGCCCCGCGTGCACTGTAACACCAGGTCAATGGACCCGGGGAGATCCACCCGGTGTCCTATTGACACGTACAGCGGCTTCACACCAGCCCGGCTGCGAACTACAGCGCCAATAATCTCACCTCTGTCGGTGAGCGGTTCCCAACTGCCCACGTCATCGCCCGGATCCGCGTGTTCGCCAGTCAGCCGTGACTTGGCGCAACCGATGCTGGGATGATCCAGAATGACCCCCATGTGAGCGGCCAGTCCTATGCGCTGAGGGTGGGCTATGCCCTGACCGTCAAAGATGAGGATGTCAGGCCAGATCGACAATTTCTCGAGCGCTCCTAGAACGACCGGGCCCTCGCGAAAGGTTAGCAGGCCGGGGATATATGGGAAGGTGGCGGGAGCCTCGCTCACTGCCCAATCCACTGGCTTCAAGTCCTCGAGCTTGAGAACAACGACCGCCGCCCGTGCCATGCTTTTGCGTATACTGACATCCACCCCAGCCACGGTCTGTACTGCCGCTGGATCGATGGCCGTCTTTGGGATGACCTTCTCAGCCAACTGGAGCTGCAGGTCCTTGGCCTCGGCAGGCGACAGGTCCCAGCGGTGGGAGATCGATAGATTCATCGCAAAGACCACCTCCTGGCGTGGGAAGCGCAGGGCATTCGTTGTGGTACCTGTCACCTCTTGCTGGATACGATAGCATGGGCAACTTTAGCACAAAAGGATCCGTTTGGCAAGCTTGACAGAGAGGACCTTTTGCGGTAAGATGCTCGCGGTCTCGAGGAGGAGGATTTAGCTGCATGCGGGAGTTCCTGACCTATGGAACCTATCGTCTTCTGGGGTCGTTCGCGGGTCCTCTGCCGCCACGTGTCGGTTATGGATTGAGCCGCCCGCTTGGTGCGTTGCTTCACGCCACCTCTCCGCAACTTAGGCGCGTCCTGGCCTTTAATTTTCGCCACGTGCTCGGGCCCGATGCCAGCGAGGAAGAGGTGCAGACAGTGGTGCGCCGTGCATGTGTGAACCTTATCAAGTCGCACTACGATCTCTTTCGCGTGAGCAGGCTTTCCACTGATGAGATCCTGGCTATGACTCACGTGGAAGGTCAGGAGTTGATGCACGAAGCCGTGGCTCGTGGAAAGGGCGTCATCATGTTCTCCGCCCACTTTGGCAATGTGGATATCCTGATTCAGGTGCCCAGTGCCCTTGGAGTGTCCATCTCGACTCCAGTTGAGCACATTCAATCCGAGCGCCTTTTCCAGTACACGCTAAGGCTGCGAACGAGCCATGGTTTGCAGATGTATCCTACCGGAGGTCCGATGATAGGATTATACCGAGCTCTCAGACGGGGTGAGGTAGTGGGCTTGGCGGCCGATCGCGGTATTGACGTCAGCACCCGAGACGTGGAGTTCTTTGGCTCTCCGGCAAGTTTGCCCGAAGGCCCCGTGCGCCTGGCTCTCCGCACAGGCGCTGCGCTGATGCCTGGCTTTGGTCGCCGGCTGCCCGACAACTCCTTTCACGTCCGTATTGAGCCTCCCTTGCAACTGCCCAGCACCGGCGACCGTGAAGCTGATGTCACTGCTGGAATGGAGATGGTAGTGGAAACACTGGAGCGCGTTATATCGCAGGAACCCGAGCAGTGGTTGCTTGCCAAGCCTGTCTGGCCGATGGGTGGGGCTGACGGCAAGGCCCAGGCTCAGGGCACGAACCGGTCGCACTAGATTGACTCCAGAATAGAAGAGTGGAGCGCAATGTCAGTTCTCGATCAAAAAGCACGCGAGCTTAGCCGGCCTGCACTGGAAGCAGTCGGGCGGACGCTCGCCAGGTGGAATGTGTCCCCCGATGCGATGACCTATCTTGGCCTCGTGCTGACTGTTGGCGTCGCTGTAGTCGCCGCCCTGGGGGAAATTCGCTGGGCGGGGGTGGCCTATATTTTTGCGGCTGCCTGCGATGCGCTGGACGGGACAGTGGCTCGCGTAAGCGGGCGAGGCAGTCGTTTCGGCGCTTTTCTGGATTCCAACATCGATCGCTTTGAAGAGTCCATCGTCTTTCTGGGTCTCACCGTCTACTATGCAGGTACTGATGGCGGGTGGGAGATTCCCCTGATCTTGGTGGTCACTGTCGGATCTTTGATGGTGAGCTACACACGAGCGCGAGCGGAAGCGGTAGGTGTCGCTTGCAAGGTCGGCTTCATGACGCGCGTGCCCCGTGTGGCGCTCATGATCGTAGGTCTGATCCTCGACCAAGTCCTGGTCGTGCTGATCATCCTGGCTGTCACTACTCTGTTCACTACATTCCATCGCATGGTCTACGTCTGGCGCATGACGGGTGGCGAGGCAGGCGGTTGGGGTGCGGTGAAGGAACCATTTGAGTTGCCCTATCCATCTGTCCAGGAGCCCGTGCAGAGCGAGGAGAGTGAAGAGTCCGAATGAAGTTCCTCAGATTACTCCTGATCTTTGGCGTTCTCGCAGTTGTGGCCGATTTCCTGGGTTGGAATCCCCTGCTGGTTTTTATCTTCTCCAGTTTGGCCATGATCCCCCTTGCCGGGCTCATGGGCGAGGCTACTGAGGCGCTAGCGGTCCGTACTGGACCCCGCCTGGGTGGGTTGCTGAATGCCACGCTGGGCAACGCAGCCGAGCTGATTATCACCATCATGGCCATCCGTGAGGGAATACTCAATCCTGCCATCAACGAGCACATGCTCGAGCTTGTTCGGGCGTCGCTTACCGGCTCGATCATGGGCAATATTCTGCTGGTACTCGGGCTAAGTGTGCTGGTCGGCGGCCTGCGGCACGGTACGCAAAGGTTCGATCGCACCCATGCCGGGACAAATGCGACTATGCTGCTGCTTGCGGTGGCAGCCCTGGTGATCCCTTCAGTATTCAGCCACAACATAGAGATCTTTAACCACGATGCAGTCGAATACCTGAGCCTTGGCGTGGCTGGTGTGATGATCCTGATCTACGTCCTGTCTCTCATTCACCAGTTGCGTACTTCTGGCGACCATACGCTCGATGATGATGGATACTCGGCAGCGGAACAGGAGGCGCCGCACTGGTCGGCCATGGTTGCGCTGACTGTTCTACTTGTCTCAACAGCTGCCATTGTCTGGATGAGTGAGTTGCTTGTGGGCACAGTTGAACACGTTGTGCTCGAGCTCGGCATTACCGAGTTCTTCCTAGGGATTATCATCGTCCCGCTCATTGGCAACGTCGCCGAGCACCTGGTCGCGGTCACTGTAGCGGCCAAGAACAAGATGGAGTTGAGCCTGGCGATTTCCATTGGGTCGAGCTTGCAGATTGCGCTCTTTGTTGCGCCGCTGCTGGTGTTCATTAGCCTGCTGATGGGCAACCCCTTGACCTTGGTGTTCAATGAGTTTGAGCTGATTGCCCTCATGGCAGCCGCGCTCATTGCTGGCCTGGTGTCGCTGGACGGCGAATCCAACTGGCTGGAGGGTGCCATGCTGCTGGCCATCTATGCAATTATCGCTCTGGCGTTTTTCTGGTTGCCGGCTTAGGACTCAGGACTATAGGGGCGCTGCTTCCCCATATCCTGCAAACATCATCTACTCAAGGCAGGTGCACACAAACAGGGACCGGGCTCGCCCGGTCCCTTGTCATGTCCACGGTTGCTTGTATTAGGGATACATGCGCCCCAGCAGCCTTGGGAAGGGGATCGTTTCCCTGATGTGCTGCAGCCCGCACAACCACATCACGGTTCGCTCGATGCCCAGGCCAAAGCCGCTGTGTGGTACCGAACCGAAACGTCGCAGGTCCAGGTACCACTCGTACGCATCTCGCGGCAGCTCGTGCCGCTCGATCTGCTCCTCCAAGAAGTCCAGGTCCCCCGAACGCTCCCCCCCTCCGATGATCTCGCCGTAACCCTCCGGCGCCAGTAGGTCAGAGGACCTGCAGGTCTCCGGCCGGTCCGGCTCCTGCGCCATGTAGAAGGCCTTTACTGCGGTGGGATAGTGATGGACAAAGACCGGCCTGTCGAATTGCTCGGCAACATAGGTCTCATGCGGCGCGCCAAAGTCATCTCCCCAGACGATGGCCGGAACTGGTTCGTCCTGTGGGGGGATCACCTCGCCGGCCTCGGCTGCCTTGTTGATCATCTCCACAGCGTCGTCATAATGGATGCGAGGAAAGGGCGGCTCGATCTTTTCCAGGCGGCCAAGGTCGCGGCCCAACGATTCGAGCTCTTTGCGTCGCTCCCTCAGTGTCGTCTGGACGATGTAGCTGACAAACTGCTCCTGGATCTCCATGTTCTCCCACATATCGACATAGGCCGCCTCAGGCTCAACCATCCAGAATTCCTGGATGTGCCTGCGTGTCTTTGACTTTTCGGCGCGAAAGGTCGGCCCGAAGCAGTACACGCGCCCAAAGGCCATGATATTGGCCTCGTTATACAACTGCCCACTCTGACTGAGGTAGGCCGGAGTGCCATGATAGTCCGTTTCGAACAGCGTCGTCGTGCCCTCACACGCCGATGGCGTCAGGATGGGCGTATCCATGAGCAGAAAACCGTGATCGTCCAGCCAATCGCGGATGGCCTTGATCATCGTCGCTCGCACCCGCAGGGTGGCCCACTGCCGCGATGAGCGGATCCATAGGTGGCGATGCTGCATGAGGAAATCGACCCCGTGCTCCTTGGGGGTAATGGGATACTCGTCGGTGACTAGTTGGACACAGGTAAGATCTGTGACTCCCAGCTCAAAACCGCCCGGTATTCCTGGTGCGCGCTCGTCGGCACGGACCTCTCCTGTGATGATGATCGAGGACTCTTGGGTCAGCCCGCGCGCTGCCTCGAACACCTCCTGGGGGATCTCCTTTTTGAACACCACGCACTGCACGATCCCTGTGCCATCGCGGACCTGCAGAAACTGAAGCCTGCCCTTGCCTGTCTTGGCATAGAGCCAGCCTTTGATCGTTACTACCTGGCCGACATGATCAGCCAGTTCTTCAATGTGTACATTCTTGGCCATTTCGTACTCCCTGTCCAGATTTCCTATCTCGGTTGCGGTTGTGTTGTTCGTTTACCTCATGCCAGGCTCGGATTCACCTGGCAGCAGACGAATCGACCGAACCAGCTTGCAATAGACGTTCGTACTGCTGCCATTCACGCCTCCTTCAACCCTGCTGGGGGCTCGTCGTGGTTCCCGTTTGGGCTGCCACTCTGGCACAAAGACAGTCGCCCGCGACGCCGCCATATCTACCCTGTTTCTGGCAGATTTGGCGAGCTGTGAGGAGCGAACTGCGATGTGCAGATTATAGCACACTTTTGCGAAATTGTGAACAGCGCAGTTAAGGGGTATACTACAGGTGTACTCCGGGAGCTTGGATAGGGCTCCGGAACCTGGATTGGTGCCTGTACGTCTATAGATGGAAAAGTTGGGGAGGGAGAGAGCACAGTGTTCAGCGACTCGAGACAGCCTGAGCGGCGGCTCGCTGCCAATAGAGGTCAGGGGAGAAAGCGACCAGCCACCAAGGTGGGCGCTTATGCAGTGGCCTTTTTGCTGCTACTGGCAGTGAGCGCACTGTGTGTCGTCGGCCTTGTAGTCCTCCGGATGTGGTTCTCCGATTCCCCGCCTGCCACACTACCGGCCTCTATCACGCGCACCGATCGGCCGACTCCCGTCAGTGCTGCATCCGAGGCGGCTAGCACAAATACTGTGATCCCGGGCTCTCCGCAGATAACCATTGACCCGCCATCCGGATATATTAACAGCCTGGTGCGCGTATCGGGGCCGGGTTGGTGGCCTGGGGAGCCGGTATTTGTTTTCCTTCGTTCCCCGGAAGAGGGCGACGGTCCCGGATATGCCTATGCGGCTGCCGTGGCAGACGACAATGGCAGTTTCCACACGGCTTTTACCTTTCCCAATGAGATGCGCTGGATGGGGCAGGATCAGGCCTATGTGGTCGCTCGGGGCAACCGTTCAGGACTGGAGGCTGTCACGCTGTTCTCGCTGGTCGCTCCGACCCCTACCAATACAGTTCCTTCGCCTACGGCGCGTCCAACGCTGACTCCAGCTCCATCATCCAGTACAACTGAGACGTCCCAGCCAACTGACACGCCGCAGGCTAGCTCGACTCCAACACCGAATGTGATCATCAGCGATTGGCTCGGGGAGTACTTTGCCAACCCAGATGTGGCAGGCGCCCCGGCCCTCTTCCGCAATGACGTCAAGATAGACTTTAACTGGGGCGGCGAATCACCCGACCCGAGTATCCCACCAGATCGGTTCTCGGCCCGGTGGACGCGCCGGCTGGACTTTGCAGCCGGGTACTATCGCTTCACTATTCTGGTTGATGATGGTGTGCGCTTTTGGATTGATGGGGTACCCGTGCTGGACGAGTGGCACGACAGCACACTCTCGGAATATGCTGTTGAACGCTATCTTTCCCAGGGTCAGCATCCACTGCGCCTGGAGTATTTCGAGGGCTATGGTGGCGCCTTGGTCCGCTTGAGCTGGAAGCAGATCCCGCCGCCCACAAACACGCCATCGCCCAGTCCCACTCCTACATCCACAGCGACGCCTACGCCTTCATATACACCTACGCCCACTACCACCCCAACGCGCACGCTCACACCCACACCAACTGCGACCAGCACGCCTACGCACACGCCCACTCCGCCCTCCTCAGAACCGCCGCTGCCCGCGCAGTGGAGTGCTTCGTACTATGCAAATCCTGACCTGGAAGGGCCCGCAGCACTGACCAGGGTCGATGCCAACTTGAGCTTTAACTGGGGCGAGGGCTCGCCCGGTGCTGAGATTCCGATCGACGGCTTCTCTGCACGGTGGACGGGCAGTGTGCTGCTATCAGCTGGCA
>P_1C_Sed_3_UnCtyDRAFT_1000313_pt1 | contig 10572 bp, 12 predicted proteins | sample Pon1CUnioCityCA_FD_10233 | JGI IMG/M metagenome (IMG submission 10233) | reverse complement strand
TCGATCCTCTATCATCCTCATCGTCATTGCTGGCACCGCATATTGTTGGTCAGAAGCATTATGATGTCGCCATGGATGTGAAGTCAACCCTGGCAAGGTATGCGGATTTACAGGATGTCATCGCCATATTGGGCATGGAAGAATTAAGCGACGAGGATCAGAAGACGGTCATTAGAGCCCGTAGAATCCAACGATTTTTATCCCAACCGTTCTTTGCCGCAGAAGAATTTACCGGTAATCCTGGTAGATTTGTTCCAATCGAAGATACCATTGCAGGTTTTCAACAAATCCTAGACGGTACACATGACACAGTTCCTGAACAAGCATTTTATATGGTTGGGTCCATTAAGGACGTCATGGAAAAAGCGCGGATAATGAGTGAGGAAGATACCATATGATCCAAGGAAAATCACTCACTTTGAAGGTATTTACGCCAAATGGGCTGATTCACGAGTTTACAGATCTCTTTTCCATTAATGTCCCGCTGGCAAATGGATATCCCCTCGGGATTATGTCCGGACATGCTCCTTTGATCGCTGGAACATCCCAAGGTATGATTCGTTACCGGAGCAATGACCAATATGGCGAGTTGAATTTCCATGCAGGTATTCTAAGCATTAGAGATAATATGATTATCATATTCACCGCAGGAGAGCTAGGAGAAAGCGAAAAGGAGCAAATAAATCCCGAAGAGACAAAATACAATCGACTGATGGAATCCTTAGTTAACAAACTAAAAATGGGAGAAGAGCAATCGACCTCTTGAGGGATGCGATGGAAATTAAAGAAAAAAACAAGAAAAGAATAAATTGGAATCGGGACATCCCTCTGACCTCATTAGGTTGGCAGCTAGCCCTGCCTATCTTTGGCGGTGCTTTTTTAGGGTATCAACTGGATCAATCATCCCCCAACCAATTCACGTTCACGCTCATTTTTGCCCTTCTGGGCATTGTTATCGGTTATTACAATATTTATAAGATCATCGAATTGGAATGGCTACGAACCGAAGCAGCAAAGAGACGCGCAAAGATTGAGGGGTTGGATTCATGAGCTTATATTTTTATATACTTTGGGTTATTCTTGGGATCGGGTTAGCCATTGTGTTCATTAAAACCCAACAATGGTCTGTATCTTTGATTAATCCCCAATTCCCCAAATTTAGCAGAAGGATCATTATTGGTGGTGCAATTGTTCGATGGTTTATCATTGCAATTTTGCTATTAATATCCTTAAATCAATCTTTGATATCGATGCTCATTTTATTTTTCACCTTCATGCTCGCCAGGATTGCGATTCTTTTTCGTCTGCAAAGGCAATATGCATGACTTATTTACTGACTAGTCATTAAAAGGACCGTTATGGATGCAGTCATTCCAAAAACAGTTTTTTATCTGTTTGGCTTACCAATTTCAGACACACTCGTTTCAACCTGGGTAATGATGGCCATTATCATTCTCGTTGCCTTCCTGATCAGAAAATTCAAACCAGCTATGGGTGAGATGATGGTTGAAATGATTAACGATATCGTCAGTTCGGTGATGCCCGAGAATGTCAATCTAACCAAGTTCCTTCCGTTTTTGGGAACTTTATCCATTTTTTTGATCTTTGGTAACATATTCAGTATTTTTCCTGGCATGGTTTCCCCAACGGCAAATCTTAACACGACGGCTGCTTTGTCCATCCTTGTGTTTTTTGCCGTTCATTTCTATGGCGTCCAGGAAAAAGGCCTTGGGGGATACTTAAAAGACTTTGCTAACCCAATATTCATGTTGCCAATGGAAATTATAGGGCAAATCTCCCGCACATTGTCTTTGGCTGTTAGGTTGTTTGGGAATATTCTTAGCACCGATCTCATTGTCGCCATCGTCTTTTCACTGATCCCGTTCCTTGTTCCCTTGCCGCTGATCGCATTGGGAATGTTAACAGGTATTCTACAAGCTTATATTTTTCTTGTTCTTGCTTCTCTATTTATTGGTTCAGCAGTAGAAATTGAAAATATGGAAAAGGAACGGCGAGTTTTAAAGGAAGAAGTTTCAAAAAGTTTATAACCATTCGGAAAGGAGTAATTCATTATGTGGCAACTCGACTCATCAACATTAGTAACGGTAATGACCATTTTGGCATCCACCATTGGCATTGTACTTGGGGCAATTGTCCCTGCTGTGATGGAGGGCATTGCTGTTCAAAAAGCATTGGATGGCATTACACGACAGCCTGAAGCAGCCAATGATTTGAGAACAACGTTGTTAATCTCAATGGCTTTGTTAGAATCAACAGCGATTTACGTGCTTCTAGTTATCTTAGTCTTGTTATTCGCTAACCCATTATTAGAACGATTCTTTTAAACATAACAAGGAGGTTTGAATGCTCAATATTGATCCGATCACGATCGTGGGCTCAATTATTAACTTCCTTGTTTTAGCTGTTGCACTCTATTTTTTATTGTTCAAACCAACGATCAAACGAATAGAGACACGGGCTGAAGAAAAGGAAGCGCTCCTTGAGCAAGCCCGCTTGAAGGATCAAAAGGCTGAAAAAAAGCTACAAGAAATTGACAATAGGCTAAATAACATCGATACAGAATTAGAAAAGCGGGTTCAGACAGCCTACGAACAAGCAAAAATCGAGAGTGAATCCCTTATTCAAGCTACGCAACTTGAAGCCGAGAAAATTCTCGCTGAAGCAGAAAAAGAAGCCGCGAAACGCCAACAGCATGAGATTGAAGAATTACAAGGACAATTGGTGGATAAAATTCTTGAGATTAGTGGCCAAATTTTGCAGAAGACCACACCAGACAGTGCTCATGAAAAATTGATTGAAGCACTAAATTCTGAAATTTGGGACCTTGGTAAACAGGACATGCGACAGGTGAGAACGATCCGAGATTCCCTCGTTGAAAGAACGCCAACCGTCTACGTGACTTCAGCTAAAGAACTAAGCCCAGAACAACAGCGTTCACTGATTAGAACCTTTAGTGCCCTTGCAGACAATAATGTCAATATGGAAATTGATATCAATCCGGATTTGATTGCAGGGGTTAGAGTGAGAATTGGCGATCTCGTTGTGGAAAACAATCTGGCGATGGAATTAGAAGAATTAAAATCGGAAGTTGAAAAGTCCTTAGGAGAAAGTGTTGATGTCGAAGGATGAAATGACAAAAAAGCCTCAAGAAGAAAAGATCCTGGAGTCCTTTTCTGAGCGGTTAGCGGCTGACTTATTGAAAAAAACTTCTAAGGATGCCTTCCTTGAACGCGCCAAACAACAAGTTAATCGCAACTCGACGGACAAAGACGAACAAAAGATCATTGGTTTGGTCAATACCTTGGTAAAAACTTCAAGGAGGCAGGTGAGTGGCGTTAGATTCCTTGATGTCGGCACCGTACAACATATTGGAAATGGTGTTGCGACCGTCTCCGGATTACCAAACGTCAGCATGGATGAAATCGTCGTTTTTCCCACCGGTGTGGAAGGAATGGCGCTGAATTTAGAGAAAAAACGGGTTGATCTGATCATGCTTGGCAGTGAGATGGGAATTCGTGGTGGCGATCTGGTAAAAGCCACTGGCGCGCAATTGCGCGTGCCCGTTGGTTCGCAACTCCTTGGAAGGATAATTGACCCCTTGGGCAACCCGCTCGACAGCGATGAACCCATTGAACCCAGTGAATTGCGTTTCTTTTCCAGAATGGCGCCAAGCGTTATCGATCGATCGCCTGTCAATCAATCCTTAATGACTGGAACAAAAACTATTGATGCTTTATTCCCCATTGGGCGTGGCCAGCGAGAGTTAATTATTGGCGATCGCCAAACCGGAAAAACAACCTTAGCAGTCGACGCAATCCTGAGCCAGAAGAACACCAACGTACGCTGCATTTATGTGGCTATCGGCCAAAAGAAATCTTCAACCCTGGCTGTTATCGAAACAATTCGTGAGCATGGGGCCTTTTCGAACACATCGGTGATCATCAGTGGCCCGGACGATCAACCAGCCTTGCGTTATCTAGCACCATACACCGGGATGACTATGGCCGAATATTTCCTTGATCAAGGCTTGGACGTACTCATTGTCTTTGATGATTTGAGCAAACACGCGAATGCCTATCGAGAATTAAGCTTGCTGCTCAGACGACCTCCTGGCCGTGAAGCCTACCCGGGTGACATATTCTATATCCATTCAAGGTTGCTTGAGCGCGCTTGCAGACTTAATCCTGAAAATGGTGGCGGTTCAATTACCGCTTTACCTATAGCGATAACACAAAGTGGCAATATTTCAGCGTACATCCCAACAAATCTCATCTCGATTACAGACGGTCAGATCGTTCTAGATTCAGATCTATTCAATCAGGGACAAAAACCAGCCATTGACATCGGTAGGTCTGTGTCCCGTGTGGGTGGTGCTGCACAACGACCAGCTATGCGGAAATTGGTTGGGAACCTGAAATTAGAATTATCGCAATATCAAGAAGTTGAGCATTTCACTCGCTTTGGTACTGAAGTCGATGCATCAACCCGAAAACAAATTGAAAAAGGTCAGCGAATCTTAAGTATCTTTAAACAAAAACCAAATAGACCCTATCCTTTTTCTATCACAATCTTGGTGTTGTATGCATTAAACAAAGGTGCTATGGAACAAATACCATTGTGGCAAATTTCAGAATACGAACAAGAATTAATCGACTACGTAAAGAGTCATCAAAATAAATTATTAAGTGATATTGATAAAGTAGGCCAGTTAACGGATGTCATCGTCGAAGAATTAGATCAAGTTTTAAATAATTTTAATCAGAAGTTTTTATCGGAAGGTGACATATTATGAAAATGGTTATGGCCGTTGTCCCAGCAAATGTTGCCGAACTATTACTGGATGCCCTGGTTAACCATGGTCACACAGCAACTTATGCTGAAACCCACGGTGGTATGCTCCGACAAAGTCAAAAATCTCTNTTTATCGCCGTAAAAAATGACCTGTTAGAGGATGTATTAGCAATCATCAAAGCAAATTGCCATACCCGTGTGGAAATGAGCACACGTGGATTGGATGAATCAAGTTTCGATGGAAGGCCACCTGTCACAGCGAATTTAGGTGGTGCTGTGGTCTTTGTCTGGGACATTATGCAAGTCGAAATATACTAATTAGCTTTATGACACAAGACTTTGAACGGGTAAAATCCCGCTTGGACAACATCAAAGCGATTGAACCTCTTTTGGGTGCTCTGCGAACCATGTCAATGGGTACATGGCAGATCGCGTTGAAGAAACTCGAGGCAATGGCGCAATACGAGCAATATTTGGATGCCATCTTGCTTGAAATACTTCCAAATCTGCCTAAGAAACGAGTAAAAAGAAACCGGAAGTCTTCACAACCCACTACTAAAACTGACACCATTCTCCTTATCATTGGTACTGAACGTGGATTATGTGGAAAATTCAATGAAAATTTAGCCTCTGCTGCCCTCGATTGGATTACGATACAGAATTTCACATCCTATCAAATCTGGGCTATGGGCACCAAGATGATCAAGGAATTATCTCAACGAGGGGTTGAACTCTCCGGTCGGTATCCCCTACAGACAAGCGCGTTACCATCTTTTGAGGATTCTTTCCAAATCACGCAAGATTGGTTGAATAATTATGAATCAGGTAAATTCAATCAGTTTTTTATTATTTACAATCAACCAAAAAAAGGAGGACAGGTTCAATTTGAAAGTTTAATGTTACTCCCATACGAAATCCCAATAGCTCCCGCTTCAACTCAAGAGAAAACCCAAAAGTGGCCCCCACCTATTATTGAAACCGACCCACAATATATTTACCAAATAATTATCCATTATCTTATTGCATCAAATTACCATAAAGCCTTAATAAAATCTGCGATTGCCGAACATTCCACCCGCTACAATCTTATGCAAGAAGCAAAGAACAACGCTGAAGAAATTATTGAAGATTTATATCGTGTGATTAATACGGAAAGAAAGCGGCGAATTACCCAGGAGATGCAAGAACTTGCATCTGGCGCTGGCTTATTGGATAATAAATAGTTGTTTAAGCATGATCAATGTTAGCAATTTCAAGGAGAGAGAAATTTGAACACAAAAAGCAACTATACAATCGGAATCGATTTTGATACTGAAATTGCAAGAGCCGTCTTAGTTGACGTTAGCAATGGGAATATTTTTGCAAATGCTGATTATAAATATCCCCATGGTGTCATTAAGGATAAATTACCTACAAATGAAATTGAACTTGAACCAGGTTGGTCTCTTTTTCATCCTGAGGACTATAAAGATGCCATTAAAGCTCTAATCCCGCCATTATTGCGACAAAGCCAAATCGAAGTTAACCAAATCATCGGCATCGGTATTGACGCAACTGGCTCAACTATCTTACCCACCACAAAAGACGGTACACCCCTTTGTCTTCTCGAGGATTATGAGGACCAGCCTCATGCATGGCCGAAATTATGGAACCACGCTGCAGACATTGATAAAGCAAATCAACTCACACAACTCGCAACGGACCGATTTGAAACCTTTTTAGACCGATATGGTGGAAAAATTGACCCTGAGTGGTTCTTCCCAAAAGTTTGGGAGCTTTATGATGACGCATCGTCCACTTATAATGCTGCTGATCGGATCATTGAAGCCTCTGATTGGATCGTTTGGCAACTGACCGGAATTGAGACCCGCAATATCTGCGCCGCTGGCTACAAGGCATTATGGGCAAAAAATGAGGGGTTTCCTCTAGAGACATTCTTTTCAGCGATGGACCCCCATTTAGCCAATGTTGTTGATAAAAAAATGAAGCGGGAGATTAAACCCCTGGGAGAACAAGCTGGTGAACTAACAGAAGAAGCCGCACAAATGATGGGGCTTAACCCGGGTATCCCTGTAGCTACAGGGTTACTACATACCCACGCCGTTGTTCCTGGTTCTACTGTTGCTCAACCCGGAAAAATGGCGCTTATCCTCGGGTCAAATTTCAACCACATCATCCTCTCCAACAAAGAATTTCGCGTGCCTGGAATGAGTGGCATGGTTGAAGATGGCATCGTTCCCGGTCTAATTGGTTACGAGGCGACACAAACCGGTGGCGGAAATCATTTTTCCTGGTTTATGGACAATGCAATTCCTGTCGATTATCTGAAAGCAGCTCAGAAACGAAATATTAGCATATATCAACTCATGGAGGAAAAGGCAGCCATGCTACAACCAGCAGAATCGGGTATGGTTGCGTTGGATTGGTGGAATGCAAATCGTAGCATCTTAGCTGATAACGATTTAACAGGTCTGATTCTTGGATATTCTCTTGAAACAAAACCAGAAGAGATTTACAGAACCTTGCTGGAAGCAACCACCTTTGGGACTCGTAAAATTTTCGAAACCTTCATTGCCAGTGGTATTCCAATCAACGAAATCATTGTATCTGGCAGCGATTTAGCAAAAAACAGATTATTATTGACCATTCTCGCAAATGTCACTCGCATGGAAATAAAATTTGTATCATCACCTTACACAGCCGCCTTAGGCTCGTCTATGTACGCTGCAGTGGCTGCAGGAGAAGGACGCAATGGTTATGGGACCATTCAAGAAGCCAGCAGGAAGATGGCCCATTTGGATGAAAAAACATTCCTCCCGAACAACACCGACAAGAAAACCTACAACCGTCTTTATTCAGAATACACATTATTGCATGACTATTTTGGATATGGTCATAACAATGCGATGAAACGGCTCAAAAACCTGCGCACAACTATTTTGGAAAAGAAAAATCGTTAAACTTCAAAAATATCCATGAAAACACCGATTGAAAGTTCAATCGGTGTTTTTTGTGTAAGGAATTAGCGAAATTCAACCCATAATTTCAGCATTTTTAATTAATTTCCTTGTGAAATTGCAAAAAACTATGATATACTTGTCACAACATATTTTATAGAAACGGAGGAACACAAGTTATGGCAAGTATTACGTACGATCATGTTTGGAAAAAGTTTGGTGATTTTGTCGCGCTTAATGACGTCAACATCGCCATTGAGGATAAAGAATTTCTTGTCCTCGTTGGCCCTTCCGGTTGTGGAAAATCCACAGCTTTGCGCTGCTTAGCAGGGTTGGAAGAAATCACCGACGGTGAAGTAAAGATTGGCGACCGGGTCGTCAACGACGTGGCACCGAAAGACCGAGACATTGCAATGGTCTTCCAGAGCTACGCCCTCTACCCCCATATGTCTGTTTATGACAACATGGCTTTCGGTCTAAAATTGCGCAAGACCCCCAAAGAGGAGATCGATCGACGGGTGAAAGATGCAGCTGATATCTTGGGTATCGGCGCATTACTAGAGCGTAAACCAAAGGAGCTCTCCGGCGGTCAACGACAGCGCGTGGCTTTAGGACGTGCGATCGTTCGTGAACCCAGCGTGTTCCTCTTTGATGAGCCGTTATCAAACTTGGATGCAAAATTACGCGTTCAAACCCGGGCTCAAATCAGCAAGCTGCACCAGCGCCTTGCAACCACCTTTATTTACGTGACCCACGACCAGGTGGAAGCGATGACCATGGCCACAAGGATCGCAGTCCTGAATAAAGGCATTCTACAGCAATTAGATTCCCCACAGCAACTTTACGACTACCCAGATAATCTCTTTGTAGCTGGTTTTATTGGGTCACCCTCGATGAACTTCTTTGATGGAAAAATCATCAAAGAGGGTGATGATATGTTAGTCGATCTTGGGTCCTTCAAAGTCAAGGTACCGGAAAAACGACAGGAAGTCTACGAGGGATTGGTCAACAAAAGCGTGATCTTTGGTATTCGACCTGAAGATATCCATAATCCAGCCTATGCCCCACCTTCCATCATTGCTGAACCAGTCGAAACAAAAGTGGATGTGACTGAGTTAATGGGTAACGAGATTTTCTTGTACCTTATGAATGGCGATCACAACTTTGTCGCTCGCGTCGACCCCCGCACACGTGTGGAAATGGGTGATTCGTTAACGGTTTCCTTCAACATGGATAACATGCACATCTTTGATCCGAACGTTGATCCTGACAATCCGCGTGCTGTGCGCTAAATTTGTTATTGTAATATTAAGGCGGTCACTTTCGACCGCCTTTTTCATTTAAAGGATCAAGCAGATGTCAATCAGAGTTTAACTTCTTCTTACTAATTACAATCGTCAGGATGCCTAATAACAAGGACATCATGCCAACAAAGATAAACGCATCTCGCCAAAAGCGCATTGGAAACAATCGTATCAATGTGTCGGATGTATAAAACTGCCAAGTGCCGCTTTCAAAAAAGATTTGATGAAACCACGTAAATAAATTCGAGAAACTCAACGCAACAAAGGCTAAGATGAGCCCAATAAAGACGACCAGCGCCCAACCACCACGGTTATAAGCAGTCCATAAGCGTTTTTTCAATCCCATTCGAACCACCAGAAAACTGATTAGGGCTAAGAGGATTATGGTGATAACAAGTGCTACCCGCATTCCGAATACCAACACCTTAACGTCTTCCATGTGGCTTAATTCGCGCCCGTTATAAATTGGTGCGCCATCTTCAAATTCAAGTTCCTCCAGGGCTGAAATGTCATTGTTGTTAACCAGATATGAAATGGTCGGTTCTGACCATTTCAACCGATCCGATTGGGTAAATCCGTAGGGATCTGTAGGGAAACCAGGCAACCGATAGGCCACTTGAGCAAATAAAGGGGTAATCAATAAGCGGATTGTCAGCATAAATAAAACAATCGGCACCAAAATGGTAACTGACACCGTTAATAAATTCTCGTATCGTCGTTTCTGTTTCATGGCAAATTCTCCATACCACCTGAAAAGATAAAATCAATCACAATTTTATTCGTCACCCATTCAATGGGCGATTTGTCATCTGTATAGACCCTAGTTTTTTCTGGCATCAGTTGCTGGTTTTGAAGTGTCATCTTCATTGCCTCGATTAATAGCGGATGGGCTTGATCGTCTATCAAACGCTCATAATTCTTCTCAAAATTTTCCCAACTGCCCGCCTTTTTCGTGGCAAAAAGGATGCTATTAAACGAACCAGGAATATCCATCACAAAAATGGCGGGATAAATTTGCTGGATTGTTGTTCCCAGGTCATTCACGAGGGTTCGATCAGAGGGCACCTGGCCAATGTTGATCACCAACACGCCGTCATCGGATAATTGCTCGTATGTGAGGTTAAAGAATTCGATGGTTGTTAAATGCCAGGGTATGTATGGCGCGCGATAAGCATCGACGCTGATAATGTCATATTTTCCATCGCTTTGCGTTAACCCCAAGCGTCCATCCAGATTCAGAATGTTCAACTGGGGATGACTCATTTCAAAATATGCTTGACCGACATCAATTATTTTGGGATCAATTTCAAAGCCATCAATCACACAATTCGGATAAACTATCAGAGCTTGGCGAGCAGTCGTCCCAGCGGCTAACCCAACAATTGCGATGCGGTTGACTGTTTGATAACTTGTCAAAGTTGGGTTAAAGAGGGGAGAGACCAGGACTTGTGACCAGGGACCAAAATAATTCAATTGGCTTGGATGATAGATCGAATGGA
>P_1C_Sed_3_UnCtyDRAFT_1000307_pt1 | contig 10641 bp, 9 predicted proteins | sample Pon1CUnioCityCA_FD_10233 | JGI IMG/M metagenome (IMG submission 10233) | reverse complement strand
CTCCATATCTCCCTGCACCTTTCCGGTGGATGTGACACCTGTTTGCACAAAATGGAAAATATCCGAGAGGGTCACAATATCCCCTTCCATCCGGGGAACCTCGGTGACCCGGGTGACCTTCCGGGTTCCGTCAGTCAGGCGCTCCATATGGACAATGAGATCGATGGCCGCAGCAATTTGGGTCCTTAAAGCCATCAGGGGCATCTCCAAACCGGCCATCATAGACATGGTCTCCAGGCGAGACACGGCATCCCGGGGGGAGTTGGCATGCAGAGTAGTCAAAGATCCGTCATGCCCGGTGTTCATTGCCTGCAGCATATCCAGGGCCTCGCCGCTGCGGACCTCACCCACGATAATTCGGTCTGGCCGCATGCGCAGCGCGTTCCTTACCAGATCCCGGGTTTCCACTCCACCCTGGCCGTCAATATCGGGCATGCGGGTTTCCATACGTACCACATATTTCTGGTTCAGATTCAGCTCAGCCGCGTCTTCGATGGTGATTATTCTTTCCTCATCTGGAATGGAGGCTGCCAGTATATTCAGCAATGTGGTCTTTCCTGAGCTGGTGTTCCCGGTAATGAGGATATTAAGCCGGGCAGCCACGCAAGCCTGCAGGAATTCAGCCATGTGGGAGGTCATTGTTCCCAGCTCGATACTTTGTTGAATGGTCAATTTACTCTCTAAGAATTTTCGAATGGTGATTGTGGGGCCATCGACAGCGACAGGAGGAATAGCAATATTTACCCGGGATCCATCAGGCAGGCGGGCATCTGCCATCAAGTTATCATGGTCCACCCTTCTGCCGAGTGGGGACAGGATGCGGTTGATGACCTGCATGACATGCGCGGTATCCCGGAATTTGAGATTTGTGTCCTCTAACTTACCATTACGCTCAATATAGACCTGCTCGGGCCCGCAGATCATGATCTCACTTACATCAGCTTCCCTGAGCAAAGGCTGAATTGGACCATATCCCACGATCTCATTTTCAACTTCAGTGAAGATTCTTGCCTGGGCTTGCTTTGACAGCGGGTATTCTCCGGCGAATTGGGCATAACATTTCAGTATGGTTTTTTTCACAGCTGCCTGGTACTCGCCCTGATTGTCTGGCGGGGCTGCGTCCAGCTCACTCCTGACACAATCAATCAACTCATGGATAAGTTCTGATTTGGCTGTCTCTGAAAACTGATCCTCAGGCTCAAGATAATGTTTTAACATCGTTTTCCTTTACTTGGGAGACCTCAGATTACACAACCTGTTTTGCTTAATGGACAGGAGAAGTTCCAATAGGTTCACTCCTTTATAAATCCAACAAGCCTCGCGCTTCTAAAAGCGTTCCCCGCCAGTTATCATGCTCATTCCTGGGTGATCTTCCCAGAGTATCCTGCCATGATTCCTTCAGCAAAGCCGCCGCAACTGCCTGGCCGCAAGCTTTCCCAGCCTTCAGGTCATACCCTCCTTCGAGGATCACCGCGATCTTTCCCTGGCAGCTGGTTTCAGCCCAATCGCGCAAAGCATCGATCATCCAATGAAAGCAAGCTGCTGAAACCTGCATGCTTCCTAAAGGGTCGCGCCAATGAGTGTCAAAACCAAAACTGACCAACAGGAAATCCGGTTGGATTTGATCCAGATAAGGGAGGATGATCTCTCCCAGCAAGGTTTGGTAAGCCTCATCCCCCGAGAAAGCAGGAATGGGCAAGTTCAGCGTCCATCCCTCGCCTGGACCTGCCCCAATTTCATATAATGCGCCGGTACCAGGATAGAAGGGAGCTTGATGGATTGAAACATAGGCCACATCCTCCCGGTGCCAAAATATATCCTGGGTGCCATTCCCATGGTGCAGATCCAGATCAACTACAGCGATCTTTTGAGCGCCTTTTTCCACTAAAAGATATTCCGCTGCAACAGCCACGTTGTTGATCAAACAAAAGCCCATCGCTCTTGACTGCGTAGCATGGTGCCCCGGGGGACGGGTGAGCGCAAACCCGGTAGAAGACTGACCTTCCCAAATACGATCCACAATCCCGAGAGCCCCACCAGCAGCGTTGAGAGCCAGCTGCCAGGAATCCTGGGTGGCATAGGTATCTGGATCAAGCATCTGCCCTTTTTGGCAGGCCCGCTCCAGCATCTGCAGGTACTGCAATTCATGGACCCCGGTCAGCACCTTTTGGTCAGGGGAAAGTGGCTGAATGATCGGGCATTCGGTCCAGTAGCCTATTTCTTCCAGGCCTTCCCGAATCGCCTCGATCCGTTCCGGCCGTTCTGGATGACCCTGAATGTGGTGTTTTTGATGACCTTCCGGATAATAAAGGATCAGAGAATCCATTTCCCCTCCCCAGGAATAATACGGTAATTCCCCGTGTATGTTATGATAAAAATCTAATCAAAAGAAAGAGCAAAGAGATCTATTTAATGATATCAGGTTTACAAATAAGGAAACAGAATGAAACACCAAGAAGGGTTTTTTTCAAACGATAAAGGGCAATCCTTATATTATCAGTATTGGCTTCCTTCTGGGGAGGTCAAAGCTGCTGTATTCATCGTCCACGGCTTGCATGAACACAGCGGGAGGTACCTCCATCTGGCAAAGAGTTTGACAGATCAAGGGTATGGTGTTTTCAGCCTGGATTTTTCCGGGCACGGCAAATCATCTGGAACCCGATCCTACGTTGACAGCTACCATGATTTTATCAATTCCATGCGGACCTATCTGGACATGATCCAATCCTGGCAGCCAGGGTTACCCGTATTTTTACTTGGACATTCGATGGGTGGCCTGCTCAGCGCTGTTTTCCTCATAGACAATCAACATCTGGTACAGGGGGCGATCCTCTCTGGCTCGCTGGTAAAAGTGCCGGACTATGTTTCTGATCTGACGATTCAGATCGGCAAAATCCTTTCTGCCATACTGCCCAAATTCCGCATCGTTGAAATAGATGTAGAAGGCTTGAGCCGTGACCCAGAGGTGGTCCAAGCCTATCGTGATGATAACCTTGTGTTCAACGGGAAAACCACAGTCAGGATCTCCAATGAGATCAATGCCGCCATGGAAGTGGTTGAAACTCGGGGATCCACGATCAACCTCCCTTTGCTCATCCTCCACGGAGGTGCTGACCGGGTATGCGATCCATCCTGGTCCCAATACCTTCATGATCTGGTTTCCTCCCCGGATAAGCAGCTCATTATTTACGATGGGCTGTATCATGAAATTTACAATGAACCGGAGTCGGATACAGTAGTTGCTGAGGTAATCAAATGGCTGGATGATCACACGCCATAGGCAATGAACAGCCATCGATATTCCGCCCCCGGATACCAGTCAGGCCAGGGGGGGCGGATTTATTAATTCAATATAAAATTTCTCCCGGGATCCCTCCAGGAATACTACAGATTATGTTCAGGGGTGTTAAAATAAGCCTTTGGTGGAGCAGTTAAATGCCTGATTTAGAGAACACACTGATTGCTATACAGGAAGCGTTAGATGCCGGGGATGCCCTCGCAGCAGGTAAGGCGTATGCTAAGGCAGGACAAGTCTGCCTGGAAAGGAATTTGTACCAGGACGCAGCTCGCTACTACAGGGAATCCAGCAACCATTTTCAAGCCGCAGGAGAACAGCCGCTGCTGGCAAAATCCCTCAATCACCTGGGCATCTGTTTAGTGATGGAGAAGGACCCCGAGTCCGCTCTGGAGCTCCTGGAAGAAGCGCTGCACCTGGTGGAGGCCTGCGCGGATCCAGCGCTTGAATCCGCCATCCAGGGCAACATCGGCCTGGCGTACAACGCTGCAGGCAATCATCAAAAAGCTTTCCAAGCCCATAAACAGGTTCTTGAATCAGCTGAAGATCGAGGAGATCAACCCCTACGCTTGAACGCTTTGATCAATCTTGCCGACAGCAGCCTGCAGCAAAAGAACACCACCTCAGCGCAAGGATTTGCCCTGGTTGCCCTCGACCTGGCGAAAAGTATCGATAATTATGCTGGATTGGCACTTATTTATGATCTATTAGGGATGATCTCATCCCGGCAAGGGAACCTTAAAGATGCTGCAGAATACCACCAACAGGCATATCTGGAAGCTGAGAAGAACGATGATCTGCTGCGTCAAGGCATTGCGCTGGCAAATAAAGGACTGGCCCTGGAAGGTCTAACTGAAATGGAAGGCGCTTTAACTGCTATGAGCCAGGCTGCGGAGCTGTTTACCCTCTTGAACTCGGATTATCTTGAAAAAACCCAGCGCGATATTCAACGGGTCCGGGAGGGAATGACCTGAAGCGTTTAACAAATCTTCTGACGCCTCAGTGTACAATTGCTGGAAATGAGACTATAATCTCACAATGCAAAATAACCAATACCTGATGGAGACAGTATGTTTCGTGGTCAAAAATACATTATCACCCTGCTAATCCTGACATTTTGCTTGATCAGCATTTCCTCGATTTCCCAGGCGCAATCTCCAGTAGTACAGGCAGTATTGTTCTACTCCCCTTCCTGTCCACACTGCAAAGAGGTGATTGAGGGTTTACTCCCTGAGCTCGATAAAGAATACGGTTCCCAACTCCAAATATTTGGTGTGAACACCTACACTGATGAGGGAAACCAGATCTATGAAAGCTATGTGGATCTTTTCGAAGTCCCCCCAGAGATGCAGGGCGTGCCTGCACTTGTTGTAGGGGATCAATATCTGGTCGGTTCGGGTCAAATCCCAGCTGAATTTCCCGGTATCATCGAAGAAGGCCTTCAAGCAGGCGGGATCGAGTGGCCGCTGATAGACGGATTGGCTGAAGCCATGGAAGGCGCTGCCAATCCTGATAACACTGACGTGCCACCGGTCACCAAAGAAATCACCCTCAAGGATAAATTTGTTGGCGACCTGGCAGGCAATATTCTGGCTGTGATCGTCCTAACCGGGATGCTGGGCGCAGTCGTCTATGCAGGCATCAACTTGAACAAACCCGCTGCCAGCACCCATAAGCCCAGCCCGTCCTGGTTGGTCCCTGTCCTATCATTAATAGGTGTCGCCATCGCCAGCTACCTGGCTTATGTGGAGTTAAATCAGGTGGAAGCTGTCTGCGGACCGGTGGGGAACTGCAACACCGTTCAGCAAAGTGCCTATGCTACCTTGTTTGGGATTCTACCGGTGGGTGTATTAGGTGTTTTGGGCTATATCGCCATTATCATCACCTGGCTGGCTGATTTACTCAATCTCCCCCGGTTCAACCGCATCATCAAGCTGGCATTGTGGCTGATAACGCTCTTTGGCACACTGTTCTCAATCTACCTGACCTTTTTAGAGCCCTTTGTGATTGGCGCTACCTGCATGTGGTGTTTGACATCGGCAGTGATCATGACCATTCTGTTCCTGGTAGCAACAAACGAATTGAACCAGTCTGAGAGGGTTACCCAGGCCTGAGATCCGAGGGCCCATGCATGAATTAGCGATCACTGAGCAAATAGCCGAAATAGCTGTCAGGCATGGAGAGAAAAACCATGCCCAGCAAATAACAGACCTCTACCTGGTGATCGGTGAGTTATCTACTGTGATCGATGAATCAGTCCAGTTTTACTGGGACCTGATCACGGCCGAGACCATTTGCGAAGGCGCAGAACTGCATTTCAAGAGGATCCCGGCGATATTCCAGTGCTTGGATTGTGAAAAGGAGTACCGCCTCTCAGAGGGCGAACTCACACCCTGCCCTCATTGCGGAAGCACCCGCATGAACGTCCTGCAGGGCAAAGAATTCCACCTGGAAAGCATAAATATCACATAGCGAGGAAGATATGACCAGAAAAGTCTCAGTTGTTGAGCAAGTCCACAGCGTCAATGACCAGCTGGCTGCTGAAAACCAAACTCGGCTCCAGGCTGCAGGACTGTTCAGCATCAACCTGATGGCCTCCCCTGGTGCCGGAAAAACATCCTTGATCGAGAAAACCCTTGGCGGTCTTGACCCTGGCTATGCTGTGGCAGCGATCGATGGCGATGTTGCCACCAGCATTGACGCTGATCGAGCTGCAAAAGCAGGAGCAACTGCTGTCCAGATCAACACTGGCGGACAGTGCCACATCGATGCCCCCATGCTCCGCAGCGCTTTAGAGCAGCTGGAGCTGGCCAATTTCGATTTGCTGCTGGTAGAAAATGTAGGAAATTTGATCTGCCCGGCGTCCTTCAAATTAGGTACTGATAAAAATGTCTTGATCGCCTCTATTCCGGAAGGAGATGATAAACCTTATAAGTATCCCGCCATGTACCAGGATGTAGATGCCCTGGTCATCAACAAGATCGATCTTCTGCCTTATATCGAGTTCAATATGGATTATTTCAAAAAAGGGGTGGAAATGTTGAATCCGGGCTTGATCTCATTCCCCATCTCCTGCAAAACAGGCGAAGGTCTTCAAGCCTGGATCAAATGGCTGATTGAGCAAATCCAGGCTGTTCAACCTTCCTGACATGAAGCAATCTGCCGCTTACCGGATCCTGATCAATGGCATTGTCCAGGGGGTGGGCTTCCGCCCCTTTATCTACGGCCTTGCCAACCGGTACCAGCTTGCAGGCTGGGTGAGGAACACCTCCAGCGGGGTAGAGATTGAAGTCAGCGGCCCCTCAGAGCAGCTGGACGGGTTCATCGCCAGCATCCAGGATGAGGCCCCGCCCCTGGCACACATCGAATCCCTACAGCACGAAAGCATCCCTGACAATGGGCATGAAGGTTTCCAAATCCAGAGCTCCCATACCGTGGAGGGAGATTATCAGCCCATCTCCCCGGATGTCAGCATCTGTGAGGACTGCCTCCAGGAAATGTTAACCCCTTCTGATTTCCGCTATCGATACCCGTTCATCAACTGCACAAACTGTGGTCCCCGCTTCACGATCATCCAGGATATCCCTTACGACAGGCCGAAGACCACCATGGCGGAATTCGATCTCTGCCCCCACTGCAGAGAGGAATATCAGGACCCGCTCAACCGCCGTTTTCATGCCCAGCCTGTCGCCTGCCCGGAGTGCGGACCAGAAATCTGGCTGGAAGTACCCGGCACTCCCCAGGATGAGAGGTTATCCGGTGATCAAGCGTTGCAAACCACCCAGCGATTACTCGCTGGAGGTAAGATCGCGGCCATCAAAGGGTTGGGAGGATTCCACCTGGCTTGCGATGCACAACAACCATCTGCCGTGTCTGCCTTGCGGGATAGAAAAAATCGCCCTGCAAAGCCGCTGGCTGTGATGATGCCGGATCTGGCTGCGATCAGGAAATTCTGTCTGGTTTCAGAAGCAGAGGCAAACCTGCTCTCTTCTCCCCAGCGCCCTATCCTCCTCCTCAATAAAAATCCCGATCATCCACTGCCGGAGAACATCGCTCCTGGTCAGAATACCCTTGGCGTGATGCTGCCTTACACTCCTCTGCACTACCTGCTCTTCACTGAGCAGGACCAATTCCCGCAAGCGCCATACCAGGTGCTGGTGATGACCAGCGCGAACTTCCGCGGCAATCCTATCCTGACTGATCATGAACAGGTCAGGGAGCAGCTTGAGGGTATCGCAGATATTTATTTGTTCCACAACCGGGAGATAGAAGCCCATTGCGATGACTCGGTGATCAGATCTGTTCCGGCAAAGGAAGGCCCTACTCAATTCTTCCCAATTCGCAGGTCAAGAGGATATGCACCACAACCGCTGCTCACCCCCTTCAGCGGACCTCCCATCCTCGCTGTTGGCGCTGAACTCAAGAACACTTTCTGTCATACCAGGGAAAATAACGCCTTCCTCAGCCAGCATTTAGGCAACTTGAAAAATTACCAGACGTTGACCAGCTTCGAGGACAGCATCAGCCATTTTGAGGACCTGTTCAGGATCCAACCCTCCTTGCTCGTCCACGACCTTCATCCAGATTATCTTTCAACCCGCTATGCACTGCAAAGAGCGGAAAAGGAGAACCTCCCCACCCTGGCTGTCCAGCACCACCATGCCCACATCGCTTCCTGCCTGGCAGACAATCATGATCCCGGCGATGAACCTATCATCGGCATGTCTTTTGACGGGATCGGGTATGGGGACGACGGGAATATCTGGGGCGGTGAGGTCCTGGTGGCTGATTACCGCTCTTATCAGCGGATCGGTCATCTGGAATATTTCCCCCTTCCAGGTGGTGATCTGGCCATCCGTGAACCCTGGAGGACAGCATTGGGTTTGCTGGACCACCTTGGCATACCCTGGGACCCAAATCTTCCCCCTGTTGGCTATGCGCAATCTCTCGATGGGGTCATGCTCGGCGTCGAGCCAATCGAAGTCATCCAGAATCAATTGGCGTCCCAAACCAATACGCCTCAGACCTCATCTATCGGCAGGCTCTTTGACGCGGTATCCGCCTTGCTTGGCGTTCGGCAGACCACCAGCTATGAAGGACAGGCCGCCATAGAATTGGAAGCCCTGGCTGATCCTGATGAAAGCGATTGCTATCCCCTGGAGCTGTCCCCGGAGAATACCATTCTCCTCCCAGCTTTGATCTCGGGCATTGTCAAGGACCTCCAGGCCGGCCAGCAGGTCCCCACCCTTGCGGCCCGTTTTCACAACACCCTGGCGGCACTGGTGCTGGAGCTAGCCCAGCGGGCCAGGCAAAGCCACTCCCTCAATAGGGTTGCCTTGAGCGGAGGAGTATGGCAAAATATCACCCTTCTCACCCATACGGTCCAAAACCTCTCCCGCGCCGGATTCCAGGTCATGACCCATTCTCGTATTCCACCCAATGACGGCGGGATCGCCCTCGGACAGGCTGTGATCGGATTAAAAACTTTATCTGTGGAGGACTAAAATATGTGCCTCGGAGTACCAGGAAAAATATTGGAAGTGTATGAAAAAGAAGGACTGCGCATGGCCCAGGTGGATTTTAGCGGCGTCAAACGCGAAGCCTGTATTGAACACGTGCCTGAAGCGAAAGTCGGCGATTATGCCATCATTCATGTCGGTTTTGCCATCAGCCTGCTCAGCGAGGAAGAAGCCCAGGAAACCATCGACCTGCTGCGCCAGGTGATCGCTGCTGGTGAAATGGAGGATGAGGACCAGGCATGAAGTATCTCTCGGAGTACCGGGACGCGGAGCTGGTCCTGGGCACGATTAGCCAGATAGCCGACAGGATCACCCAGCCCTGGACACTGATGGAAATTTGCGGTGGTCAAACCCATTCCATCATTAAGAATGGTCTCGACCAGCTGCTGCCAGAGAAAATTGAATTGGTGCACGGCCCTGGCTGCCCGGTTTGCGTCACCCCACTGGAGCTGATTGACAAAGCCCTCGCCATCGCCAGCATCCCGGGTGTGATCTTCACCAGCTACGGAGATATGCTGCGCGTGCCAGGGTCACAAGGGGATTTATTCTCTGTCCGGGCCAGCGGTGGAGATGTCCGGGTTGTGTACTCACCCCTGGACGCTGTCCGCCTGGCCCAAGAGAACCCTGACCGCGAAGTGGTCTTCTTCGCGATTGGCTTTGAAACCACAGCGCCAGCCAACGTGATGAGTGTGATCCAGGCGGATCACCTGAAATTGGACAACTTCAGCATCCTGGTATCCCACGTCAGGGTCCCCCCAGCAATAGAAGCCATTCTCAGTTCCCAGGACAATCGCGTCCAGGGTTTTCTGGCTGCGGGACATGTCTGCGCGGTAATGGGTTACTGGGAATACCTCCCCATCGCCCAAAAATACCAAATACCGATCACGGTGACCGGATTTGAACCCCTGGACATCACCAGAGGGATTCTGGCAACGGTGGAATCACTTGAAGCAGGCCAGCCTGCTGTCAAGAACGCCTATTTGCGCACTGTGACTGAAGCAGGCAATCAAAAAGCTCAAGCGGTCATCAACCAGGTCTTCGAGAACTGTGACCGGAAATGGCGCGGCATTGGGACCATTCCGGAAAGCGGATGGCGGCTGAAACCTGGATTCATCAAATTTGACGCAGAAAAACGTTTTCAAGTTGAGTCCGTGCAAGCAGAAGAATCCCCGCTCTGCATCTCAGGATTGGTCCTTCAAGGCTTGAAGAAACCCGATCAGTGCCAGGCTTTCGCCACACTATGCACACCTGAGAATCCACTGGGAGCGACCATGGTCTCTGATGAAGGTGCCTGTGCAGCATACTACCGCTACAGAATGCATACAGGCGCTGAACAAGGGGACAGAAAATGAGCGGTACATTCCCTGACCTCCAAGGGCCGATTTGCCCCTTGCCCCAAAAACATACCAGCCGGATCGTTCTCGGCCATGGCAGTGGGGGAAAGATGATGGCAGATCTGATCCGGGATGTATTCTATCCCCAGTTTGAGAATGCTCCCTTACTAGCCGGAAATGACGCTGGGGTGGTAGAACTCACCAACGGTCTCAACCTGGCAGTCAGCACAGATGCGCATGTGGTTTCTCCCCTCTTCTTCCCAGGAGGGGATATTGGCAAATTGGCGGTTTGCGGCACTGTCAACGATATTGCTATGGTTGGCGCTATCCCCCTCTATCTATCTGCCAGCTTCATCCTTGAAGAGGGTCTCGAAATGGAGATCCTGGAAAGAGTGGTGAAATCCATGCAGCTGGCTGCCGATGAGGCGGGAATCGATATCATTTGCGGTGACACTAAAGTGGTTGCTCACGGCGAAGCGGATGGCTTGTATAT
>P_1C_Sed_3_UnCtyDRAFT_1000306_pt1 | contig 10655 bp, 7 predicted proteins | sample Pon1CUnioCityCA_FD_10233 | JGI IMG/M metagenome (IMG submission 10233) | reverse complement strand
AGTCACCTGAAGTCACACCAACCTTGACTGAAGAAGTGACGGATAATGGTGCTTCAGAAACAGAAACTGCAGAAACACCATCCGAAGACGGTGCTGAAGTTGATGATTCTGAGGAAACACCCGCTGAGACTGAAATACCCGAACCATNGCCGACTGAAACGCAGACACCTACTNTCACNCTGACCCCGACCCCTTATACCACAGAACTTTTCGCTGAGGATGTCAAAGAATTCAACGATCTTTATGATATTTACAATTTTGATCTTCAAGATTTACGCGAGATTTTCGAAGTACAACTTTTAAGACAGAAAATTCTAGAGGAGGTCACCCAGGATCTTGAACCTGTGAAAGAGGAAGTGCGTGCGCGTCATATTCTGGTGGAAACTGAAGAAACTGCCGAAGAAGTTCTCGCCCTCTTAGAACAGGGTGAAGCGTTTGAAGACCTTGCAGCAGCTTATTCAACTGATGAGTCCAATAAGGATCAAGGTGGCGACCTTGGTTGGTTTGACAGAGGAACAATGGTGTTTGAGTTTGCTGAAGCGGCTTTCAACCTCGAAGAAGGCGAAATCAGTGACCCAGTGGAAACATCTTTTGGCTTTCATATTATCCAGCTTCTGGGCAAACGGGAAAGCCAGGTTCTGCCTGATGAATTTGCACAAGAAAAAGAAACAGCTTTTCTCGAATGGCTTAATGAGCGACTTGCAGAACGTGACGATATCGTAAAAAACGAGGAATGGCCAGTTTATGTTCCTGAAACGCCAGAAGTCCCTCAATCCCTAATAGCCGAACTGTTTAGCCAACAATCAGGGACACCATAATCCTGAGATTTTAGCCCAAAACGAACCAGAAAAAAGAAAGCGCATAGAAGCGCTTTCTTTTTTTTTATAATTAGATTACCTGCCCAAATTTTTGATGTTAAAAAGGATAAGATTATTGATCGACTGGGGAGAAAAGCAACCCCAAAGGTGTCAAGATCAATTTACCCTTCAAAATATTTCTCATCTACATCTTCCAACTTTAAACTGATCATTTGGCTGGTGGAGTCTCGCCCCATCGTTACGCCATAAATGACATCGGCAACTTGAACACTATTACGGTTATGGGTGATTAGAACAAACTGGGTGTTTTCCGCAAGTTCTCTTAAAAGATCAGTAAAACGACCTACATTGGATTCATCCAGCATGGCATCCACCTCATCCAGGATGCAAAATGGCGTTGGTGATACCTTTAGCAAAGCGAAAATCAACGCAACAGCCGTCAGGCTTCTCTCACCACCCGAAAGAAGCGCTAATCCTTGTTGTCTACGCCCAGGTAAACGGGCAATGATATCAACCCCACCCTCCACAGGGTTGTTTTCGTCAGAGATCACCAGTTTTGCTTCACCCCCATTAAATAACCGAGAAAAATATCCGGAAAACTCCTGCTTCACAGCTTTGAATGTTTGAAGAAATTCGCGTTCCATCAAACCATCGAGGGTTCTAATCACTTCCTGCAAATCCTTATCCGCTTTTTCTAAATCATCAATTTGCTGTGTCAAAAATTCATGTCGCTCTTTGACAGCTATATATTCCGTTTGAGCTTCTGGATTGATGACCCCAATCCGCTTAATCCGACTCTTGAGGGACTTAATTTCCACCTCTGTTTTCTCTGGGATAGATTTAACTGTCGGCAAATTTTGGATCAATTCTTCATTAAACGGAAGAGGGTTGGGTCCCTCAATCGATTCTTCGTAAACGAATGACACCAAGCCAAAATCGTCCTCAATCTTTTCACGTAAATTTTCCAGTTGATCATCTCTACGGCTCATCTCGAGTTGTAGTTGGGTAAATTTACGCTCAGCCATCATAACTTGTTGGTGAGAATGTTCTTCTAACTTTTCCAAAGCATTCACTTGTTTGGAAATTTTTTCCTTTTCTTTGGATAGTGGCTTGATTTGATCCGCTTGGAGTTTTTCAATATTTATGGTCATCTCAGCAGCGCTCTGATTTAATTCACTGTGTTTGTGCCTGATGGTTTCCAAATTGTCTTCTAACTCATTTAATCGGTAAACTAAAGTAGTCAATCGCCCCTCCGATTCTTGAATTCTTTGCTTGTGGTCTAAAAAACGTTCTTGTAGAGCATTAAGCCCATTTTCCGCAACAAGTTTTTGCGTATTCAAACGGTTGACAGCCTTTTGTATTTCAAAAATTGGAAGTTCTGCAAGAGAATCAAGGAACGCTTTTTCTTCTTCTTTTTTCCCTGCCAATTTTTCTTCAATCCCCGACTTATTCATTGAATTTTGGTCGATGAGTGTTTCATTTTCTTCTATATGTAACTGAATTGACAAAAGCCGATCCTGATGCCATCTTCTTTGCTCTTTTAACCGATGAAGTTTTTCTTCAGCGGCTTGAACCGCTTTCTGAGCGCTCTCTTTTTCATCGACTGCTTCTAGGTGTTTTTGGCGCATGGATTTGAGCTGTTCGGTCAAACTCAGGAATGATTTTTCGATGGCAATTTTCTGTTCATAAATGATTTTTAACGATGCTTGTAACCTCTCTATCTCCTGGTTGAGCTCACTTCGTTGGCGTGTTCGCCCCAACCGTTTTCCTGATGCCGCCTGACCTGAAATCAAGATGCCATTCGATTGAAACACAAGGCCTTTTAAGGTAACCGCCATCTCAATCCCATCTAAGTCCGGTTGAATCTCACCGGCACATTGCTCATCGCGCACAACATGAATATCCGAAAATAGCTTATCAACCAAATTTCTCAAGCTTGCATCAACTTTGATTAGTGAATTCGCCCGTCCGATGTAGCCATCAAGCTTTTCAAATCGATTGGCTGGTTTAGGATGCTTATGGTTCTCCATAGGAATTAAGGCAACTCGATCGCTCTCTCTTGAGATAAGATATTCGATCACGGCGTTTGTACCCTTTGATGGCACCACTAACAAATCGGCTAATTCTCCCAGCGCGGCGCTGATGGCTTTTTCGTGTTCTCCATCGACTATGATATGCTTTGAAAGGGGTTCGATTCCTGAGGGTAACCGACCTTTGCGAGATTCTTCGACAATCGCTTTCGATCCCTCAGAGTAACCACTCAAAGCAGCTTCCGCCTGTTCCAAAACATCTAATCGTGCCTGGAATTTTGCTAAATTTGTTTCATGAAGTCCAATGTTCTGGTCAATGCCTTCTTTTTCCATTCTGACTTCATTCAACCGGTTTATTAGCGAATCTAGATTATTTTCAAAGTTCAGTGATTTTTGCTCTTTTTCAAGGAAATTGTTTTTGAGATTGCCAATATGATCATTAGATAATTTAACCTCTTGTTCAAGATCACGAATTGAGGCTTCAATCTTATTTCTTTCATCAAGAAAGGAACGGACACGATCTTTAAGAGATCCAATANGGGCAGTAATTTTTACTTTTTCAGTCTCAAGCACAATTCGAGAATTTCGAACCTCTTCGAGATGCGCTTCTTTTTCATCTTTTTGTGCTGTGATAAGCGCTAATTGTTGCTGAACTTCTTGAGCTTGTAATGCAGCATTATTTACATCGATAGTTTGTTGTTCAATTTCATCCTCGAGTGATTTTTTGCGAATTGCCAATTCCTTCATTTCTTCTTGAAGATTTGCAATATCCATTTCGAGATTGCTCTTCTGGTGGGCATAGGATCGCTGTCGCTCATCAATGATTGCCAATTCGCGATTAACCCCTTCTAAAGTTTGATGAAATTCCGATAATTCTCGATGCGTTTTTTCCAATTCACTGCGGTTCTGGCCTAACTCAAGGCGACTTTCCTCGACTTTTTTGACAACTTCTTCATGCTTTTCTCGTAAAGTGTTCAAGTGTTTTTCCTGATCCTGATAAGAAAAACGGACATGCTTTAGATCTTGTTGTTTTTGGTGCCAGTGGTAACCGTACCAGTCCCGCAGCATTTGCCGAAGTTCAAATTGTAATGCCTCATACTCTTGATACCGGCCAGCTTGCCTTTCTAAACTTCGCAAACGTGGCTTTATTTCCGCCAGAATATCCAAAACGCGTTCAATATTTTTCTGAGTCGTCTCTAAACGTCGTAAAGCGTCTTCTTTACGTGAGCGATAAAGGCCAATACCAGCAGCCTCTTCGAACAACTCACGCCGCTCATCGGGTCGCAAAGCCAGTGCAACATCCACCAACCCCTGTCCAATAATGGTGTACGTTCGCTCTGAAAGACCTGTTTGTGACAAAATTTCGCTAACATCCTTTAACCGCACCTTTTGTCCATTTAATAGATACTCATTTTGCCCATCTCGATATGCCCGACGGGAGATGGAAACTTCTGAATAATCAATGGGTAACCAGCCATCCTGATTATCGAAAGTGATCGTTGCCGATGCCATACCAGCGCGTGATCGTTGATCAGAACCTGAGAAAATCATGTCCTCAGTGCGTTTTGCACGCAATGTTGAATAGGATTGCTCGCCAAGAACCCAGCGAACACTGTCTGCAATATTTGATTTTCCAGAGCCATTCGGGCCGATGATGGCGGTGATTTGACCGGGAAATTCTAATCGTGTGGTCGTTGCAAAGGTCTTGATGCCTTGCAATTCGAGAGAGCTTAATCTTTTCTTCACTAATTAATCCATTTCTAAAATGCCAAGGTTTTCCAGGGCTTCTCTGGCGGCAGCTTTTTCAGCGATTTGTTTACTGGTACCTTTGCCCCTTCCAAAGGGTTGATCACCAACCCTGACTTCCATGGTAAAGAGTTTCTGATGGTCAGGGCCTTCCTCTGAAATCAAGGTATAAATGGGTGAGAAATATCCGTTGCCTTGTGCCCACTCTTGCAATCGACTTTTGGTATCGACCTCCAGGTGATTCTGATAAATTTCATCAACCACATCCAATAGAAAGGGTTCAATAAATTTTTTCACGATCGGAATCCCACTTTGTAGATAAATAGCACCCACCAATGCTTCGAAAGCATCACACAACAAAGTCGGTCGCCTTCGTCCCTCAGCCTGAATCTCACCTTTGCCCAACTTCAACGCTTGACCCAGTTGAATTTTATTTGCAAAATTTGCCAACTGGTCTGTATACACCAGGGCTGCTCTTAAACGCGTCAGATCACCCTCTGGTTTCTCCGGATAATGATGATATAGCCACTCAGCTACAATAAAATCAAGCACAGCGTCCCCCAGGAACTCCAACCGCTCATTATCCTCAAGCGCATCCTTGTTTTCATTCAAATAAGAGCGATGAGTCAATGCTCTGGAAACGAGAAAAACATTCGTGATGGGTAAATTTAATCGCTCAACAAAATGCTCAGGAGTTTCTGTCAGATAAACATCAGACATCGTTCTGGATCCTTTCTCCAGAACTATTGATGCGCCAGCCATTTACTGTAAATAGCTTGCGTATCAACAGTTCAAACTTTTGAATAGTTTCTTACCTAAGGCATAATTTTAACCGATTTTATATTTTTTACCAAACACAATCATCAAAAGCAGGCTTTCTGTTTCAACGGTATAATTTCTAATAGTCTTATGAGCATCATCAACAAAGCAGGCACTGACTATAAAATTCACACTGAGGTCTATAATGGTCCCTTAGACCTATTACTTAAACTCATATCTGAGGCAGAGTTAGATATCACCCGGGTTTCTCTTGCGAAGGTCACAGACCAGTACTTGAACCACTTAAAATCCATTCAAAATAAATCGGCAGTTGAGGTTTCTGGGTTTCTTGTGATTGCTGCTAAGCTCATCCAGATTAAATCTGAAGCGATCCTCCCTAGGCCACCTGAAAGAGGAGAAGGCGAAGAGGATCCAGCCGTAAATCTAGCCCGTCAACTGAAAATCTACCGAGCGATAAAACAATCAGCGGAATGGTTGCAATCATTAGAAGAACAAGGTCATCGAACTTATATCCGTCTGGCACAACCACCTGTTATTGATGAAAAAATTGATCTTGAAGGTGTTAACATTAAAGACTTAGCAAACATGTTAAAAACCCTTTATCGATTTGAAGAAGAGGCGTCCGCGGTATCTTCCGTCGTTACAATTCCAAAGCTAACAATCAAACAGAAAATTCGAGATATCATAGGACGACTAAAACAGAAGGACGACATGTCTTATCGAGAATTACTAACGGAGAATTTTGATCGCATTGAAGCCATTGTGCTTTTTCTTTCTATTTTAGAATTGATCAAACAAAATTACGCAACCGTTAATCAGTCCGCCATTTTTGGTGATATCCGGATCTCACCAACAGAAAGAACCTTTCAAGAAGAAGAATTTAATTTTGTGCTGGATGATTAAATCCGTTATAATAGAATTGAAGTATAAATAAATCATAGTGAATCAGATTAGGTTAAAATATCAATGACTAACGAACCCAAATTGGAACAAAATTCAGAAATACCAATTATCCTAAAAGACACTCCCAAAGAGAAGACCTCTGATAAGCGTGTGACCATCATTTCAATCATTATCAGTTTGGTTGTCATCGCCCTGGTTGTTTTGGCGACAATATTTTTAGTTAATCCAGCCAATCAAGAAACCACAGCACAAGTACGCGACATTTTTATCATATTTATGGCCCTAGAAGCTGTTCTCATCGGTGTTGCATTGGTGATACTCATCATTCAACTATCCTCGTTGATCAATCTTTTACAAAATGAAATCCGTCCAATCATCAATTCAACCAGCGAAACCGTTAATACCCTCAAGGGTACAGCGACATTTATGAGCAATAATTTATCAGAACCCGTCATAAAAGCAAATCAATTCATAGCTATGATTAAGACTCTTTTTAAGCCATCCAATAAATAATTGTATAATTGACAAATTAATCACAATACACAAGTTATAAAGGAGAATAAGTATGTCAGAGAATAAAGATTTTGGTGCATTCTTAATGGGTTTTTTTGTCGGTGGGCTAACTGGCGCAGCCGTCTCACTTCTTTTTGCACCCCAAGCTGGTGAAGAGACAAGAACGCTAATTCATGATAAAGCCATTGAATTGCGTGATAAAGCATCAGCAACAGCAGAAGAAGCACGACTTAAAGCCGAAGAAGCCTTGAAAGAGGCAAAGCTCAAGACGGAAGAGTGGTCAAAACTTGCAAAAGAACAAGCTGAGGTATTGAAAGAAAAAGGTGAGACGACGATTTCTCATAGTCGAGAAAAGCTCGTTGAAACCCTCAAACCCAAAGCAAAGCAAGTTGACGAAGCTATTGAAAAAACAATGGAAGATTTAGAAGAAATTCAAGATGCTCTTGAAGAGGAGATCGAAGAAACGGAAGCTTAAACAGCGACCCTAAACGGCTGGCAATCTCATGCCAGCCGTTTTTAGTTTAAAAAATGCTTCAGGAAGATAGTCAAGAATAGCCAGTGCGGTAACACAATGGGCAGTCCCGATTATTGTCTTTGCAGCTAAACCGGCTTGTGCATGCAACCACACCCCGCATGCAGCAGCCAGAGGCGTAGATGTGCCTTGTGCCAATAAACCGCCAATAACCCCAGCCAGGACGTCGCCGCTGCCAGCTGTAGCCAGGGCAGAATCGCTAACAGGCAGGATAAACAATTCAGCTTTTGGGCTTGCCACAACCGTCATGGCACCTTTTAAGACCAAAACGACGCCCCATTTTTGTGCAAATTCTTGAGCGATCTGCCAACGGTTTGATTGGATTTCATTGATACTCAACCCCGTCAATTTTGACATCTCCCCGGGATGCGGTGTCAGAATTGTATTTTCAGGAAGGTAATCCCACCAGTTGTCCAATTCACTGAGCAGATTTAATCCATCGGCATCAATGAGCGTTGGGAGCTTCTCAGGTATCACATCCAATAAGGCCAGCAAAAATTTTGCATTTTCATGGAAGAATCCCAGTCCTGGACCGATCACAAGTGAATCCGCTTTAGCAAAACCTGTTTTTGCAGCAACAACCCCATTAATACTATAGGCCCCTTCAATATCAGGTAACATCGTCCAAATAGCTTCAATGAGTTGCCCAGAGAGATTCTGATAAACATCCTTGATTGTGGCAACGTGGACCAATCCACATCCCGACAAGTATGCTGCTTTTCCGGTTAGATAAGGAGCGCCGGTAAAAGCGCGAGAACCGGCAATCACCTGGCAAGTACCATAGGTCCCCTTATGACCGGTTTCCGTCCGTGCGGGTAACCTTTTAGCCACAAAATGCTGATCAATCATCTCGGGCAAATCCATCAATAACTGCTTTGTTTCTTCGGATAAGCCGATGTCAATCCCATAAAAATCACCACAATACGAACGCCCAGGCGATTTCAGAAGTCCTTGTTTAATAGCCGCCATACAAAGGGTGATATCAGTTGGTATGGTCACGTCGGCAACCTCTCCTGAATCGCAATCCACACCTGAAGGGCAATCTATGGCGATTATAAGCCCCTTAGAGCGCTTTTTAACTGTTTCCGATATCCTGGCCATCACATTCGCCAAATCGCCTCTTATTGGCAATTTCAATCCCGTGCCGAGTATGCCATCCAGAAGAATCATGCCGGACTGAAGCCCTGCGATCAGAGCCTCCAGATGTTGATTGTGTGATATATCAACCACAATGCCCCCGCTACTTTTGTATCCTTGGAGGAGATCATCCTTCTGACGCTGTTTGACCAAAAATCCCATTGTTCGGACTCCGCGTTGAGATAGTGCATCCAACGCAATGATGGTATCCCCCCCATTATTCCCTGAGCCGATCAGACCGATAACACCTCTCTTGAGATCAACGTGATTAAGCAACCAGGTGGCAATTCCATTTCCTGCGTTGTGCATCATTTGAATGTAGGAAAGTCCACCTGCATCCGCATGTTGTTCAATTTCCTGAATTTCTTGTACTGAGACAACTTTCATCATTAACGCTCCTTAATTGAGTTGCATGATAATTATACGAGATTATTGAATTGCCTTGACTTTTACTTTTCCATGTGATAATATTCTTTTCGCTGGGGGCGTGGTGTAGTGGTTCAACATGCGGCCCTGTCAAGGCCGAGACCGCGGGTTCGAATCCCGTCGCTCCCGCTAAAAGTGCGAGGTTTTCCTCGCACTTTACGCTTTTAATCAACAGTTTTCGNTATTTAGTTTATATTCGAAGTCGCCTAGTTCTGACCCTTCGTAATGATCCTTGCCCTTTCAGACATTAGATGCCGTAATTTTTCTGCATCCTTTGGATAGGTGATGTAAAACAAAGAAAAGAGAAGCGCACATATGATCCACGGAACAGGTACTGTCCAAATAAGCGCATTGGATAAACCGATTTGATCTGCCAAGGAACCCGCCAGGACACCTGCAATAGCTGCAAATCCGCTTTCAATAAACGTGGTCATGGCAAAAGCGGTTCCGCGTAATTCGGGTGGGGTAACCCCTTGCATCATCGGCTCTTTTGCGCCTTTTCCAGGCCAACTGATCATCAACGCTGTAAAAAAGGCCAAGCCAATAATGCCCCATAAAGACCAATCAGCGGTTTGCGTAAATAGAATGAAAGTAAGGGGAATGCCGCTGATGATCGAAACTTGTCCAATTATGGTACGGCCATACCTGGGGCTTTTTTGTTCTGCCCAATCGCCAAGATACCCACCAATTACATTCGAAAAAACGGTGCCTAACACGATGCCCGCAAAAACCATCGTGGCTTGTTCAGAGGGGATGTTACGGTCATTAACCAACCAGGTGATTAAGAAAGCTTGCATCACCACCCATGGCATTGAGCCCGCCAAACCCTGAGCAATGGCTACCCATATCGTCGGAATTTTCAAGACCTTAGGCAAATCTCTGAACTGTAAACCGAATTGCTGTGCATTTTCTCTCGTAATCTTGCCAGCTAATTCAGGCTCCGCTTCACCGCGTACAGGTTCAGAAACAAGGAACCAAACGACCAGGCCACTGATCACGCTAAAACCACCGAGTAGAAAGTAACCCCAACGCCATAATGTCGGCGTGGCAAGAAAGCCCAAACCTAATGTGGCGATAATAATGCCAAGCACCCCAATGGCTTCCATTTTACCTAAAGCTTTTCCCCTATCCTTAGGTGGAAAAGTATCAGACATAATCGAAAAGGTTGCCGGCATCAGGCATCCCAAACCAATGCCGGAGATTGCCCGAATGGTCAGCAATTGACCAAAATTTTGGGTGAAGCCAACCGCAACCGTCCATAACCCCCAGATGCCTGTACCGAAAAGGATCACCATTTTTCGTGAGATTTTATCTGATAAAAATCCCCAAAATGGGGCTGAAAGTGATTGGAGCAAGTTTCGAATAGTGCTGATGACGCCAAGATTGCTATACGATAGTCCCCATAGCGCTTGCAGAGTTGGGAATAAGACCGACATCGCCTGTCCTTCACCCTGATCAATAAAATATCCAAAGGATAGCGCAAAAAGTGTCCGTCGTTGTTGTTTTTTCTTTTTATTGGATTCGAGGGTAAATTCCCGGATTGCTTCCATTTAGCTCCTTTAAGTTTTGCTGATCAAATTTGAACAATTATATCCTGAACTTTCAGATGTGTGCCGGACAAAATGCCATTAAGGCCTTGCGATTTACTGAAATGGATAACATACACAATGATAAATTATCATGNTTNAACAACAATNATNTTTCATAAAAAAAATGGATCATTTCAGTTCTATTTGAAATGATCCATTGTCCTAATAGTTTTTTTCGTAT
>P_1C_Sed_3_UnCtyDRAFT_1000304_pt1 | contig 10677 bp, 10 predicted proteins | sample Pon1CUnioCityCA_FD_10233 | JGI IMG/M metagenome (IMG submission 10233) | reverse complement strand
TGAGGAGCGTCAAAGGGCTTTTGCTCGCGAGACCCAGGAGATCTTTGCTCCATTGGCGAGCAGCTTGGGGGTCTGGCAGTGGAAGTGGGAGCTGGAGGATCTGAGCTTCCGGTATCTCGATGTTGAAACCTATCAGTGGATGAAGGATCTGATCGCCGAACGACGTCCGGACCGCGAGACTAGCATCGATCACTACATTCAGATCCTGCGTGAGAAGCTCGCGGACGAAGGGTTTGAGGCGGAGATTGAGGGACGACCTAAGCACATGTACAGCATCTACCGGAAGATGCTGCGCAAGAACGTCCCGTTTGAACAGGTGTATGATGTGCGTGGCATCCGCGTCATTGCGCGAAATGAGCCAGACTGCTATCGCGTTCTGGGCCTGGTGCATGGCCTGTGGAAGCCGATTCCTGGTGAGTTCGACGATTACATCGCCACGCCCAAGGATAACGGCTACCAAAGCTTGCATACGGCGGTGATCGCCGACGATGGTCAGACCCTGGAGGTACAGATCCGCACGGCGGAGATGGATCGGATCGCTGAGTACGGCGTTGCCGCTCATTGGCGCTATAAGAACAGTGGCAAGCCGGATCCCTCATTCGATACGAAGATTGCCTGGATGCGTTCGTTGGTAGAATGGCAGCGGGAACTGCCCGATGCCAGCGAGTTCGTGGACGCAATGAAGACAGATATCTTCCAGGACCGGGTCTACACCTTCACCCCTCAGGGGGACATTATCGATCTACCCGCTGGCTCGACGCCTATCGATTTCGCCTATCACATCCATACGGAGGTTGGACATCGCTGCCGCGGGGCCAAGGTCAACGAGAAGTGGGTGGGTCTGGATTATCAGCTAAAGACAGGCGACCGTGTGAGGGTGATCACCGATAAGCAAGCGTCGCCTAGCCGCGATTGGCTGAACCCAGCGCTTGGCTACGTGAAGACTTCCCGTGCTCGCTCCAAGATCCGAAGATGGTTCCGAGAACAGGATCGAGAGAAGAATATCGTTCAGGGGCGGGAGGTTGTGGATCGTGAACTGAAGCATCTGGGGATGGAGCGTATCAGCCACGAGAAAGTTGCCCGCTTGTTCGACTATGATGATCTCGATAGTTTCCACGCCGCAGTTGGGTTTGGAGACATCAATACTCAGCAAATTGCCGGCAAGCTCGCTCAGGTGAGCGGGCAAGAAGAGAAGCAGTTGCTGCCTGCGGAGCCGCCGTCTGTCGCCCAGTCTGTGGAGGGGATCCAGGTACAAGGGACCGGTGGCTTGATGACGCGCGTGGCCAAGTGTTGCAGCCCCTTGCCGGGGGAGGAGATCGTCGGCTACGTGACGCGGGGTAGAGGTGTCACGGTTCATCGTCGCGATTGCTTGAACGTGTTGCGTGTGCACGACAGGGATCGGTTGATCGATGTCGACTGGGGCTCAGAGCGGCAGACGGTCCCCGTAGTAGCTTATGTCAGGGCCTATGATCGCACCGGACTCCTCCATGAAATCGCCGGCGTGATCAGCAATGAGAAGATCAACATGTCGGCCCTCAATGTGAGCCGCGAGAAGAATATCGCCACGCTCTACATCACCTTGGAAATCAGTGATATTGCGCAGCTCAGTCGTGTCTTGACCAAGGTTGAGAGCCTGTCGAACGTGATTGAAGCAAAGCGGCACATGGGCTAAACGAACAGCCCTCAGGGGCCCAACCCCTGAGGGCTTCGAAGATCACTCCAAACGGACGATCAGCGGCTCAGCCTATGGCTCTGTCGGGACAACGCCCTGGATGGACCGACGCTCGACCAGCGATTGCTGAGCTTCCAGCCACGACTGGAACCTCTCTTGAGCCATCTGCTCGAGAATAGCGTCGTCTAACTCGCGCTCTTCGTGTCCGGTTACCTCAAAGATGTAGTAGGACTGGCCTTCCTCACCCAATGTTACCGGCTCAGTATGCTCGCCAACATCCAGATTGAATACTGTCGCTGCTAGCTCTTCGCCCAGTCGATCCGCCAGCACATCCTGGGGGAGCCAACTGAGTTCGCTGCTTGAGCCGGGGGATTCCTCGTCCTCTTTGATCTCCTCCGCCAAAGCCTCGAAGTCCTCGCCACCGTCCAGGCGTGCAACAAGCTCGTTGGCTCGCTCCTCGCTACCTACGCTCAGGAAGCGCAACTCGACTTGATCGGCTTGTTGCGGGAGCTCTTCCTTCATGTCCGCTTGGAGTTGTTCGGTAAGCAACGAAGCCCTGACCCAGGAACGGTACTGCTGCTCCGAGATGCCTATCGGCTTCAATCCTTCCTGCACGTAACGATTGTACATCTCGCGGAAGTCTGACTCGGTCATCTGAGTCGGGGCAGGGGCTGGCGTGGGCTGCGACGTAGTCAAGGAGTCCGTCGCCGTTACAGGCGGCGAGACGGTGGGCACCGGCGTGGCATCCGGATCGTAACCGAAGTTGGCGTGAACCTCTCTCTGGACTTCTTCGGCTGTCACGTCGATGTCGCGGCGCTCTGCCTCCTGTTGCACCAGTCGCTCTTGGATCATCTGGTCCAGCACCTGCCTACCCAGGCTCTCGGCGTTCTCGGGAGCCAGCTGCGATTGAAGATTGTCGATCTGCTGCTGGAAGTACTCCTGGAGGGACTGTCCACCGGATTCTGAATCTTGGGCAGCCATAGCCTGTTGTTGCTGGTAGAGATAGCTTAGCTGATTGGTCAGCTGCAGTCGTCTGAACTTCACGCGAGCTTTGAAGTCTGCCGTCGTGATGGGGGTCTCGTCGACGATGGCAACGGGCTCACGGGGCTCGATAATCCTCTCGGCAACGACACCGTAGCCCAGGACGCCTACAATCAGGATTGCCACAATGCTCACGCCCCAGATGAGAATCCTCTCCACTCGCCTTTCTTCTTCAAGGTGGGAGCGTTGCTTGCGAGTCAGCTGTTTCTTAGGGGTGCGTCTAACCTTCTTAGTCATCCTCTTAACCTCTCCGTCTGAACAAGATGCAAAACAAAAGAAGGCCCAGGCTAATCGAGGGCCTTCCTATGATCTCCTGAAGAGACAAATTCACGCTATCAGCCCACAAAGGGAAGCAGCGCCAGGTGGCGCGCACGCTTAACAGCTCGTGCGAGTTGACGCTGGTGTTGGGCACAAGTTGAGGTCTGCCTTCGCGATCGAATCTTGCCTCGATCGGTCAGGAACTGCTTGAGCGTATTCACGTCTTTGTAATCGACGTAATCGATATTCTCTTCACAGAAATAACAGGTCCTGCGTCGGTTTCTATACCACGGGCTCATACATCCTCCTGCCTAATGCCGAATCAAGCGCAGCAATAGATCTGCGCCAATAATCGACTACTACTTGTCGTTAGCCTCGGGCGAGGCCGAAGCATCGCCCCCGGAATGGTTCAATAAGATCATCTCATTTACCACTAGTTCAGCGCGGAATCGGCTACTCCCGTTGTCGGTCTCCCAGCTTCGCGTCTGCAGCCGTCCCTCGACATAGACGTGATCATCCCTCTGAAGATGTTTCTTGCAACTCTCAGCCAGCTCTCCCCAGGCGACCACGTTAAACCACTCGGTCTCTTCCTGCTGTTGGTTGCCCTCGACATCCTCCCGCGAGCGCGTCGCGCCAACACTGAACGAGGTCACTGGACGACCATTGGGCATATAGCGCATTTCAGGAGCACGTCCGACTTTCCCAATCACCATAACCCGATTTAGGCTCCTGACCATAGCGCTCTGCTCTTTCCGATCTAGTCCTCAAGACGAATGACCAGATGCCGTATCACCGATTCCTTGAGCTTGAGAACGCGTTCTAGCTCAGAGACGTTTGTTGGTTCTAGATCGAACGTCGTAAGAACGTACCGACCTTCTTGCTGCTTCTTAATAGGATAAGCTAGCTTATGCAAACCCCATGGCTCGACTTTTGTCACCTCTCCGTCGTTTCTCTGGATCAGCTCACCGACCTCAGAGATGACGTCATCCAGGTCATCCCCTTCTATGTCGGGACGAACGATGAAAACCATTTCATAACTGCGCACGTAGTGAACCTCCTTCTTTCCCCGGTAGTTGCCCTCAGCTTGACGTCCGAGAGCGGAAAGCGATCATAGCAAAAAGTGTCATGAATTGAATCCTAACACAAAGGGGTGGTTTTGGCAACCTGCTGCCACATGGCAGGCCGATCATGGTGTCTTCTTGCCATGACGAGCGGCGGGCAAAGGATGGTGCATGTAGCCTCGAAGGCGATGGTGATATCTTTGGGCGCTACCCCCATCACGTGTCGATGCTAGCTCGGTGGGGCTCTCGGTCCCTCGAGGTTTCTCTCGCTCTTGACCGATAGTGGTCTACCGACGCCGCGACGAAGGCCTTGAACAGGGGATGTGGACGTGTCGGACGCGACTTGAACTCCGGATGGAATTGACTACCCAGCATAAATGGATGGTTCTCCAATTCCACAATCTCGACCAGGCGCCCATCAGGTGACAGGCCGCTGAGGATCAAGCCAGCCTTCGAGAGCAGCTCACGGTAGGCATTGTTGATCTCGAAACGATGGCGATGCCGTTCCTGGACCACCGGTACTTCATAGGCCTCGGCAGCTTTCGTCCCTGGGGTCATCTGGCAGGGGTACAGGCCAAGGCGCATGGTGCCACCCTTATCCACGATCGACCGTTGCTCGGGCATAAGGTCGATGACTGGATACTCGGTGCGAGCGTCGAACTCGGTGCTGTTAGGTTCCTCGCTGCCTAGGGCGTGGCGGGCAAGCTCGATGATCATAACCTGCAGGCCGAGACACAGGCCTAGGTAAGGCACCTTGTTCTCGCGCGCCCAACGAGCTGTATCGATCTTCCCCTCGATGCCTCGTTCGCCAAAGCCGCCCGGCACAACGATGCCAGCTACCCCCTCCAACCGGTTCCAGCCACGCCCCCGTTCCAGGTCTTCAGAACTGACAAAACGTAGGTCAATGTCCCAACCATGAGCTAGCGCTGCATGGTCTAGTGCCTCGCTAACGCTCATATAGGCATCGTGAAGCTCGACGTATTTTCCAACGATGGCAATAGGCAGGGAAGGCTTGGGCGCGTGAATGCGACGCACCAGGTCGCGCCATTCTCGTAAGTCAGCTTCCCTGACCTCAAGTCAGCCTCCCTGACCGGAAGCTCAAGTCGCTCAGCGATAAAGTCGCCGAAGCCGGCTGCCTCGAGCAGCAACGGCACCTCGTACAGCACGGGGGTTGTCACCAACGGAATCACGGCCTGTCGCTCTACGTCACAGAACAGGGAGATCTTATCGCGTAGCGACTCATCCACCGGGTGATCGGCGCGTGCGATGATGGCATCAGGCTGAATACCGAGCGAACGCAACTCTCGTACGCTGTGCTGGGTCGGTTTTGTTTTTAGCTCGTTGGTGGCTCCGATGTGCGGCAGGAACGTGACGTGGATGTAGAAGGTATTACGGCGTCCCACATCCTGCCGCATTTGACGCAGTGCTTCCAAGAACGGGAGCCCCTCGATATCGCCGACGGTGCCGCCTACCTCGACGATAGTGACCTCGGCATCGGTCTGCTCGCCGACAAGGGCGATGCATCGCTTGATCTCGTCTGTGATGTGCGGGATGACTTGGATTGTACCACCGAGAAAGTCTCCACGGCGCTCCCGCGAGATGATCTCCGCGTAGACCTGACCGGTGGTGATGTTACTGGCCCGAGTCAGATTCTCGTCGATGAAGCGCTCGTAGTGTCCGAGGTCGAGGTCTGTCTCGGCGCCATCGTCGGTGACGAAGACCTCACCGTGCTGGTAGGGAGACATGGTGCCGGGGTCTACATTGATGTAAGGGTCAAGCTTCTGGATGGATACACTCACACCACGGGCTTTGAGAATGCGGCCCACCGACCCTGCCGTCACGCCCTTTCCCACGCCGCTAAGCACGCCACCGGTACAGAAGATATATTTCCGCATTTGACTCACTGATCTACACCTGTCATCTGAAAGGCCAAAGCTGAACACAAGAAACAGGGAGAGTCACTTACGCGACCCTCCCTGCAGTGGGTTGCTCTCTCGCCTGCGCTGAAGCCGCCACAGCGTTTCGGTATGCCGCTGAGGATCAACCAACCAAGCTGCGCAGTCAGATACTCGGACGTGCGCCACATTTCAGGAGGACGAGACCGGGCTTGGCCTCTTGATGGGATAAGACAGCGGGTACTCGATGGTCTTTGTTTCCCGCTCCACGGGACCACATGGTGAGTGCCGATGCTCTCTCTTGGGCGGTCCGATTCAACGTCCCAAGCCCTAGGATATCCTCTTGCGCTGACTGCTCCTACTATAGCACAGGTACTGTGGGGTGTCAAACATACGTGATTGCACGTGGTCGAGCTGATGTCTGACGGCTGCAAGGCGGAGCTCGGCGGAGGTACGTTCTGTGGCGAGAGCCCGCCGCAGGAGCATGGTCTGGGACGTTCCTGCCCCCAGGGGAGAGCGCTTAACACGTACGCTGATGATGTTGGGTGCGCTCGGAGCACGAGACGAGGCAAACGGACTATGACGTCTAGCTACCGCTTGACCCTTTCCTCTGGCGGTTGGCTGCTTGCTGTCGGATCCGCCGCCAGGCGGATCGAACCACAGCCAGGTCCCTTTGTCGCTCAGGGAGCTCGCCATAATGGACAGCGACGTAGGACTCGGTGATTTGCACGATGTCCTCTCGATTCTCCGGAAAGGCTCGCTCCAGCGCTGGCAAGTAGTCATACGGTGTCTCGTCGATAGCGCGGGGAAACCCTCGATCTGCGGCGAGGGAGGCCGTGTGAGCGTAGATGCGTCGAATCGTCAACGCGGTGAACCTGTGTCCCAAGCCTGAATGCGCCAGCGCATCTCTTGCGTTGTTGAGACGCTGCCGTCCGCGCTCGAAAAGCTTGCTGAGACTGCGCTGCAACTGCACACCTTCCCACACTGATTCCCGCTCTTCGTCCGTTGGTCCGCTCCATTTCGCCTGCAGACGGTAGAGCGAGATCGCGATGAGAAGCAGCACGATGCCGGCTCCCAGGACGGCGACGCCGAGCCTCAAGATCTCCAGTTGCTCTGGTGTGAATATTGGCTCGTTGGGTCCGTTCTGCTCCGTGATATACCGGAGAGGGGTTAGCTCATCAAAGACGTCCGCCAAGGCGCGCCCAATCTCGTAACGCTGCAGAAGGGCTATTAGCGGTTCAATCAGGAATTGAGCAGCCCAGGCAAACGCATAGACCAAGACGAAGAGTAGAACCTGTAGCACGTGCAGCACCGGGGAGAGGGCGCGCCCCAGGGACCTCCCCGTCAGGACTGACGTTAGACCGGCCGCCAGCGCCAGGACGATGGTGCTGGTTATCACGATCGTCGTAAGCCACCCCAGGCCGAACGGCGTCTGACGACCACCGTACTGTTGACCGACCTCCTCGGCACGTGCCAAGGCGATGCCCAAGAGACTGGTGAAGAAAAAGAGGAACACCAGGTGATGATAGGGCAAGGCGATCTTGGAGCCGGCGATTCCTGTGGTCACCGCTAAGAGGACAACACCAAGTCGAAACCGGAACGCGACGCTTCTGCTATCCAGCCTGCGCTGAGCCAGAGCCAGTCCCCGCCACCAAAGGAAGGCCACCAAGAGAAAGACAACACTATCGGGTGCGAAGACGGTCTGTCTTAGGCTGCGATAGATACTTCCCAGCCAACTGGCCTCCCACAGGCCTATCCGGGCGTAGAGAACGCGGTGAGTCGTAAGAAGCCCACTGAGTACGACCCCACACGCTATGAGCAGAGATCTCAATCTGACATCGATTGAGATGGACAAAGAGAGCCGGGCCAGGTAGTGGATGGCGATGATCGCAGCAAGCAGAGTGGCGAGGACTGACCACAGCCTGATTTCGATCAACGGGGCCAGAGATGCCACGTATATGGGGGTGATCACGCAGACATCCATCGTGCCCAAGGCGAGGAACACCAACTCGCGACGGGTGAACCTGTGGATCGTCTGAATCAGAGGCTCGCCTCTCTGACCTGCCCGTTCGACCGTATAGGCAGAGGTGGTTGTCTCCGTGGGCTTGCCTTCATCCATGGCTTTTCTCCCTCGAAGGCTGCTTGTAGGCAGCGAACGGCAGGTGGCCAGCGGACTGAAGCGCCCCCGTTGCGTCGTAGTTCATGCTGTTCTGAGATTGAAAGACCGACCCGGAGGGGGATAGGTGATAGGAGGCAATGCCTCGGAGTGGCGGTGGAGGTTCTCTCTCCAAGGAGATCAGGGCCAGGCGCCGGCCGGCATCTCGTAGGTTGACCATGATCTCGGCCAGTCGATCAGTGACGATGGCTGTCACCACGACGAGAGTCGCTCCCCATGGCAGCCTTGGGCTCTCGCGCAGCAGTACTCTCGAGATGGAAGCCGTGGCAAAGCTCGTCACCCCGGCCAGCATCTCCAGGATGGCCGCCAGCTGTTCGGGAGAACGTCCGGGCGGCACCCTTGCCGGCTGATCCGAATGCACTAAGCAGCCATTTGTGACGAGACCGACCTTGTACCTCTGACCCAGGGCCCACGCAGCAATCGATCCGGCTACCTCGATAGTCTGCTCCAACAACTTCGGTAGCACCCCTTGCCAATGGTGTTCAAACGTCGTCACATTGAGCAGTATCACCAAGTCCAGCGTCGCGGTCGGCTCAAACACTCGCACCTGAAGGTCGCCCCTGTGGGCCGTAGCCTTCCAGTGAATACGGCGCATCCCATCCTCAGGCCGGTGATCCCGCACGCCTACTGTCCGCAACGGGTCCTCGATGAGGCGCCGGTGGGCTTTCCGCTCCCCGAATAACTCTTTTGATGGAAGGCCCAGATCGGCCAACGTCCAGATGCGGGGGAAGACGATAAGTCTCTCATCAGCCTGGCGTTCTTCTGCCTCCTCGAACAGCGTGAACAGATCACCCGACCTCAGGTGAACCCGTCCCAGGTTATAGATGCCCCGTTTCGTGCAGAGCAGTCGGTAGTTTCGACTGATCCGCTCATACCAGCGAAGCGAGACCACGTGATCTAGGGAGCCCATTCGAGGGGCATGGGTGGGCATCAGCAGCCCCTGTTCCAGAGGAAGCGACATGGGGATCTCGTCACTGATCTCCAGCCAACTCAAGGGCACCAGCTTCCGATTCGTAATTCGAACGGTCATATCGACATGTTCACCGGGGAAGGTTCGCCGTTTGTCCAGATGTCGTTCGTAGGTGACACCGCGCAGCGAGATCTCCTTCCACCACCAGGCCACCGGGATGACCGTCAGGATACTGGCCGCCAAAGCGAAGATCGCCTGTTCTCGGACGATCAGTCCAACGATGATGAGAAGCGCTGCCATCTCAAACCACACAGGAGTGAACTGAGTACGTCGCTTCCTTCTCCGCTCTTGCGTCTCCTGCTCCGGGCTCTTCATCCCTGTGTTGTTCCTCGATCGGTTATACGGTCTCGACGGGCACAGCCACTCTCTCAACAACGTCCATCAACACATCGATGAGCGCACGGCCTCGCAGTCGGGTCGTCGGGCTGACCATGATGCGGTGGCCAAGCACGTAGGGGACGAGAAGCTTGACGTCGTCGGGCAGCACGTAGGCACGCCCTCTGATAGCGGCCAGGGCTTGAGCGCACCGATATAGAGCTAGCGTCCCCCGCGGGCTGACTCCCAGCTCGATGTCGGCGTGATCCCGTGTGGCGCGAGCGATGTCAACGAGGTAACCGCGCACTGACTCCTCGATCCTTACCTCACGCACACGCCGTTGTATGGCGCGGAGTTCGTCCGGGAATGTGACGGCTGATAATTCCTCCAATGGATCTTCTCTCTCGAAGCGAAGGAGCATGGCATGCTCCTCCGCCTCCGTCGGATAGCCGATGGACAGACGCATGAGGAAGCGGTCGATCTGTGCTTCTGGCAATGGAAAGGTGCCTTCCAGCTCAATCGGGTTCTGGGTAGCGATGACGAGGAACGGTCTGGGCAACTGGTAGGTGTCGCCATCAATGGTAATCTGCTGTTCCTGCATGGCCTCCAGCAACGCCGACTGGGTGCGAGGCGTGGCTCGGTTGATCTCGTCAGCCAGCACCACTTGGGACATAACGGGACCGGGACGAAACTCAAAGGTCTGGGTCTTTTGGTTGAAGTAGTTGATGCCCGTGACGTCGGAGGGCAGCAGATCGGGTGTAAACTGGATTCGGCGGAAGGTGCAGCCCAAGCTGGCGGCCAGTGAACGTGCCAGGGTGGTCTTGCCGATGCCTGGTACATCCTCGACAAGAATGTGTCCTTCGCACAGCACCGCGACCAGCGCCAGCTCGATCACATCGGACTTGCCCACGATCACCTTCTGCACGTTCTGTCGTATGCGCTTGGCAGTCTCGGCTATCATCTACTTCTCCTCTCTCGGCATAGCCCGTTCGTCTCTGTCAGTTGTGGAAGCCCCTCGCTCCCACGTGACCGCCTGATAGATTGGCTGGTTGAGGCTATGCGTCTCTCTGGCAGTATATCATAGCATGAGAAGAAGCAGCAAGTCCATGAGGACTCTTGCCCCGTTTTCCCACTGGGGTATAATGTCCTCCCGCCGCTTGGTGTCTATCCTTTGCTGAACCAGGCTGATATCCTAGCAGATTATTGAGATCTGATCAGGCCCTTGTAGGCCAGAAAAGAGGAAACAATGCCCCGGACCTATGTGGCCCTGGATTTAGAGACCACCGGTG
>P_1C_Sed_3_UnCtyDRAFT_1000297_pt1 | contig 10746 bp, 9 predicted proteins | sample Pon1CUnioCityCA_FD_10233 | JGI IMG/M metagenome (IMG submission 10233) | reverse complement strand
CGGCCCGCCCTCACCTGTCTCTCTGAGAAGCGCATGGAGCTCGGCAACAGCCTGCGGGCCGTCTCGGGGTTCGGGACCTGCCTCGCTCGACCCGTAGCCGGCCCGATCGTAGATACACACGCAGCTCGTGCCCCCCCAGCACCCGCTGAACCACTGTCCACTCCAAACAAAAGGATCCGTTCCCGGCGTCGACTACTACAGTGGGCAACCGGGTGCCCGCGCAGTACAGGTGCATCAGACGACCACCCACGTCATTCAGCTCGCCCGGGGGCGCATACGGTTCTCGAAGGTGGCCCACAGCCCGTGTCTGATTCACCCGCAAGCCGCCCTGCGCTACCCGCAAGGATAGCGACTAAAACGCCGACCATCCGCACCACACGTGCCAGAAGGCCCGGCCTCTTGCTGGAACCCGGGATCGCTCTCATACCACCTCTCTCACCCCATGCAGAAAGGCATTTACGGGCGAGTTACACGCGCTGGAGGTCCACCTCGTCCATTGCATTGAACAGGCAGCGCCGTAGCCCAAATGAGCGCCTGAGCATTTGCCTCACGCTTAGGACGACACCTCCGTTCTAGATCCCACCAACGACTTAGCGTAGATGAAGAGGTCATCCCCCGGCGCATAGAAGTCGTGAATGACTGCCTCACAGCAGTAGCCGCTGGTCTCATACAGCCGCCGTGCCAGAGCGTAAGCCGGCAAGCCGGACGTCTCGATAAGGACGAGACGCCCCCCTCGACGACGAACCTCATCTTCGACCCGCCAAAGTAGGGTATGCCCGAGTCCGTTCCCTCGCGCGGCCGGCTCCACGGCGATCCAGTAGATATCGTAGGTGCCTGCTGTCAGCGAGTGGGGCCCGAAGCAAGCATAGCCCCGTGGTCAGCCGAAGTCATCGCGGTACACCATGAAGGCGTACCCCCCGGCTTCGCCTTTGCTCTGAAACGTGTTCCAGATCTCCTCGACGCAGGTCAGCTCCTCGGACGTAAAGATGCCGGCCATCTCCGTCATGGCCAGAATCGCTGATCCATCGTTCCGTGAAGCCAAATCGATCGCAGGCATCGTATTGCCTCCTCGCGATATCGACGATGTTCGCCACCATGTCATCATATCGGTAGCCCGCCACTCGAGCCGCTCGATGAAACCCGGCCTCCGGTGACAGATCCGGGTTGCAGTTCACCTCGACAACATAAGGCACATTGTCCTCGCCCAGACGCATATCAACCCGAGCGTAACCTTGACAGCCGATCACTTCCCACGCGCGGTGTGCCACGTGGATGACATGCTGAGCCAGACCAGGACCGACGGGTGCCGGGCACAGAACAGGCGTATGATGATACTCAAACGAATCCTCTTCCCACTTTGCCGCGAAGGAGACAATCCGGGCGTACGGATCCTCGAAAGCGCTGAAATCGATCTCCGCCAATGGCAGAGTCTGGGGCGGATCGCCCCAAAGGGACACGTTGAACTCCCGACCGACGACGAAGATCTCGACCAGGGCTGCCTGGCGGTAGCGCTCTACAATGTACGCTACGCGCTCTCGCAGTGCCCGAGCGTCGCCCACGACAGCACCCGGCCCGACGCCGATACTAGCGTCCTCCGCCACCGGCTTGACGATGAGGGGGAACGAGACATCCTCGGCTACACCGTCGACCTCATCAGGATGGCGAAGAACCCACCAGTCCGGCGTCGGCACCCCGCGGTGCGCCAGCAAGGCCTTCGCCCGGGCTTTTCCCACCGAGTTCGCGATCGCGTTCCCCTCCGACCCGGTGTAACAGTAACCCATGGCCTCGAGAGCCCATACGATGCGCGGCTCCTCGAATAGCCGTCCCTCAAGTCCCTCGCCCAGGTTGAAGACCATCCAGTCCGTAGGTGGAAACGGAGCGAGGGCCAGCTCGACGTCGACGTGCACCGGAACTTGGGCCACCCGATAGCCGGCTCTGGTGAGCGCATCGCTGACTGCCTGGGCGCACAGCGTGACGCCCTGCTCAGCCAGCAGATCCCTCGGCTCACCCTTGATCAAGCCATCGCTGGCGTTGAAGAGGACGGCAACGCTGGGAAGCTTTCCCCCGGCACCCATCAGAGGCCATCCCAGGATGATACCAGTGCACCGATGTCCATGCGGTCCAAGAGAGGAACCCACGCTCTATCAGCCTTGCGCTCGTGTTGGTATCGGTCCATCGCCAGGTTCAGAACTTCGTTGATCAGATCCTGGTAGAGGAATCCCTCAGCGTGGGCCATGATGCAGAGGTCACTGAGCTTGGGGTTCAGACCCGGCAGGGTATTGACCTCCAGCAGCTGGGGCCGACAATCGGACCCCAGACGGAAGTCGACTCGCCCCAGATCCAGAGCCCCGAGGGCCTCAAAGGCCTCAACGGCGAGATGCTTCAACTCACTCTCCAGCGAGGAGGAGATGTCAGCTGGACAGAGGTAAAGCGGCGCTCCCGTTTCACCAGGGTCGTAGGACTTGGAGGCCGCGTTATAGACGCCCTGCCCGGCGCCCACTCGCGCGTCTATCTCCAGCACAGGAAACACGTGATAGCCGCGCGTGTTATAGAGACCCCTCCGACCGTTATCTCCCCCCTTGCCGGCATTCCCGATGAGTCCGACGGTGAACTCCCGCCCGGGCAGGTAGTCCTCAACCAGGGCCGGCTGCCGATACACCTCGATCACCCAGCTGACCTGATTTCGCAGCGCCGTCTCGTTGTGGACGATGGAGCCACTGTTGATGCCCATCCCTGTCCCCTCGTGCACTGGCTTCACAAACAGCGGGAATGTCAACTCCGCAGACAGCATTTCATCTCCCCGCCGAAAAACCTGGAACGGTGCCGTGGGAAGGTCACCATCGCGCCAGATCTGTTTGGTCACCGCCTTGTCCAGGGAGATCGCGTGACCTAAGACCCGGGACCCCGTGTAGGGAATGCCCAGCATCTCCAGGAGGGCCGGCACGTGGGACTCCCGCGCATCCCCTCGCAGCCCTTCGGCGATGTTGAAACAGATATCGGGAGCGGCATGACGCACTGTGTCGAGCAGCGTCGCATCCCCTTCCAGCCGGATCACCTCGTGCCCTCCAGCGACCAATGCATCCTCGAGCGCTTGAACGGTCTCGAGCGAGTCGTACTCGGCCAGAGCATCGGGCGGTGCGTCGATTCCCACGCCGATGTTGTACTTCAGATTGTAGATCAATGCCACTCGCATCCGAGGTATCATCACGCTTCCTCCCTGTCCTTCTGTGAAGGGCAAGAGCCAGTCGCCTGTGGTGACGCCGGTCCGCCGAAGGCATCTGCCGTCGCCGACCACTCTCGGGCCCGCCCTAGTCCATTGTGACCGCCAAGCAGAACACCGTCCAGTGAGACAGCCGATCGCCTCTGCTGCAAATGCTCGTCCTCGACGCCTTCACGCCGATGCACGCTGTGCCATCCCGCGGGAGCGATGACACGCTCATGTCCTTCCAGGAGCCCGGCCAGCCCCTCCTGCATTCCCTCACCCTTCCGCGCCCGACAGTAGGCACAGCTGACTGGATCGTGAGGACGGTAGTCCGCCGGCTGGGCGTAGGCGCTCATGAGGCCCTCGTAGTTGCGTACCACGACCCGGCTATCCGACATACTCAAGAGGTATTGTGGCAGCACAGGCACCTTCCCGCCGCCGTCGGGTGCGTCGATCACGAACGTAGGGACAGCAAAGCCCGACGTATGGCCCCGCAGTGCCTCCATGATCTCAATCCCCTTCGCGACCGGCGTACGGAAGTGAGCCGCACCCCGCACCAGATCGCACTGGTAGAGATAGTAAGGTCGCACGCGGTTCGAGACCAGCTCGTGCATCAGGTCCATCACGATGCTGGGACAGTCGTTGATGCCCGCAAGGAGAACGGTCTGGCTTCCCAGCGGAATACCGGCGTCAGCCAGCCGACCAAAAGCCGCCTCAGCCGCGACTGTTATCTCCCTGGGGTGATTGACGTGGACATTGATCCATAACGGGTGATAGCGGCGCAACATCGCGACCAAGTCTTCCGTGATGCGCTGAGGCAGAAATACCGGCGCTCTAGTGCCAATCCGCACCACCTCGATGTGCGGAATAGCTCGCAGCCCCCGGAGGATATTCTCCAGAACAGAAGAAGCCATGGTCAGTGGGTCACCGCCGGATATGAGCACATCCCGGACCTGCGGCGTCTCCGCGATATACGCGAGCTGTCGCTGGTATGTCTCGTGATCGCACAGAACCTGATCATTTCCCACCATACGATTCCGCGTGCAGAAGCGACAGATGCTGGCGCACTGAGTCGTGACCAGCATCAGGACCCGGTCAGGATAGCGATGTACCAGTCCAGGCACCGGCGAATGGGCATCCTCTCCTAATGAGTCGGCCAGATCGGCAGCTGAGAGCACAATCTCCTGCATCGTGGGGATGACCTGGCGCCGAATGGGACAGGATAGATCATCCGGATCCATCAGGCTGGCATAGTAAGGCGTCACATTGACCGGGAAACGACCGGGGGCTGTAAGAGCTGCCGCTTCATCCGCGGTGAGCTCAATAACGCCTGCGAGATCGTCCACCGAGTTGAGCCGGTGCGACAACTGCCAGCGCCAGTCGTTCCAGCATTGAAGGGGAACATCGGCCCACGGGTGAGGGGGCCTCTTCTCAGCAGGACACATCTGTAAGCCGGCTCGCATTCGACCATTGTCGTTCATTCCCGACACCCCTCCTCTTCCACTCACCGTAGGAAGGCCGGATTGTCGCCATAGTCCTACAGGGCGACAACCAGGTTCTTGCCGGACGCCGTTGACTCAAAAACCCCGGCCCGGGCATCCTCCAGGCGCGGGGAAATCATGGGTGGATAGCACCATTTCATCATGATATCATCCTGCGGCACCGTAGCGCATCGGTCACAAGATGGATTCCACCTGATACAAAAGGATGTCTTCGAGAGGCCACTGGCTACATCAAATGACGCAGCTGGCAGTGGGAAGAATTAGAGAGGATTTCCAATCAGTAACCGCGGCAGGTCTGGTAGCCGCCCCCGATGATGAGCCGGTACTTCACGGCTGCCTCCGGGTTGGGCGCGGCGATGACATTCTCAGGCGCGACCTGGAACATCCACCTCAAGTAGGACGCAGCGCCTGCCTGGCCCTGGGGCGTGAAATCCAGTAGCTGGGTCTGTGGGTAGTCCCTGCGGTCGGGCTCGCCAACCACCGCTGGGAACCCCGCTCGGAGCAATCGATCGGCTGCCAGTTGATCCCAGGATGCGTTCTCCGTCCCGTTCCACACCTCAATCGGATAGGCTGCCGTCCAGGGCTGGGTTGCCGCAGCCGGGCCCAGAACCTCCGTCACCAGGGGTTCGATCTCCTCCCAGTTGGGCAGGAAGACACTGCCGCCCTTTGGTGTGGTCCAGGGAATGACATGCTGGTAGCCAATACTGCGAGTGCGGATGCTGCGCGACTCCAGCCTGAAGGCGACCTCGGCCAACCGCGCTACGTCAATCAGAGTAAGATCAGTAGTCACCATATGACGGTACTGATTCCAAAGCTGAGGGAGACGAGGGAGGATATCCAAGCTGCGCGATTTCCGCCAGATCGCTTCCAGCACCTGCTGCTGACGCCTCTCGCGAGCGAACACGCTGGACGTCTTGCGCGAACGAGCATACCAGAGCGCCGTCTCACCGTCCATGTGATGCACGCCCGGCTCCAGCACTCTGATGGGGTATTCGCCTTTCTCGTCGGGATACGGCCAGTGATCCTCCAGGCGACAGTGCACGGGAATGTCCACCCCACCCAGTATGTCCACAATGCCGATGAATCCATCGAAGTCAACTCGCACGTAGTGAGCAATGGGGATGCCCAGGTTGTAGAGGAGCGTCTGCCGGACCAAAGCTGGCCCACCGCCATCGTAACCGTACAGTTCACCATACATATCGGCGAAATTGATGCGGCTCATCCAGAAGCCGGGTATATAGACATAAAGGTCGCGCGGGATGGACAGGATGCTAACACTGGGACCCTCTGGCTGCACCGAAACAACCTGCACGACGTCGGTGTGCCAATCCATCCAGTCCGGGCGGCGATCGCTGCCCAAGAGCACGATATTTATGGCGTCGCTTGGACCCAGCGCCGCCGGGACGGCAGTCGGCACAGCCGTTGTGTCGGAAACAGTCGGAGACACACGGAGCAGCGTCGGGTCAGAAAGGGTGGACGGGGTCAGGTTGAGCGTGGGTTCTGGCGTCTCGCTAGCTGTGGGCGTCGGCGTCGGGGTGGAGGTTGGCGTCGCGCTCGGTCTGGGCGTCCTTGTGGATGTTGGCCTGGGCGGCGGAGTCGGCGTCCGCGGAGATATCGGCCCGGGTGTCTGCGTTGGCGTCTCAGCCGCAGTCACGCGGACATCAGACGCCAACGTCGGAGACTGAGTGGACGAGTTGGCGGGCGGCACAGCTGAAGCGATGGCTGCAGCTGACGCGCTCGTCGGGAAAGCGGAATCGCCCGGCGAGAATGTGGCCATCGCGCTGAAGACAATGCCCCAGCCGATAGTCAAGGCGGTCAGCAGAACACCGGCGGCCAAAAAAACCAGACCACCGGCGATATACTTGCTCCGGGGCATGGCGAGTCCCCTCCCTCACATTGTCAGCCTAAACACGTGTTGACTTCATGCGCCAGCCGCGGGCGCTACCCAAGTCCAGGAGGGCACCGGTGGCGGCACGGACCTCCACTCTAGTATAGTCTCAGAAAGGGAGTCCGCAATGCCAAACAAGACGACACCGCGGACCACGCTGAGGCTCTATGGAGAAACACCGTAGGATCTACCTGATAATGCGGATGAGGCCCGAATCGGTGACGACGGCCTCCCGGTCAGCTTATGGCTCATCTCGGGAGCCCCACTACCGACGAGGGGATCTGGACCACAAGCGGATGCTCTGGTGGCCAATCCACTGCCTCAAGACAGGGTCTCTTCGAGGCCAGCCAACGGTGCAACCCAAAGGGAGCGCGCGCCCGCATAAGAAGAACCGATGCGCCCCTGTCCGCTAAGGGCCTGAGTTCAAGTCGCCTACACCTGGTCCCTGGACACTAATCGCTCTACAGTTCGCACGAATCTATCGGGAGGGAACCCCTTGAGGAGGACGGCGTCGGCTCCCGCAGCCCTGGCCTCTCGCACTTGCTCAGTATCATCAGCAAGGACAATGGAGCGGAGCCCCGGGTGCTCAGTGTGAAGATGACCCAGGACGCGCCAACTCGCGCGACCTTGCAGGCCAGCCTCTAGCAGCAACAGGTCCGGGGTGCGTTGAGTCGCCAGGCTCAGGGCCTGGGATGCCCACGCTGTCTTCCCCAGGACCTCTACATCCGGCACGGAAGCCAACAGCGCCTCTATGCCATCTCGAAGAGGACCTGGTCTGACCACAATCAGCGTCAACGCTCGCTTCATCGTCATCGAGGCTCGGTTCCGACTCGCTTCGGAGCACAAGCTGACTGCTGCTGCCCCGGGCTGGACACTTCGCGTCCAGGGTACGTGGAGAGCGCTTCAACGGCCCGGTGAAGCGCTCTCATCGCCCGGCTCCCCCTCACGCCCTCTTCGACCAGACACCGACCGGAACGTCTGAACCGGACGGACGTCTAAGAAGACAGTGGGCCCATCCTCCTCCTCGGAGCTTCCAGGCGCAAGGGAACGCCTCTATCTAGAATTCGTCGTCTTCTTCCTCATCCCACTCTTCGTCCCAGTCGTCGTCCCAGTCGTCATCGTAGGGATAGTCGACGTCAAAGGGATCAACACTGACAACCTCAAGCTGATCGCCACACTCGGGACACGGGAACTTCATGCCCATATGTGGGTTATCCATCATGATCTCAGCATCACAGGTGATGCAGTACGTCCTGGCCATATCAGGCCTCCTCAGTTTCAGTATGTCCGACTCATGATCGGAACGCACGACTTGGTGCTCCCCGCGGACGTTAGCGTTGGGAACCCTTTCCGTCGCCAGCCCCTCTCACGGCGCCAGAGCCCGACCTCCCGGGCTCACCAACACTCGCCACAGGCGCCGCCCCCTGCCCCTACTCTGAACCTTCGTCCCCGTGGGGTGCTAGCGCGAAGGCCGCTTCCACCTATCCGCCTTGAGCGCCCCCGTAGCCCGGGTCGAAGCCATGACTGGTCCGCCCTCCAGTCGGCAGGACTAATACCCGTAGTCCGGCATCTCCGGGGCCTTCTTCTTCTTCTCGGGGAGGTCCGTGATCAACGCCTCGGTAGAGAGGACCATCGCGGCGATGGAGGCAGCATTGGACAGGGCTCCCTTCGTGACCTTCGCGGGATCAATGATTCCCCGCTCCACCATGTCAGCAAAGTCGCCCTGAAGCACATCGTACCCGATGCGATCATTCCCCTCTTCCCGGTGCCGCCGCCTGACGGCCTCGAGCGTCACAGCCCCGTCCTCTCCAGCGTTCTCGGCGATCTTCCGGAGCGGCATCTCCAACGCCTTCCGCAGGATGTTGACGCCTGTCTGCTCATCGGGGTAGGCCACGGTCACGTCGTCGAGTGCCGGGATGGCATTGATGAGAGCTACGCCGCCACCTGCCACAATGCCCTCCTCGATCGCCGCCCGGGTGGCCGACAGAGCGTCCTCGACACGGTGCTTCTTCTCCTTCAGCTCCGTCTCCGTCGCAGCACCCACGCGGATGACCGCCACGCCGCCCGCGAGCTTGGCCAAGCGCTCCTGCAGCTTCTCGCGGTCGTAGTCTGAGTCGGATCTCTCGATCTCAACCTTGATCTGTTCCATGCGGCCCTTGATGTCGGCCTCCGAACCGTGTCCCCCAACGATGGTCATATCGTCCTTGGTGCACACGATCTTGTCAGCGCGTCCCAGATCCTCAACCGTCGCGCTGTCCAACTTTCGCCCTTCCTCCTCGGTGATCACCCGTCCGCCGGTCAGCACCGCGATGTCGCGCAGCATCTCCTTGCGGCGATCGCCGAAGCCGGGCGCCTTCACGGCCACACAGTTGAGCATACCGCGCAGCTTGTTCAGCACCAGCGTCGCTAGAGCCTCACCGTCGACGTTCTCAGCGATGATGATCAAGTCTCGCTCGCCCCTCTGGACCAGTTTCTCCAGAACGGGCACCAGATCCTGGGCCGAGGATATCTTCTTGTCATGAATCAGAATGTAGGGTTCCTCGATGACGGCCTCCATCGCCTCCGGGCTGGTGATGAAGTAGGGCGAAATATAGCCACGATCGATCTGCATGCCTTCCACATACTCGATCTCGAAGGCGAGGCCTTTGCTCTCCTCAACGGTCACCACCCCGTCCTTGCCGACGCGATCCATAACCTCAGCGATCAACTCACCGATCTCGCGGTCCTGCGCTGAGATGGCGGCCACGTTGGTGATCTCTTCCTTGGTGCTCAGCTCGATGGCCTGGTCCGCCAGAGCAGCGACCACAGCCTCCGCGCCGGCGAGGATGCCTCGCTTCAGGAGCATCGGATTGGCACCAGCGGCGACGTTCTTCATCCCCTCAGTAATGATAGAGTGCGCCAGAAGGGTGGCTGTCGTGGTGCCGTCACCAGCGATGTCATTTGTCTTCGTCGCAGCTTCCTTCAGAAGCTGGGCGCCCATGTTCGCAAAGCGATCTTTCAGCTCAATCTCCTTGGCCACCGTCACGCCATCATGGGTGATGGTTGGACCGCCCCAGGTCTTCCCCAGGGCCACGTTGCGCCCTTTCGGGCCCAAGGTGGTTACAACGGCACTTGCCAGGACATCGATCCCGCTCTTGAGGGAGGTGCGGGCTCCCTCACCAAACGTCAGTTGTTTTGCCATAGTCCTCCCTCCTCTCTCATGCCAGGAGCGCCAGAATGTCGCTCTCCTTCATGAGAAGCACATCTTTGCCCTCGTCCATCTTGAACGTGGTGCCAGCGTACTTCGCGAATATGACAGTGTCCCCGACGTTCACATCCATCGGGATGCGATTGCCCTCTTCGTCCCGAGCCCCCGGGCCGACGGCCAGAACCTTCCCCTGCTGGGGCTTCTCCTTGGCCGTGTCGGGCAGCACGAGTTCGCCACCGGCGAAGGTCTCTACATCCTTCTCCAGCGGCTCCACGACGATTCGATCCGCCAGTGGTTTAAGGTTTTGCATCTGTTCTCACCTCCCCATACTCATAGAATCAACCGACTTACTCTGTGTCGAAAAAGCGCGGGCAGGAGCTGAGCCCCGCTCTTTCGTCCAAGGGGGTCTCTCCTGTCTCACGAGCAGCCCAGGACCGGACTAGGCTCCCGGGCAACGGTATCATATCACCGCCCGGCTATCCTCGCATCGGTCAAAAGTCGGATTCGACGTGGAACAAACGTCGCATTTGGAGACTGCTGTTTTCCGTCTGCTGGTGCAACCCAGGCTTGAGGTGGCTTGGACCTCCTGACCCACCCCCTGCACGACGCAGCCGCAGGTGGAGCTTCCTGATTCGGTAGTCTCTTCAGCCTACTGATCCTCCCGCCGCTACAACGGATCGCGCAAGATCAGCAGAACCACCAGCAACAACAATGGAAGCCCGTACAACGCACCCGCGGAGAGTGAGAACGCGACGTCGTCCTGCTTGTACCAGAACATCGTGTAATACGCCCCGAACCCATTGTTCAACTCATGGAGGAAATCGGCCGGAAGGACATTCCCGATCTCCAGCACCACGCATCCAAGCACATAGGCCAGCAGCGCGCTGTAGACTGTCATCAGCACAACACCCAGCGCAGGGGGACCGGGGAAGTTGTACCCCATCGCGATCACCGGCGCGTGCCACAA
>P_1C_Sed_3_UnCtyDRAFT_1000295_pt1 | contig 10764 bp, 10 predicted proteins | sample Pon1CUnioCityCA_FD_10233 | JGI IMG/M metagenome (IMG submission 10233) | reverse complement strand
CGAAGTCCTACCAGCCTGAGGCTGAAGCAACGGCCTGGATCGCATCTGGGGAAGATACTTATCGGCTTGAAAAAGCGGATCGTGAGCATCGGGGAACGGAGGTGCGTATCAAGCTCAAGGATGATGCTAAAGAATTTCTTGAGGAATCCCGCTTGCGCCAGGTGATCAAGCGCCATTCTGATTTCATCCAGTACCCGATCACGGTTGGCGAGTCCGAAGAACCGGTTAACCGGCAAACAGCCCTTTGGCGGCAAAACCCGCGTGAGCTGGAAGAAGAAGCCTATCACGAGTTTTATAAGCAGTTGACCCTGGATTTCAATGATCCTATGGTTTATGAGCATATGCGAGTAGACGCGCCTGCTCAGATGTTCGCAGTCTTGTATGTGCCCCAAAATTCCCAAAACCTTGTCTTCTCTCCGAGGAAAGAACCCGGATTGAAACTCTATGCAAAAAAAGTGATGATCCAGGAGTTCTGTAAGGAGCTTTTGCCGCAATACTTCAATTTCATTCAAGGTGTGGTTGACTCAGAGGACTTGCCTTTGAATGTCTCCCGTGAAAGCGTTCAATCGAACCGGGTGATGGCTCATTTGGAACGCCTGGTAACCAGCAAGGTTATTGAAATGTTGAAATCCCTCGGTGAAGAATCTCCTGAGGAATATGTTAAATTTTGGGAGCAATACGGTGAGTTTATCAAAGAGGGCGTGGCAGTTGAACAGGACAAACCGGAAACACTTTTTCCTTTATTACGCTTCCACACCGATCAAGACCTGACAGGGTGGAGTTCACTTCCAGAGTACCTGGAAAGAGCAGATCCTGAGCAGAAAGAAATTTATTATTTCCTGGGAGAAGATCCCGGTGCCGTACGATTCAGCCCCCACATGGACCCCTTCCGCAAGGCTGAAATTGAGGTCCTGGTTTTGGCTGATCCGGTGGATCCCTTTATGCTCATGCAATTAAAAGAATTTGATGGACATCCCTTGGTCAATATCATGGATGCAGAACTTCCTGAAAGTGATGTCGAAACAGACGAGACAAAAACTGGTGAGGCCCTGGATAAGGAGAAGGCGGATGATTTAATTGCCCGTTTCAAAGCCATTCTCGGGGATCGTGTGAGTGATGTGAGGCTCACCCAACGCCTGTCCGACTCACTTGCCCGTTTGGTTGACCCGGAAGGCGCACCAGATCAATCGGTGCAGCGAGTTTACCAGATGATGGATAAAAAATTTGAGATGCCAAAGAAGGTCCTAGAGCTCAACCCCAGGCATAAAATTATTTCTAGCCTGGCTGCGCTGCCCGATGGTGATGAGAAATTTAAACTTATTGCTGAACAGCTTTTTGAAAATACATTACTGATTGAGGGATTGCACCCCGATCCGGTCAGTATGGTGGGCAGGATTCAGGACTTAATCGCAAGGGCTTTAGAGACAAAGTGAGATCAATAAGATAGCGCATTAATCTTAATCACACCATTCTACGATCGTACTCTCGCCCTGGCCGACGCCCACGCAGAGGGTTGCTAATCCATAAAAGGGTTTTGGAGTGTTGGGTGACTTGCGCCGCATTTCATGCAGCAACGTAGTCATGATCCTGGCACCTGAACACCCTAAGGGATGACCCAGGGCGACCGCACCGCCATTGACATTCGTAATCTCATGGCTGAGTGACAGGCTGTGCATCACCGCCAGCGCTTGAACAGCAAAGGCTTCATTGACTTCAGCCAGTTGAATATCCTCGATTTTCAGCCCTGCTCTTTGCAGGGCTTTTTGAGTGGCAGGGATGGGGCCTGTGCCCATGATGCGCGGGGGAACGCCTGCAGCAGCCATGCTGACGATGCGCGCCATTGGTTTAAGGTTTAACGCACTGGCTTTCGCTTCACTCATTATCAATAAAACAGCAGCGCCGTCATTGAGGCCAGAGCTATTCCCTGCCGTGACTGTGCCGCCAGGTTTGAAAGCTGGTTTTAAGCGGTGAAGTGCCTCAATAGTGGTATCCCGCCTGGGGCGTTCGTCGGTGTCAAAACTTTTTAGTTCACCTTTGCGTTGGGGGATGGGAACCGGTTGGATTTCCTCGGCAAATTTCCCCGAATCAATCGCGCTGAGGGCACGTTGGTGGCTTCCCAGGGCAAATTCATCTTGGGCTTCTCTTGAGATACCGGTCATTTCAGCGATATTCTCGGCTGTAATCCCTAACGGCTCTGTGCTGTACATTGCCTGCATGCGGGGGTTAATGAAACGCCATCCCAGAGTGGTGTCAAAAGCTGTCATGTCACCGACTTGGCGTGTGGGTTTTGGAAGCGCATAAGGGGCGCGGCTCATACTTTCTACGCCGCCTGCAATGAACACTTCGCCATCCCCGACGCGGATAGATCTAGCTGCTGCGTTTAGCGCGGTCAGGCCAGAAGCGCAAAGGCGGTTGAAGGTCACCCCTGGCACCGAAACTGGCAATCCTGCCAGCAGAGCAGCCATCCGGGCAATGTTGCGGTTATCCTCCCCAGCCTGGTTGGCACATCCGAGATAAACCTCTTCGATCAGGTCTGGATCAAGGTTGTTTCGTTCAACCAGGGCTCGAATTAATAAAGCGGCCAAGTCATCCGGTCGAACGCTGGATAGGGCACCACCCAGGTTGCCAATTGGAGAGCGGATTGCGTCAATAATCAGGGCTTCGGGCATCTGTATTCCTTCAGTTTTTGGAGGTATTGCTCAAATTTTACCATCAGGCAAGGCTAGTCGATGTTTCCTTTTGATAGATAAAATGATGGGTTTTCACAGGGGAGCGCTTTAGAATAAGAAAGTCTATTACAATTATTTACACTCAAGTACTTTGTTTCAGTAGGAGCGGGAATGACCATAAAAAAATTGGTGCAACTCCAAGAACCTTCCTCTGAAATCTTCGATTCTCTAATTCACGCCTGGATTGCTGAAGGCTTTTCATTAAAAATCTTGGAGCGGGAAGAGCGCTTGGTGGTGTGTGAGCTTGAGCTTTCTCCTGTAGAAGTGGAATTCTTCTCCAAAGTTATCCCTTCGAAAGAAGGCTGCCTGGTTTATATCCAATGTGAGTCCAGAAGGATATCGCCAGGATCAGACTCAGGTCAGAGGGATATGCCAGGGGATGGCGTAAAGACAGCGTTCTGTGTGAAAACAATCGATCAGGTGTTAGGGCGTGTCGGTCAGTGGCAAGAAGTTTCTCCTGCAGATATTGGTGAGTTAGCCAATCATTTGCAAGATATGAGAGAGAATAAAGCTCCAGCACAATCCCAATTGAGCCGTATGGGTGTCTGGTTGGGATTATTATTGATGATCGCCGGAAGTCTCCTGTCCTTTTTGACTGCCAGGGATGTTTTGGACCTGGTGACACCCCAGGTTTGGATTATGTTGTCGGTCATCGGGGTTTTTGTCTTTTGTTTTGGTTTGTTCAGTCTGATCTGGCGAAAATAAGATAAGACAAGGGATCCATTGTGAAAGAAAAATATCTAACTGACTTTAATCAATTGATTGAACTGCATAATAAGACAAACGCGATTCACCCTGCTCTTGCAAAACTTTACCCGGTAGCTTTAGCAGATGAGGAAGCGCTATCGATTTATGATTTTGACCCACAAGCAGATTGCTACCAGTTTATAAAGCGATGTCCTTTGCCTATGCCCATTCCCCTGGGTGTCCGAGCTGCTTTCCAGATTGAAGCATACGGCGGACGCATTTCCTGTGTGGTGACACCTGATATTTTTACAACAAGGGAAGGCTTTATCACCATTCTGCACGAATTTGTGCATTGCTACCAATATGAAACCTGCGAACAAGCGTTAAAAATTGGACTGGATGTCGCCCAAAAAGCACACGAAGTAGGCGACTTTATGTGGGAAATTGACCATCCATTCCCGTATAATTCAACCAATTTTATTGAAGGGTATTATTATTTTCTTCAAGCCCTAGAAGATGGTGATTCTATCAAGGTTCTCCAGGCTCGCCACGTGTTGAAGACTTATCTCGGTGTGCATGATTTTGAATACATGGTCTGGCAGGAATGGAAAGAGGGATTTGCCCGTTGGGTCGAGAATAAAATCAAATATCAATTGGGGGTGCCAGAGAATACGGGTGGATTGTCCCAGCCATATAGCCGGGTGCTCTTCTACGCCGGTGGAGAAAGATATATCCGTTTTCTGGAAGGGGAGGATCGTTCCATGGTGCTTGATCTGCCCAAGTTATTCCACAGCATGATGCGGGTTAATCTAAACCACTCGAAACAGTGATCCAACAATACCCCGGGAATGAAGAATCTCACTGTAAATTATTGTATAGAAGGGGGGTGTGTTGTTTCCTTTCTATGGAAAACTCATAACGAACAGGGAATCATGCTTATTGGAAAGACTCGCCATTTACACACGGGATAAAAATCACCACAGAATCATGACGCCCAAAGTCTTCCGTGGAAAAGAAGTTATGATTTTTGGAGTATACTATAGTCGCATGTCCTGTGGACACTCACCTAAACAAGATCAGGACAGGCCATTTTATCAACGATTTAAGGAGGATGGTTAATGCCTGCAAAGGGTTACATTGTCGTCAATGAGTTATATTGCAAGGCTTGTGAATTGTGTGTGACCGATTGTCCCCACGATGTTTTAGCGCTGGACATGGATCGCCTTACCCCCAAAGGATATCACCCTGCGCATATGGTGAACCCTGAAGCCTGTACGGGTTGTGGTATCTGCGCCAGGGTTTGCCCGGATGCTGCCATCACAGTTTATCGTTATGAAAAACAAAAGGTGGAGGCATAGGATGGCAAAAGAATTGATCAAGGGCAATACTGCGGTCGCAGAGGCTGCCTTGCGAGCCGGTTTGGAAGCTTATTTTGGATATCCCATCACACCCCAAACGGAATTATTAGAACACCTCTCCGCTCGAATGCCGGAGCTTGGAAGACCCTTTGTCCAAGCGGAAAGTGAGTTGGGGGCCATTAACATGGTCTATGGTGCTGCCTGCACTGGAAAACGCGTGATGACATCCTCTTCCAGCCCGGGAGTCAGCTTGATGATGGAGGGTTTGTCCTACATTGCCGGTACGGAAGTGCCCGCAGTGTTGGTTGATGTGGTGCGCGGTGGGCCCGGATTGGGCAACATTGCACCTGCCCAGGGTGACTATAATCAGATCGTTCACGGCGGCGGTCACGGCGATTATCACCTGATTGTTCTTGCGCCTGCCAGCGTGCAGGAGGCAGTGGATCTGACCGTGCTAGCCTTTGACCTGGCGGAAAAATATCGAAACATTGTCGCTGTTCTGCTGGATGGCAGCATCGGGCAGATGATGGAACCGGCAGAATTACCCCCAATGCAGCCCCTTAAGACGGAGACGCCTGATTGGGCGGTACGGGGTACTCAGGGTGGTGAAAAACGCATTCTTACCTCGATTAATTTGGACCCGCCTGCCCAGGAAGTAATGAACCTGCGGTTGATGAAACGCTGGCAGGAGATTGAGAAGAACGAAATCCGTTATAAGACCTACTTCATGGATGATGCCGAATATGTTGTGGTTGGATTTGGGACTGCAGGACGCGTTTCATTATCTGCAGTCCGGGCAGCAAGGGAAAAAGGCATTAAAGTTGGACTTTTGCGGCCGATAACGGTTGCACCCTTTCCTAAGAATGTCCTGGATGAACTAACCGAAAAGGTCAAAGCTTTCCTGGTTGTTGAAATGAACGCCGGGCAAATGCTAGAAGACGTTCGACTGGTTGTTCGCGGCCGAAAACCGGTAGAATTCTTTGGCCGGATGGGCGGGGTGGTCCCCTTCCCGGATGAGGTATTGACGGAAATTGAACGGCTCGTGGAAGGATCACTGACCACAGAAGGTCATCCGCGAGATCGATGGCTGTCTCGTTTAAGTGAGACAATTGGATAAAGGAGTGATTAATGGTTTTAACGGATATACCAACCAAGGTTGTTTACAAACGCCCAGAAGCACTTGATCCCCGGGTCACGCACTATTGCCCTGGCTGCACACATGGTGTGGCGCACCGCCTGGTGGCGGAAGTATTGGAAGAAATGGGACAGGTGGAAAACACCATCGGGGTTGCTTCCGTGGGTTGTTCTGTGTTTGCCTATAATTATTTCGAGTTTGATTTTGTCGAAGCTGCCCATGGTCGTGCGCCAGCGATGGCAACCGGGATAAAACGCGTGTTGCCCGATCGCATGATTTTCACCTACCAGGGGGATGGTGACCTGGCGTCCATCGGCATGGGAGAGATTGTCGGTGCTGCCTCCCGTGGTGAAAAGATCACGGTTGTTTTTATCAACAATGCCAATTATGGTATGACAGGCGGTCAGATGGCGCCAACAACGCTGCCCAATCAGAAAACGACCTCTTCACCCACCGGTCGAGATGTGGAAAGGCAGGGTTATCCCATCCAAACAGCGGAATTGCTTTCTACATTGGGCGGCGCTGTCTATGTTGTCCGCCGCAGTTTGCATAGCTCCCGTGAAGTACGCAGGGCAAAGCAAGCCATCCGTACGGCTTTTGAAGTTCAGAAGCACGATCTGGGATTCTCGCTGGTTGAACTCTTATCCACCTGCCCAACCAACTGGGGGATGACACCGGTTGAGGCACGTGATTGGATTGAAGAGCGTATGCTGACCTATTACCCGCTGGGAGATTATAAAGTCTCACCTGCGGTCGCAGATTTAAAGATTTAGGGAGGAGGATTCATGCAACAAGAAGTTATCATTGCTGGTTTTGGTGGTCAAGGTGTGCTTTTTGCGGGTCAATTGATTTCATATGCCGCCATGGACGAAGGCAAAGAGGTGACCTGGATTCCCTCTTATGGACCAGAGATGCGCGGCGGTACGGCAAACTGCACGGTGGTTGTTTCCGATGAGGAAATCGGCTCACCTTTTGTCAAAAATCCTACTGCAGTGATGGCGATGAATCTGCCTTCATTGGAGAAATTTGAACCGCTGGTTGAACCGGGCGGGGTGCTGGTTGTCAACAGCTCCATGGTCAATCGCCAGGTCCAGCGCGAAGATATCACGGTTGTCAGCCTCCCCGCTAATGATATTGCTGAAGCACTTGGCAGCAAACGCTCAGTTAATATGGTAATGCTTGGCGCGTTGCTGGTGAATATGGACTTGCTGTCTTTAGAGGCTGCTGAGAAAGCGCTTGATGCACATCTCCCTGAGCGACACAAGAAATTCCTTGGTGCAAATAAAGAAGCCTTGCGCAAAGGCGCTGAATTCAAGGTGCGTGTCCAAGCCTGATGTCTTATTGATTTATATATTCAGACCCCGGGGTAATCCTACCGCCGGGGTTTTCACTTAACCATTATAATTGGAGGCGTCAGCAGGCGATTATCATGATGAGAAATGCAGTTGGTTTTCCTGCTGACTCCTAGTAAAAAGGAAGCTCAAATGAACATTCGCATGTCATCCCCCGACCTCACCGATGCCGATCGGCAAGCGGTGCTGGATGTGGTTAAAACCCCTAATCTTTCCATGGGCCCAAAAATAAATGCCTTTGAGAAGGCATTTTGTGACCTGACGGGTGCAAAACATGCCATTGGCGTCAGCTCCGGCACTGCCGGGCTGCACCTTTGCGTGCGCGCTGCTGAGATTGGCGTGGGGGATATTGTCATAACAACACCTTTTTCCTTCGTCTCTTCAACCAACGTGATTTTATTTGAGAAGGCTGTACCCGTCTTTGTGGATGTGGATCCGGTGACAGGCAATATCGATCCAGACCGTCTGGAACAAGCTGTGGAATCACTTTTCCTTGGGGGTGATGCTGCCCTGGCGTGGTTGCCGCGACGCTTACCGGCTGTCAACCGAGGTGCGCTGAAATTGGTTAAAGCCATTTTGCCTGTGGACGTTTTTGGGCAGCCGGCGGATTATGACCGTATCAATGCCACCGCCAAACAGTATAACCTGACCGTAATTGAGGACTCTTGTGAGGCATTGGGCGGTGAGTACATGGGACAACTTGCAGGTACTTTGGGGGATCATGGTGTGTTTGCCTTTTATCCCAACAAGCAGATCACCACGGGTGAGGGGGGCATGATCATCACCGACAACAAGCAGGCAGCTGATTTCATGCGTGCCCTGCGCAATCAAGGTCGTGCCCCGGGTGACACATGGCTTCAGCATACTTACTTGGGTTATAACTACCGCCTGGATGAGATGAGCGCTGCTTTGGGTCTTTCGCAGATAGAACGGCTTGAAAGCTTACTAAACCAGCGTGCCCAGGTGGCAAACTGGTATGAGCAATATCTGAGTCGTATTGAAGAAATCTCCCCACCCAACTTGGTGAAAAATACGACAAGAGTAAGCTGGTTTGTGTATGTGGTGAAGGTCAAGGAATCGGTTAATCGTGACCGTTTGGCAGCAATTCTTGAAGAGAAAGGTATCCCTGTTCGCCCGTATTTTGCCCCAATTCACCTCCAGCCATATATGAAAACGATGTTTGGCTACCAGCCTGGTGATTACCCGGTCACAGAAGACCTGGGAAACCGCAGCCTGGCGCTGCCTTTTTCAGGAAAAATGACAGAAGAAGAAGTCGTGACAGTGTGCCAAGCCATGGCCGATGCATTGGTTGCGGCTGAGAAATAACGAGATTGAAAAGATGTTTTGATGGAGAACGAATTTCACCCACCGCGGCGACAAGGCATTCTTTTCCAGAGTATTTTTATACTCATTCTATTAGGCGCAGGGGGATATTTCTTCATTCTCGCCACCCAGGATATCACCGGGCTTGATTTCTTGCTGCATATTATGATTGCCCTGGTGATCTTTGCACCGCTCCCAATTCTAATTTATCGGCTTTATGCTCTGGGTAATGCCGTCTATGGGCTTCAACGAGACGGGTTGCGCATCCGTTGGGGCCTGCGCAGAGAGGATATCCCCTTGAGAGAGATTGAATGGATTCGTCCAGCGGTTGAAATGGGGTTCAGGTTGCCACTGCCCTGGCTGCGGTGGCCGGGAGCTTTATTAGGACAACGCAGGGTGGATGAATTAGGTGTGGTTGAGTTTATGGCTGCTGACGTTCGACACATGTTACTGGTGGCTACCCCTGAAAAGGTTTTTGCGATCTCCCCGGAAAAAATGAAGTCATTCTTAGCAACCTATCAACAAATAAATGAGCTTGGTAGCTTGACCCCGCTCGAAGCACAGTCAGAATACCCAACTGTATTGATCGGTCGGGTTTGGGAGGATCCAATCGCACGTTGGTTGTTGATAGCGAGCTTTGGTGTCGGTTTGGTGTTGCTAATAACAGTCAGTATCGCTGTGCCCGGGTTGGAAACCATTGCCTGGACGGGGGCGGGTGATGCCGCCCCGGCGGAAAGATTATTCTTACTTCCCATTCTTGAGGGTATGATCTGGCTGTTCAACCTTTTTGTCGGCGTTTTTCTTTATCGCCGGGGGAATGATTTGCGAATCGCTGCCTATCTCATTTGGGGCAGCGCCGGCCTGACAGGCATTTTATTGTTAATGGGGAGCTTATTTTTAATTTTCTAAATCAAGTGTTGTTTGAACGGGGGAAGTACATTATGATTACGTGAGGCTCACTCAGGATGTGTTTATGGCAAAATTCTTAATCGGGTTAATGGTCGGCAAAGGTATTGCTTATCTGGCTTACCGCGCTGGTGCACTCAATCGTAACGGGGGTTTCGCAGCGGGTCTATTAGGGACTGTTGTATTCGGATTGGGTGGGGTCGGTTGGGCAGTTGTTTTGCTCACCTTTTTTATTTCAGCGAGTGGGTTATCCAGAGTTTTTATTTTACATAAGACCACGATTGGTAAGGATTTCGCTAAGGGTTCTCGGCGGGATGCTGGACAGGTCATTGCTAATGGGGGTGTTGGGGGTGTTCTCGTTCTCATGACTTTTTTTGTTGAGCGATATCTACCAGAGAGCAACCTGTTGGCGGTATTGTGGATAGCATTCGCAGCTAGTTTTGCTGGCGCGAATGCTGATACCTGGGCGACGGAGCTGGGTGTGCTCAGCCGACAGGAACCGTTTTTATTGTCCACTTTTAAGCATGTTCCGAAGGGCACTTCCGGCGGAGTGAGCCTGGCCGGGACTGCTGCTGCCCTGGCAGGGTCTGCCCTGGTGGGGACGGCAGCCGTGTTGTGTGCCCAGGCTGGTTGGGCGCCAATTTCTACAATGCCACTATGGGGGCAGTTTTTGCTGATCACCGTTGCAGGATTGATCGGTTCTATAGTGGATTCTTTGCTGGGTGCGACAATCCAGGTGATCTATTTCTGTCCTGCCTGTCAAAAGGAGACGGAGCGCCATCCTTTGCATGGTTGTGGCGCGACCACCAGCCGAATAAGGGGGTTGCCCTGGCTGAACAATGATTGGGTCAATGGTGCCTGTACCCTCAGTGCTGTAGGGATAAGTCTAATTTTCCTGTGGATGATGTGATTCATGGTCTCAGAAGTATCAATACTGAATATTTTTAATGGATATTTCTTGCGTTGATTAGGACAACCGCGCGACTAACGGGATCTTGAGGTGGAATCTAGGCAGGGGAGTTTCAATTATAGCCACTACCCCAGAGTTTACTATGAGGAATCGGATTTCAAAAAGCTATCGTTTGCTTCTCTTGGCTTGGATATGATGGATTTGAGGCTATCCAATTCTTTACAATGACAGCTTTGAGTTTATGTAACTTTGAGCCAAAGGTTAGTAAGGCGATTGTTCAATGTTAAATCTTTGATCTGAGTCCCTTGGTCTTCTAGGCTGCTGGATAGTCGCGGTAGGTATCAACTGCCCGGTAAAGTGCCAG
>P_1C_Sed_3_UnCtyDRAFT_1000294_pt1 | contig 10797 bp, 6 predicted proteins | sample Pon1CUnioCityCA_FD_10233 | JGI IMG/M metagenome (IMG submission 10233) | reverse complement strand
CCAAACCCGCCATTTCTAAGCTTTTATAAATCGCGGCGAGGGCTTCAGGTACATTACGCTCCTGGTCGGTATCCTCAATACGCAGGATAAAAACACCATTATGGCGCCTTGCGGTCAGAAAAGCATACAGGGCTGTACGCAAATTACCAATGTGCATATAGCCAGTTGGGCTGGGAGCAAACCGGGTTCTAACCATTAGAAGAATAGGCCTTTCCTTGTGAAGTATGTAAAAATCCTACCACATCCATCCCTGGACGAGTACTCAAACAACCTCGAGTTCATCTAAGCCGGGCATCTTAGGAAAAGCCGCATGCGGCTCGGCTTGGTACCAAAATGCGACGGAAGCAATGTCATCCGATCGCTGGAGATAACGATTGGGCTTTACTTCCCGCCAGCCCAAGGCTTGAATCGTCACTTTCAAGTCGGTTTGAAAACGAATAGGGTCCATCACATGCCAGCGGTACAAGCCAAAGCGGGTCTGGCTGTCCATCAACCCGTCGGGCTGGATCACCTGGGGTAATCCTAAAAATGGCGTGGTATAAACACCGTATTGCCGGGCTTCACCTTCGCCCTCCACAAATCCCCAAGCACCCCCAAAATAATCCTCCGTGCCAGTCCCACAGATGGTGGGAAATTCGCTGTCGCCATCAATATAGAACTTGATTTCTCCCTCGCCCCACCAACCAGATTGATTGACACCCCAGGCCATATAAGTGCCTACGTAGTGACCCTGCCCCTGCACATCATCTAAGATCCTGTAGACTTTTCCCTTTTCGAGCGGATTTTCTCGTCGCCAACGTGCATGAAAGGTCGCACAATCATCTGGTATATCTGTCAGGGTATAGGTGATCTGATAGAAGAAATGTTTCACAGGTTCTATGCCGATATTTTCAATCGTAATTCTGGCATTCTTGTGGAATGGCATCTCCCAATAGCTGTTAAATCCACCATTTGGATTCACAGCGACCGGTAGGGAGTTTAAATGGCAGTATTTCATCCACCCTGAACAGAAAAAGTCCCCATAGGGTACTTCAATCGATGGCTCTTCTTCGTCATCCCAATAAAAGCGCAGGATGAGAGAACGCCAGAACTTAACAGCGGCTGTGAACCAGATATGCTGAATGACACCGGGGCCATCGATGGCTGCTAATGTGACAGTCTCCCCCGGGTCAATCCGAATGCACGGTGAAACCTTCCAGCCCCAACCTAAATCCCGGGCGGCTTCCGAAATCTCTGAGCCGATTTCAGCTTGACAGCCACCCCCTTTTTCGCCAAGTTTATTCTCAGCGCTGATTGAGCGGGTTTTTGCATCAGACAAACGGGGTAAATTCCCCAAATTGAGACCAAATCCATCGAAAGCCATCATTCACTCCTTAAGGTTTTTGGAACGACATATATCTGCACATTTCCCTGGTCAAACCCCGCTTCGAGGTTGAAGGAAAACTTGTCCTGGCTGACCGCATAAGTACTTCTTTCCAAATTTCCAATAAAAATGTATCGAATATCATATCGCTTGATGATTTCTAAAGCGGTTCTCCAATCGGGAGTTTCATAAAGGGTTCGCATATCCGGTTCGCGGTTCCCAACCTCATCATATCCCCCGCGCCATTGTCCCTCATGACCTGGCCATCCCAAGACAGAGGGTTGCCCCGAAAGGGTTGAGACACGGGCATACCCCGAATATTGTCCGCCAACAGCCTCAGCAACGACGCCAAAGGGTGCCTGCGATAACCAGCGAATGCCATCTGCCTCATCAGGACTCTGGCGGGCATAATAGGCACTGGCATCCAAAGTATAGCCCTCGGCAGGTTGGAAATTGTTGGTTTTATTCGGAAAAGCAAGGACTGGATAGAGCAGACCCAAGATCAAAAATAATGTCAGAAGCAACTTCGAATACGATCGGCCTTTTTTTAAGATTAAAACTGAGGCAAATGCAGCAGAAAGAGACCATAACATCCAGGCTTGAAAGTAAAACTTGAATATGGTGTTCATTCGGGCGCCAAAAACATCCCGAAGGTAGACAAATTCTGGGGCGAGGACCATCACGCCCCCCAGGACGATCATCAATAACAAAAAGGGCAAAGAGTCATCTTGGTCCTCAGTCTCTTCATGCTTTGAAGATATCCCAAGCAGATAGGCCAAACCAATCACTAACAAGCTTAAAAGTGTAACCAGGGTGAAACCATAGCGCAGCCTGTGTACAAAGGCTGAAAACAGCAAGCCCCAATAATTTGTCTCACCCTGGGAAACAATGATATCCTGTCCAAATTGTGTTTGGGCAACGATAAAACCCAGAAGGATTGAGATAAAGAAAAGAAATAAAAAGAGGGAAAGGACAATTTTGACACTTGAACCCCAAACAGTCCGGTATTTTTGACGCCACAACCATCCAAAAAACAGGAATATCGGTACAAAAAGCGCACCAAACATCAGCCAGAGATAAAGCCCACGGGTGGGATAAAACACATTCGGTAAAATGCCACCCGCTTGAGACTGAAAACTGATGAAAAATGGCGCATATAAAACCAGGGAAAGCACACCCAGGGGCAGGGCAAATCCAAACAACTCAAACAAGCGCCGCCATTCCCAACCTTTTTGACGGACACGCCATAAAATAAAGGCTCCCACCACCAGGCTGAAGTAGACGGGCAGGTCCCAGGTGTTTAAAAATGCAATCCCACCCAGGGTAATCGCCGCAACCAAAAACAGATCCAGTCGATAGAGCAAATTCCTCTTTTTGCTTTGGCTTGGTAGTTCCAGACCGCCCAGAAAAATATTCAGGGATAAGCCAATCACCAGCATCACGAATGGCATCACCAGAACGTGGGGGTGCAGGTCGCCCAATACAAAGGAAAAGGCAGGAAATTCGTCAATTGGAGACAAAGGGCTGACGTTCCCCAGAAGGTCAATATCCTGGATAACCCGTGAGGCTTGCCACCACCACCAAAAGCGTTGGGGAATCCAGGTAAGCGGTTGGGAGGGCGGCGCATTGAGCGACTCAATATTGATCCATACCCAAAATCGGGAGGTACCTGAAACCAGATCCCACCCCACACCAGCCTGGTGCAGCATTTCCAACAGGACTTCTAAGTTGCTGACAAATAGTAAAAAAAGTGGACCGAATAACGCCCAAACCAAATTTTTACCTTGATCCCAGTCTTTCTTCCCAAAATACATCAGCATGTTGTAAAGGACACTGTAAGCACCGGTCGCACTCATGCTGAAAACAACAACGAGCATCAAGTTAAATGCCACCGCACCCGGAGTTGCGGTTATTTTCGCCAGCATCCCTGCTAAAATATAACCAAAATGGTAATAGGATATGGCATATCCCGAAAGCCAGGGGTCGTGTGGAGGAAAGCTGCGGGAATTTAGAATGGCGTTGATGAAAGCTAATTCCATAGGTTTTTCTGTCCCGGTAGCGTCCGGGTCAGAAGAACGCACCAGCGTCATAAATGTGAAACTCACCAGAAAAACCGCTTCAGTCAACAGAATTAGACGCCGATTTTCTTTTATCCAGCTCAGGATCTCATCCCGCTGGCGCCATCCCGCCCAAATACTGGCGGAGATTAAAATCACCAATCCCAACAGGACACCGCCAGGTCGATTCTCTAAGATACCCAGGTTGTTTAGCAACCAGAAACCAAATCCCCACAACAGTAAACCTAAGGCGCGACTTAAACCATATCCTCGATCCGCCAATCGGGAGAAGAGATGCCACGTTAATGGAAAGGTCATCCATCCCAGGATGAGGAGCAGGAGATACCAGGATAAAAGATGCCAGATCAAATAAATTCCTCTAATCCTTCAAAGTACAACATTCTAACTGAAGATTGAAACACCTTGTTTCGTTGCTAATTATAATTAAGATACTGTAACAACATGGAAATCCCATGTTCTATTGTTCTACCCCAAAATACTCCTTTAAGATTTCGATTGGAACAAAATCGATTATTTATCCGTCTAGGCTTAAAAGATACAATAAAAAGGAAATACCTTGCAAGCAACAACCTCCCCCAAAACCTCCCGGCGGAGAACATCCACCCCTGCTGTTGCCGTACCGGTGAAAAGTCGAAGGATTAGGCCAGCCGTTGTATGGGTCAGCCTGGTCTCAATCATGGTCATAATTCCCTTGCTGTTTATGGCGCTTGCCGTTGTTGCTTTCCAAATATTCCAATGGAACCTGCCGAATGTGACCATTCTTGACCTGGATGTTGGGATGATGAACCCGGAACAAACTGCGGAAAAAGTCGACCGCCAATGGAACCGCAACCGTACCATCCTGGCTTCATCCAATACAAAGGTAGCATCGCATTATGCCTTCTCCCCAAAAGCATTGGGCTATTGGGTGGACCCAGCAGCCACAGCCTTTTCCGCCAACAGCGTTGGCCGGCGTGCAGAGGTCTTAAATGATCTGGGGGCTGTCCTCCGCTCAGATCCACAAGTGATACTGCCGACCATTTACTTCGATGAATCCGCTGCAAGGGAAACCCTCAAAATCCTTGCTGAGGATTTCCTGCTCCCGCCTGAGAATGCCGCTGTTGTATATCAAGATTCACAGTGGGAGATCCAACCCGGTGCAGACGGGCAAGCATTGGATATCGAAACAACACTTCAACATCTCCAACAGGATGCTTTCACCAACCTTCTCACCCAATCTGCGACCCTATTCGTCAAACCGCTGGCCATTGAAATTCCGGATCTAAAACCAGTATTGAGCCAGATTGACTCCCTGACATCCCTCAATCCCTGTTTGGTAGCCTATGACCCGATCCTTGACGAAACCTACACATTTGACGTTCCTCAAACCATTAAGAACACCTGGATCGAATTGGACCCCAACACCTATCAGGTGAGTTTTGAGATTGAGAATGAATCCCTGCAAGGATTGATTAACACTTGGGAAAGAGAATTGGGAGAGGGTCGCACCTTTGAGAATCTCCCTGTATGGGATGAGATCAGCCAATCCTGGGAAAATGGTGACACAGTGAATGCAGTTATCCATCATTCAAGCACTACCTACCAGGTTCAACCCGGTGAGAGCCTATGGTCAATCTCACTGGATTTGGGGATGCCCATGTGGCGCATCATGGAAGCAAACCCGGGGCTGACCACCAGCAATCTTGAAGCAGGAGTGCAGCTTACAATCCCATCTAAAAATGACCTGCTGCCTTTACCAGTTATCCCCAACAAACGCATCCTGATCGATATCAGCGATCAATCCATGACCGTGCTTGAGAACGGCCAGGTACGCAATCAGCATATTGTCAGTACTGGCATGTCCGATTCACCGACAATGGCAGGCGTTTTCCAGGTCCAAACCCATGAAATCAACGCCTATGCTTCAAATTGGGATTTATATATGCCGCACTTCATGGGTATTTATGAAGCCTGGCCGGATTTTATGAACGGCATCCACGGACTGCCGCTGCTCGCCAATGGTCGGCGCCTTTGGGCCAGCTCCCTTGGCTCACCAGCTTCTTATGGCTGTATCATCCTTGATCTGGATGCTGCTGAAGATCTGTACCAGTGGGCAGATCCTGGCGTGGTTGTGGAGATCACCCAATAGGTTTAAAATAAGTCTAGCAAGATATCACCACAGCGCGCCCACATAGTCTAATTGAATGTGGAATATAACTTGCATTAATCATCCCAGAAAATCGCATGAGCAAATGAGACCACGTACACATGGGTATCCAAATTTCAGATTTTTTAAGCCTGCTTAACCAACCGCCTTGCAACCTGATCTACCACCTGGTGGTTGGATTGACATGGGTTCTGATCTTATTAGCTGCTGGCAGTCACATAAATGAAAGCGAAAAACGGTTGCAGGTGAGACATGTGATGATCGGGGCTTTCATCTTGCTTGCGATTCAAATCATCCTGTTTACCCTCGATTTTCTCCCTGTCCCTGGCATCCAAAACCAGGGCGAAATCAATGCCATCATCCAGCGTTTTGCAGGCGCTTTGCTGGTGCTTTGGCTGGCCTGGACTTATCTCCAACCGCAACAACCCTTTTTATTCACAGGTATCAGCATTTTTATCAGCTTGGCTCTGACTTTTTTTCTCGGAGTTACATTCTTCGTGCTCCGCTTCCCGCCCTTAGCATTTCTGGGGCTTGCACCTCTCCTCCCAATCATTTGGGAAATGATTACTCTCTTATTGATTGTAGTTGCCATCATTTTGATTTTAGTTAACAAACCGGAGCAGTGGAGTATTGCACTCGCCATTCTCATCACCTTGATGGCAGGCTATTTGCTTCAAATCCTGATCCCAGCAGGAAGATCCCAACAAATGGGGCTGGTCCGATTAGCGAAAATCCTGGGTTTGCCCTGGAGTATCGCCTTGCTTCAGCGTTATATATCTCTCAAACCGGCTGAACAGATCGAGGAATCAAACGAGACTTATCAAAAGGCAGCTCAAAAGGTCGATACCAAGCCCACATTGGTAGATGAACTCCTTCAAATTGCATTACGTGAAGATCTCGAGGAAAGGTTTCAAGCTGTCGCCCGGGCGATGAGTTACAGCGCCATTTCAGATATCTGTTATATTGCGCGTATCCCTGAACAAAAAGATACGATCGAACTCGTCGCAGGTTATGACCTGATCCGGGAGGAAATTACCCCCACGGCAACCTATCCGCGTGATAGTTTCCTCCATATTATGGACGCCTGGGAAGACCAGCACAGCCTCACATTATCCGAAGCAGATCAAGACACCCGTGATGCAGTGACCCTGACCTTGCTTTTGCGTTATCATCGCATCGGTCACCTTTTTGCATATCCCCTTTCACTGCCTGGCCGCGACCTGGATGGTGGGGTGATCTTTCTCTCCCCGTATACCGATAAAACCTGGGGAAGGAAAACCAAAAAGTTAATGGATGAGATCAATCAGACTTTGGCTGCAGTCCTTTTCGAGCCNACGCCNTCNCAGCAATACCAGGAGGCATTGAANCGCGCAAAAACACGCGAAATGGCACTGAACGCAGATAAAAAAGCCCTGACAACGGCGTTGACCAAGTTGGGTGCCACATTGGATGAACAGGAAACAACCCTCAAGCAGCTCAAGGCAAAGTTTCAAATTGAACGTCTGGAGATCCTCAAAGAGCTCAACACCTGTCGGGAAAAACGCCAGTCCCTAACATCTCAAATCGAGGTGAGTAAAAGTCGTGACCTGGAATTGGAACAATTGACCGCAGAAATCCGTCAATTAATCAGAGAACGTGATCAGTTAAAAATGGACCTTTCGCGGGCGAATGCCCGAATCCGGGAATTGGAACACCAAACCGGTCAAACCGGTCCAATCCGACTATCCATCGACAGCCAGGTTCTAAGTCTGGATTCGGCAGTTGCCAATCTCAAGCTGGAAATGGCACCTCGCCTTCAAGACAAAAACCTCGAACTGGAGCTGATCAACCCTGATGGAAGGCAAATGATTCGGACGGATCCTGCTTTATACCAAAGCGTCCTCCTTGGCTTGCTGGAAAATGCCGTTCAGGCCTCGGAGCAAAGTGCGAGGATCCAGTTAAAACAAAATCTGTCCTTTGAAACGGGAATGTTGATGGTTCAGGTGACCGATTTCGGCAAAGGCCTCACCCAGGCAGAGCAACAAGCCCTGTTCAATGCCGAAGCGGCTTCCCTCCCTGGGATCGGCAGCCTTTCCTCCATTCGTGATGCCATCCGCGCCATCCGAATATTGAACGGTAAAATCTGGATAAAAAGTCAAAAAAACGCCTTCACCACCTTCCGTGTGCAGCTGCCAGTTCGAATCTTAGATTGAAAAGAAGGTATCATGAGCTATAATCAAACTATTAGCATGAAAAATCGAAGAAATTATTCAAACCAGGTGAATAGGATGTCAGTAAAAGCAACCCCGCCCAGATCAAGACGCAGGACCCGTCGCCCCAAGGCTTTAGAGGTCATCACAGTGGTCATTTTCCTGACCCTAATCTGTATCCTCAGCTTTATCTTCACTGTCGGGATGGCTTCGGGCGATCGCAATTTCCTGAGCACTGCCCAAGCCTATGCACGTCAGACTCAACAAGCCATGGCAGCTAACCCCACCCCGACACCATTTCAACCAATAGCAGATGAGGAAGACTTAGCTAAAGAGAATGAATTTTCTTCAATACCTGAACTATCAAATGTATTTGATCAAACAACTGCATTTCCGAATCTGGAAAAACCCGACAAACAGCTTAATATTCTCTTGTTAGGTTCGGATGTCCGTCCCAACGACGGCGGCTTTCGCACGGATATCATCGTCTGGGTTTCCCTGAATCCCAAGGACGGCTTTGTCAGTGCCATTTCTTTTCCCCGGGACCTGTATGTACAGATCCCCAATCGCGGGGAAAACCGCATCAACACCGCCTTCCCCGCCGGCGGATTTGAGATGATGGCGGATACCTTTGAATTGAATTTCGGCGTTCGCCCGGACAACTATATCCTGGTGGATTTCAACGGTTTCACGACCGTGATCGACCAATTGGGCGGGATTGATGTGCAAGCTACCAAAAACCTATCGGACAGCTGTGCTACCTGGGTCAATCCCAGCGGATGGTGCAGCGTCGGACCCGGGTTGGTGCAAATGGACGGCGAAATGGCGCTCTGGTATGCACGCTCGCGTTATTCCACCAGTGATGTGGACCGTGCCCGGCGTGCCCAGGAAGTGATTGAAGCCATTTTCGACCGTTTGATGAGCCTGGATGCGGTTCTGCGTGCTCCTGATCTTTACAACACCTACACCACCTACGTCCAGACGGATATCAGCCTGGACCAGGTGATCGCCATGCTGCCATTAGCAAAGAAAATCAACCAGGACCGGGATATTCGAAATTACGTGGTAGGGTTCGACTTGGCTTATTCCTGGATGACGATGGGGGGCGCTTCCGTGCTTGTGCCCGATATTGAGGGGATCCGCAATTTGATGATCGAAGCCCTGATGTTGGAGTAGGGTGTGCAGGGATTTTATGCACACTATCTTTGTCGAAATCATTCACGTCATTTTGTCATGCATGCTCAGGAGTGCAGAAGCTACACACCTTTCGTAGGTCACATGCATCCAATCTGTTCCCAAAGCTGAGAGGCAAGGCTCATGTCACAGGGATCCTTCTCAATATAAGAAATCTCAATCGTATTCTGTGCTAAATCAACATCGTTTTTTTATCATGCATCCTTTTTTGCATGCTTACGATCTTCATAGGCAAGCTATTTTTACCAATGGAAAAAGATATCCTGATGGTGAAAAATTCCTAACTTATTTTGGACTATAATAATTTTTGTGAATTGTTGGATTGGTTCGGGAATTACTCCTAGGTAAACAAGATGCCAGAAGAACAAACACCACCTAAATTAAAAGAAAATCGCAGGATCCCCAAGAAATACAGGGGCATTTTTATAGCGCTCTTCATCATCCTTGCCGCTATCTTAACGCCGATTCTCGTTTTCCGATTTATCACTGGTGATCGCAATTTTCTCAATCAAGCCCAAAATTATGCCAATCAAACACAACAAGCCTTAGCTGCAAATGCCACCAAGACTCCTTGGTCAAATAAAGAAAATGATCCTGGCAATCTCACATCCTCAATAGATAACGACAAACAAAATGAGAAGAAAATCACCCCTACGATCATCGTTGGAGAAAAACCCGAAGATCAGGTAAATATTTTATTATTGGGTTCAGATGAGAGACCCGATGGGGGAGGTTTTAGAACAGATATCATTGTCTGGTTGTCGTTAAACCCTGAAGAGGGATTTGTTAGCGCCATATCCTTCCCCCGCGATCTGTTTGTGATGATCCCTGGCAGAGGGGAGAATCGCATCAATACCGCTTTTCCTGCCGGAGGATTTGAGTTATTAGCAGACACCTTTGAGTTAAATTTTGGCATTCGACCAGATCACTATATCCTGATCGATCTTCAAGGCTTTGTGGCCTTAATAAATAGCTTGGATGGAATTGATGTCGATGTCTCGAAAAACCTGACAGATCGATGTGATATTGTCCATAATAACAGCGGTATCTGCAGTGTTGGTCCTGGATTGGAGCATATGGATGGGGATATGGCGCTCTGGTTTGCACGTTCGCGTTACTCAACCAACGATATTGAACGCACCCGGCGGGCACAAGAGGTCCTCGAGGCAATTTTCGATCGGATGATGAGCTTAGATGTGATCTTTATGGTAAAAGAAGTTTATGATATTTGCGACAAATTCGTCCAAACAGATGTCAGCCTTGAGCAAACCAAGGCTTTGATACCTTTAGCAAAATTGATGGATAAAGATCGTGATGTTCGTAATTATGTGGTCGGTTTTGACCTTGTTACATCCCAAATGACAAACCAGGGTGCCTATGTTCTTATCCCCGATATCAATGGGATCCGCAATTTAATGATCGAAGCCCTGACGCTCAAGTGACTGGCGTAGGGTGCGCGGGGATTTTCTGCGCACCAAATACCATTTAAAACATTTAGACTACCACGTCAGCCCGATGAGCCTCCTCTCATTGACAAAATGACATTGTCATCGCTAGCCCCTGACCGGAGGGAAGGCTTTCCGCTGCACTTTTTTGGCTTCTCCTTGGAGAAGCTGTCAGCTTCAGCTGACTGATGAGGGAGAGAGGCTTCCCCAGCACCTGATGATGTTCCGCTGTACTTCAGGAATCCACTTTGCTGCAGTCCCTACTGTATCTTTTGTATGTCTTTTTCATCCTGAAATTCCCTTCTTGTTTATGGTATATGTGTAAACATATTACAGTACGACACACCTAATACCTAATACCTAATACCCAATTCCTAATACC
>P_1C_Sed_3_UnCtyDRAFT_1000293_pt1 | contig 10806 bp, 5 predicted proteins | sample Pon1CUnioCityCA_FD_10233 | JGI IMG/M metagenome (IMG submission 10233) | reverse complement strand
TTTGCCCCCATTCGACGTATCGAAGGGCGGCTGAATCTGTAGGGAGATGTTCTTCTCTGTGGCTCGTGCCCTCAGGCTACTCACCGCTTCAGCAATGACCACGCCCAAATTGCACGGACTGCTGTCCATGCCCAGGCCGGCCTCGATCCGACTCAAGTCAAGCAGATCGAGCACAAGATTGTCAATCCGCTGCACGCCACGCAGGATATTGTCCACATAGACCTTCTGTTTCTCATTGAGCTCACCCACCACGTCGAGTCTGTCAGCATAGCCCCGCATGAAGGTCAGTGGCGCGCGCAGATCGTGGGATACGGTGGCGAGGAACTCGGACTTCATGTCATCCAGCTCCTTGAAGCGTGTGATGTCGCGCATCACAGCCACCCGGCCCAGCAGCTCGCCCTTGGAGTTCTCAATCGGCGAAACATCGGCGTACAGTACGCGCCCCTTCGGCAGGCAAAGCTCTTGCGGAGCTCCCTCCGTCGACGAGGCCCCCACCACAGCCGCCACGATCTCGGACGGCAGCTGAGCCTGACCGATCTTCCGACCCAGGATGTCCTCCGATCTCACGTCGAGCGCACGCTCAGCCGCAGAGTTGACGAGCAGCAGACGGTCTTGGCGATCGGTGACCAGGACCACGTCGGATACGCTCTCGAGGATCGCCGCCAGCCGTGAGCGTTCGCCATCGACGGCATGGAATAGATGAGCATTCTCAACGAGAACCGCAACCTGGTTGGTCAGCATTGACAGGAAGTCTAGCTTTGACTTCTCAAACCGATGAACGGCCCGATATCCAATCCAGATCACGGCTAGCAGTCGATCCTTGGTGCAGACAGGCAGCGCGATAGCTGCCTCGATTGATCCGGCCAGTCCCTGGGACCCGACCAAGCTCTTGACCTGCGTCAGATCTGGCAGGATCAAGGGGCGTCTCCGCTCCTCAACCTCCACTATGAGGGCGTTCTCGAGCTCACTCAAACCGTCAACGGTTGCGCCCCTTGAAATCACCTTCTCCGACAGCTCTCCGTCTCCGACAAGCACGGCCCGGGCTAGATCGGCCCCTGTTGCCTTCAAAGCTCCCTCCAGGACAAATGAAAGGCCTGTGGAGAGGTCCAAAGTGGACGAGACTGCCTGGCTGACCTCCAGTAGAAGGGATAGGTCACTCATCCGCCCTTTGAGTCGTGCGCGCATATCCTCCAGGGTGAGCCCGAGCCGTCCGACCTCGTCCCGTCCGCCCACCTCAATCGGCTCCGTGAGCGTGCCCGCGGCGATGCGCTCGGCAGCATTGGCAAGCCTCTTGAGCGGATCCGTCATCCGGCCAACCAATAGAACGATCGCAATGACCAGCACGCCTCCGAAGATCCCCTGGAGCGCCAGAAGCGGCACAGCCACCTCGCGGGCCTGGTCAAGGACGATCTCGTAGGGCAAACGGATCACGACCGCCCAGGGGTATCCCTCGGCCGGAAGGTAGTACATCAGCTCACGGGTGTTTCGAACCGGATTGCGTCCCTCACAGATCGTGCCGTCTTGCCCACCCTCGACAATGCAGTCGCGATACTGCTCCCTCTGCCAAGTCGAAAGCACCATGCCCTCGTCAGGATGTGCCAAAATGCGCCCCGCCGAATCCACGACAAAACCCTCCCCGCGACCACTCGTCCATTGTAGATTGGCGAGGATTCGTTCCATCGCAGGGTTCGCCTGAAGGTGTGTGCGGCCGATCAGGCATCCGAACCCGTCCCTCTCCTCGGTGGGCATCAAGAAGGACAGCAGTGCCTCATCACGATGGGATTGATGTCCGGGACTGGTCTGGGGAGCCCCGTCCCTCAGCACTCGAGCTAGGAGCACCTCCTCCTGAGCAGTCAGCTGACCATCCCCAGCAGGCGCGGGCGGATACATGGCCACCAGCTCCCCATCCGCACCGAAGAGCATGAGGTGATCAAAAAAGGCTCCAATGCGAAGATCGCTCTCGAGCAGTTGCTCCAGCTCTTCCGGATCTTCGCTGGACAGGCGGTCATCCTCGACGAACTCTGCCAGCAAACCCTGACCGGTGTAGACGAAATCGGGGATTGCGTCGGCAGCGCTCTGGGCATCCCGCGCCAGATCCCGCACTGCACCCGCTGTCGCCTCTCGAAGTGTGATTGTCGTAACTGCGTAGAGTAGCCCGAAGGTCATGACCAAGATCAGCGGCACGACGACGATCAACAGCTTCCAATTCAGGCTTCGCCGCAGGGGCGAAATGCCGTCTGTCTTCTCAACCGGTCGGACCGAGGGCAGGACAGCGTACAGCAGCTGCATCATCAAGCCCGCAGACATCGCCTCCAACAGAGCGCAGGTCAACCGCACCTGGCTGAACTGGATAGCGTAGTCGAAACCGGCGAGGCCCGAGTTCGCCACGCGCGCCCAGGCCGAAAGAAACAGGAGGCCTCCCGCAATCGGCGCTGCCAGCAAGGACGCAGCAAACGGTTGGCGCGCAACGCTTTCCAACCAGCCGCGGTATCGCTGCCGGAGCATAGAAGCGACCACAAAGCCAAAAAAGGCCAGATGAAAGNGATCGGCCACTCCGCCAGTCACGGTGCCAGCCCGCAGGAGTCCAGTGATGGCTCCAACCAGCAGTGCTGGGCCTGCGCCCAGCCAGACGCCGGCGCCCAAGATTGGCCAACAGGCCAACAAGGGGCCGAAGGGCACCGTGGGGTTCAACGGGAGGCCGGGAAGGGGCGGTAGATTCAGCGACGGACAACGCACAGCGAAAAGGCGGGTTGTCGCCAGGGGGAGCGCGGAAAGGCCGAGGAGCAGTAGCACACGCCGACGAGACCGGGACAACTCGAGAAACTCGCGACGGGACAAGATGAGCAGCACAATGGACAGCGCCCCATACACCGCAAGCAGAACCACCTCCAGAACCGTCGGATCAAGAAACACCAGGTTATTCCAAGCGACCCAGATCTCAAGACTCATGTCATTCCCCTGTAGGATTTAGGACTCACACCGATTCACCCAATATTGTTGCAAGAACCGTGCCAATCCCTGCACCCACCGCGCGGAATTCGCGGAGCAGGACTGAGTCACGCGATTGACGTGACTACCGGGCAGGCTGTGGAGGGAGGGTTTCCAGTGCAGTAGACTGGCCTGGCCTGTCGGGGCAGACAGCACCAACTCACGGTTGGATAGGATTAACGCGAAGGAATAGCCCACATATAGGGCTGGCAGGCATCCCATGCCCTATATGTGGTAACCTTCCGATTTGTTACGTGAACCGAAAGGAGGGTGATGGCTGCCAAGGGAAGACTCGCGCACCGGCGCGTGATCTGCAGTGGGCGGGGTCGGCCCTGTGATCCGACGTGTGCTTCCGTCTAGCCTAGCCTACCAGGAGAAAGAGAGAGTCGCAACTAGATACGCAAGGGAAGAGGGTAATGAGCCGTGGATGGGAGAGAGAGATGAGAGATTTTCCGCACGCTGGGGACAACTCCCCAAACGGGGGATCAGAAAACTACTGGCTCAAGTCGTACTTCTCCAGACGATAGCGTAGTTGGTCCCGAGAGATGGAAAGCAGCTTCGCCGCCTCCGTCTGGTTACCGCCCGTGCGCTCCAGGGCCTGCTCGATGTAGCGTCGCTCCAGGTCGGTAACCACGCCCGTGAGATCGAGCCCGTCGAGGGGCAGATCCTCGTCAGGTTCCACGGCATCCATGGAATCCAGCGGTTCTTGTCCGTTGCTCAACTCCGCCGGCAGATGCGCCGGCTGTATCTCGTGCTGTTCGCAGAGCACCATCGCCCGCTCTATTACGTTTCTCAGCTCTCGGATGTTGCCCGGCCACGAGTAGCGTCTCATCACCCGGAGCGACTCTCTGCTAACACCCGAGACCGACCGGCCCATGGACTTGTTGAATTCATCGATGAAGGCTGCAACGAAGAGCCCCAAGTCCTCCATGCGCTCACGAAGAGGGGGCAGCGTTATCACGACCACACCGAGCCGATAGTATAGATCCTCTCTGAAGGTGCCCTCCTCGATACCCGCTTTCAGGTCTCGATTGGAGGCAGCAATAAAACGCACGTCCACCTCGACGTCTCGCGTCCCGCCAACACGACGAAGCTTCTGCGTCTCCAGGACGCGAAGCATCTTCGCCTGCATCTTGGGCGGCATCTCGCCGATCTCATCAAGGAACAGCGTGCCCTCATCAGCCACCTCGAGCAGCCCCTTCTTCCGCCGCTTCGCGCCGGTGAAGGCCCCTTCCTCGAAGCCGAAGAGCTCACTCTCCAGGAGGTCATCAGGAATGGCTGCACAGTTGATTGGCCTGAAGGGCTTCTCCCCACGCGGACTCTGGCCATGGATCGCCCGCGCTACAACTTCCTTCCCCGTCCCACTCTCGCCCTGCAGCAAGACGGTGGCTTTGCCGTTGGCCACTTTCCTGACCAATGTGGCGATACGACGCATCTCCTCGTTTTCCCCGACGATCCATCCGCCGCTGAACCCGCCAGCCTTCTCCCGTAGACGCTCGATCTCTCGCTGCATGGCAAGCTCTTTGAGCGCCCTCTTGATAACCAGCTTCAGCTTGGAGGAGTCCGATGGCTTGTCGATGTAGTCGTACGCCCCGAGCTTCATGGCCTCCACCGCGGTCGGCACATCTCCGAATGCGGTGAGAACGATCACGTGAACATTTAGATCCTGCTGCTTGATCCTCCGCAGGATCACCAGGCCATCGACGTCGGGAAGTCGAAGATCAAGAAGGACGATGTCCACGGGCTTCTTCCGCAGCACGCTCTCACCCTCGGCCCCCGTTGCGGCCAGGAGAACCTCATACCCCTCCTCCTCCAAGATCTCCCCGAAGAAGGAGCGTATCATGTCATCGTCATCAATGGTTAGAACCGTGGCGGTCATATCTCAGCTCCCTGAGGGTCGTAATTGTTCGTCCTGCCGACTCGCACTGAGTTATAGTGAAAGTTGAGCCGATTGTCAAATCTATGTCTTGCGGCCGTGGCTTCCAGCCCTGCAGGTCGGCACATTCCCGAGAAGCCTGCCGAGCACGCGCAGCTTCCGCCATAGTCGCCGGAGCCAGTGCCCAGACCACGGTCCAAATGTACTAGCTTGTGGGGAGCCGCCGGCGATCGGCCGTGGATGGCAAAGCCCGCAGATCTCGATGTCGCGATCGATCGCCCCATCAGGAGAAGGGTTCCTGTCAGCAGGCGGCAGTCCAGGGCGCATGGACTGATGCCGCGATACCCTGCACTCCACCGATTCGGCCACCGATACAGCCGGGGCAAGCCGACCTTGGCGCCTGTCAGCTGCAGTATGCTGCTGGATCGGCTTCAGAATAGAGAGAGGAACCTGCACAAACGAGGGGACTGAGCCTCAAGTACGCTCGCTCAAGGGCAGGTCGACGATGGGAATGGCGGGAGCTTACGAAGAAAGGTGCCGATCAACCCACTCATGGTCACGGCGACCGAGCGTCTCGGATGATCAGGGGCAGGCATATCGTGTGCGGCGCGATCTCATCCGCGCCAATGTCAGAAGCAGTCCCTACGGGCCTAACGTCCCCGTCCATATCACAGGCAACGTCGACGCTATAGGCCTGATCGACAGCGGGTGAATCAGAAGAGACGTGATAGTCCCCGCCTGCTCGGTCCAAAAACCTTGGGTCGCCGAACAGGTTGTTGACGCAAGAAGCGCCAGCGATGCAGGGTTCGACAACGTCGTGGAAGAGTGTCTGGTGAGCTGACGCGCCGGACCCACAGAATCCGCCTTGATGGGAAACGACAATAGTGTTGTCAACCGTGGCCGAGCCGCTATCGATATCGATACCGAGGTCGACAATAATGCCGTAGCGACCGTTGTTGACGAGCGTCCAGTGGCTGGCTTTCAGGTTGCCGCCCGACAAATAGACCCCTGCCCCTGCCCCTGTGTTATCGGCCACGAGATTATTCATCCCGGTCAGGGCGCCCCCTTCGATCGCAATGGCGCCGCCCATGGGAGGAGCCTGATTCAACGTGAACGTAGTCCGCTGCAGCGTCACGCTCCCATCGCGCACATACAGCCCGCCTCCGTACTCGGCCACATTGCTGCGAAACGTGCAATCCCTGACATTGACGCGGCCGTTCGCGACTAACATACCGCCGCCTAGATCGTCCGCACGACAGCTCTCAATCACAGTGTCCACCAGCACGACGGCTCCTCCGACTATGCGAATACCGCCACCACCAGGCTCGTGCGCGACCCCTCGTGTGATCCGGAAACCCTCCACCGTGACAGTCGCAACACCGCTGCCATCGATGCGGACCCCACTACGGCCAGGCACCCCTTCAGCGTCTATGATGGTGGGGTAGACATCCGGACGGGACAGAGACCAGTCTTCCGCATGGTATCCGCCGATCAAGCACAGGCTCTTCTCAATGCTGACCACCTGCATCGCCGTCGAGGTATAGACACCGCCGGCCACTTTGATGACGTCTCCTCGCGAGGCCGCGTCCACAGCCTCCTGAATGGTTGCATGACACGGTGCTTCGTCACCGCAGTCCGAACCGCTGGACACGTAGATCGTTCTTCCCGACACATTGTCGGAACCGATCCCGGAACGACATCCTGAGAGGACACAAATGGAGACAAGGGACGCGAAGATGGACGTCACAGACACAAGGATGAGCTTCCTGCAATCCAAGGGTGTCCCCTCACGCAAAGGCCAAGATCAGCTCACGATTGAACGCTGCCCCGCTCCCGCAGATCGATTCGGCCTTGCTCCGCTGCACGAGTCCTCGGAGTGCTTCGCGTCCCATCGGCGCTCTCCCAGCCACTGATTCATCAGAAGAATTGGAATAGGAGCTACGGGCTGACGTTCCCACGTCTTCACTGCGGTGTACGCAGTTCCCTGTCGCGCTTTCGGAGCGAGGACGGCAAAATGTGCAACGCATTCCTGTACTTTGCCACGGTCCGACGGGCCACGTCATAGCCCTGTTCGCCCAGCCTCTCCGCGATAGCCCTGTCGCTGAGAGATGTTTCTTCCTGGCTGACCATCTCCTCAATCGCGCGCTTCAAAGGCGCTGCGCTATCGAAAAAGATGTCGAGAGGCACCACTCTCCCGCAAGGCAACTCGGCGTACTTCCCCGCAACGGCTCGACTGACTGTCGATTCGTGCACATCCATCATCTTTGCCACTTCGGCACGCGTGAGTGGTCTCATGTGCCGCTCTCCATCAGTCAAGAAATCGCCTTGATAGTCAACCAGATGGCGCATCAACTCATAAAGGGTCGCCCAGCGCTGCTCAATGCTCTTTACGAAAAGCCGCGCCCGTCCGCACAGGTTTTCCCAGTGCTTCCACTCCGCGCTGCCGCGGGACCCTGCCGTGCCGTCTAGATCATCCAGCGCCCGCTGGTAGCTTCTGCTAACCCGCAGTCGGTAACTCCCCGCCTTGGGAAGCTCGATCTCATAGCCCCCCAGCGAGCCTTCACGCTTGCGGATGATCACGTCAGGCTCGGGGCACACTGCCCTACCTTCCGATGGCCCCACCCTCGCCCCGTCCCAGGACGCGTGCGCCGGAAAAGGGTTCAGTTGCTCCCTGATGTAGCACAGTCCAGCCCGTACCTCATCGACCGAGACATCTGCTTCCTGACCCAGGTTGACGAGGGAGGACTGTCCCAGGTCGTCCCAGTGGTCGACAATGAGGTGCTCGGCGACCGCTCTCTCGACAGAATCATCCTCGATCTGTCGCAGCTGGATCAGCAGACACTCGCGCGCATTGCGCGCAGCGATCCCCGGCGGATCCAAAGACTGCACAATCGCCAACACAGCATCAACTCGGTCCCTCTGAACGTCCAGTTCAGCCGCCAGCTCACTCACGTCACATGACAGAAATCCACGATCATCCAGGGTCCCTATCAGATGACGCGCAACCTCAAGATCCTCAGCTGGGAGACTCAGACGGGCCTGACGCAGCAGATGCTGAGCCAGCGTCGTGCTCGATGGCAGCCCCGCCAGAGGGTCGTCCCACTCCTGACGCGCGTCTCCCCAGCTGTTACTGTCATCGATGTAGGTGGCCGCGGCATCCCGCCACGACTCATCGACGTCTACTCCTGCACCGGCGCAGGTCGGACAGTAACCACTAACCATCTCCCCACCGCACGCAGGGCAGCGCTCGATGTCTCGCAGCTCCAGAGCGGGGTTCTCGGATAGCTCCTGAGCTATGGCCTGCTCCAGTTCCAGCGACGAGACCTGCAACAACTCGTTCGCCAGCACCAGCTGCGGAGATACGGTGGGCTTCTGCTTCAGGCGCTGAGTGAGCCGCATTGACCTCTCCCGACGGAAATGCGTGACCCTTTGGTAGAAGGGATGACGACGATCCAGGCTCTTGAGTCAGGCCAGGCGTCTCGCGTCCGTCGACTACTGATTGGTTCTCTGATTGCTGTTCGACTTACTCGATCCTAACACGCTCGTAGGCCTCGTAGGAATCTCCGTCCAAGTCCTCAACGATGAAACCGACGACGTAGTCTCCTGCGGCCGCATCAAGGACTTCCCAGGTGAAGGGCTCATCCCTGAACGTCAGCAAGCCCCCCTCCTGGGTCACAACCTCAGCTACGCGACCGTTGTCGTCCAGGTCCAACCATCTCTCAAGAACTGTGAAGGTATCGCCTGTGTGCGGAATGATCTCGCGCGGTGCGCCCATGCCTTGTTCATCGGTGAAACCAAACACCTGTCTCAGCAGTCCATCGCGGAAGTAGAGTCTGGCATGGCGCGACTCTCCGCCGTCTCCATAGGTGTAAATGCCCTCCACCGTGTAGACTGCCTCTTCGAACGAGGCCCCGTAGCGTTCGGGCTCGAAGAGCGCCACCACCGAGTCCAGCCCATCGCTGATGGCGAAAACCACGGGCTCCCACTCAGACTCCATGGTGAATTCCCGCCCCTCGGGCCAGACCGGATAATACAGGCCCTCGATCTCTCGTGTGTCGCTCGTCTCCAAGTAGTCCGTGTCCGCCATGAAGACAGCGTTCGATGCCTCGTCGTAGTAGCCAACAAGCAGGCGGACATAGCCAATGTTCCGCCCCTCGATATCAACCTGCAGGAGCACAGGCTCCCCCGGAGCCGCCGCATCGTCGGAGATCGTGATGGAGGACAGCTGGATCTCGCCCGATCCAGGTCCCCTCACGGCCGCGCCTGGCTCTGGAATAGCGATCTCACCAACTCTTCGTTCAAAGGTGCGACCAGTATAGTGGGAAGCCAGGAACTCGTCCCACAGCGACGCTTCGACAAACCGCCGCGCGATGGCAGTGTAAGACGCAGGCCCGGTCAGGGGTGACTGATAGAGCTGAGAATTAGGGAAGTAGATCGAGATCCCCGTCGCACCAGGTTTATTCGGACCGTGCCGTTCCGCGATGACGGTCTGGTCCAGGGAGCTAAGCAGGCGATCAGCCGCCTGGATCAAATCGTCGTCCGTGCTCTCCCTCCGCAACAGCTGCACGAAATTCCCCAGGTCTATGTACGACGGCGGCACATTGCGGCCAAAAACACTGGTAAATGATTGGCCGTATGTGCGCGCCCGCGCAATCGTCGACTGGTCACCATGCTGGAGGCTGAACGACAGCTGATTCAGACTATCCATCAGGTCCGGCATCACGCGCAGATCTGCGGCTGTCAGGGTGATGTTCTGACCCATCTGCTGTGCAACTTGCTCGGCCGAGACACCGCCGAGAAGGGTGAACAGCCCCCCCATTGGTGAACCTCTACTCAACAACTCCGCCCGGGCTTCATCATCCACAATTCGCTGGTCATCTCTGATGTAGCTCTCCACAATGAGGCGGGCCAGATCCGACGGATCCGTGTCGGGATTCTGCTTCAGTCCTGCCAGAAAACCTGTATACGCCCAGCCCAGGGCTGGCTCAGTCTCCTGAGAGGCCACCGCATAACGAGCGTGAGGTGCCAGGGCACTGAAGACCTCTATGTGCCCCATCAAGCAGGCATCCAGTCCGATCAGCTCAAACTGTGACAGACCTGTGCGCGCACGGATCTCCTCCAGAGCCTCATCCAGCTCCATCAAGTAGAGTTTGTCGCCCAACCGGCTCGTAAGAGGGATGCTCGCATCGCCCCGCCCGCCTGGAGCAGGATCGCTCCATCCACCCGGCCAGCCCATGCCGTGGTCAGATAGTATCAATACGTGCCGATCAGCAGGGAAAGCCTCAACGGCCCAGGTCACGAAGTCGACCAGCGTTCCTCCGTCGGACATGTTCGCCTCGCCCAGATCCGCCACCTGCCGCGAAGCCACACGGTCCAGATCGTCGTCCTGTGTGACGTAGAAGCGCTTCGTCGACGACCAATCCCCATCGCCTCGATAGCCCTCGCTGAAGCGGTCTACCTGGGCCACGATCTGCACGCGGTCGCTCGACCCAACTCGCTCGGCCTCGTTCAGATCGAGATAGATGTCCTCCTCCAGTATCTTGTCATCCGCGTCCTGGTAGAGCATCACCAGCCACGTATCTCCCTGTCTGGATGTCGAAGGTGGGACAAAGGCTTCGCCGGGTGGCGTCGGCGACGGCTCCTTTACGGTGTCAGACAGCCCGACCGGTGAAGGTGACGGCTGCGGCACAATCTCGCTCACGTCCTGTGAGCCGAGGAACTGGATCGCGCAGAATCCACAGATGACCAGTAACAAGACGAGGCCGATGAGCAGCGGGCTGCGCGGCAGATTCCCAATCCCGGGCAATGAAGAGGGGATGGAAGAAGGCGGGGCACCTCCCACTCCAGACGGTGCTTTCCGTTCTTCCCGTTCAGGACGTCTCCGCCGGGGCGCGTCGGCGCGCTCCCGCCCCTCGGGCCCTGTGTCGACTCGCCTTCTCCGT
>P_1C_Sed_3_UnCtyDRAFT_1000292_pt1 | contig 10809 bp, 7 predicted proteins | sample Pon1CUnioCityCA_FD_10233 | JGI IMG/M metagenome (IMG submission 10233) | reverse complement strand
GGCCGTTGCCGCCCGGGAGCGAGCCTATGCGCCCTATTCGGGGTATGCCGTCGGCGCGGCGCTACTGGCGGAGTCGGGGACGATCTACGCGGGGTGCAACGTGGAAAACGCCGTCTACCCGCTCTCGATGTGCGCCGAGCGGGCAGCGGTGTTCCAGGCAGTCTGCGGCGGCGAGCAACGCTTCGAGGCCATCGCCGTGGTTACCGAGAACGGTGGGACGCCGTGTGGCTCGTGCCGCCAGGTGCTGCGAGAGTTCGGTGAGGAGATCGTCGTCCTGATTGCCGACACCGACGGGCATTGGCGAGAGACCACGGTGGGCGATCTGCTGCCGGATAGCTTCAGCGCCGCGGATCTTGGATGAGGGGCCGATGTGAGGGCTGGCAGCTGATCGGATGGTCTCCGATTGGCGGCGGAACAACGTGAGGACTTTGAGGCTAGGAGAATAGGGGAGACATGACTGCGCGTGAACTTGACTGGGTTGTCGGCGGCATCGATCTGGATCGGCCTAACCCGGCCCGTATCTATGACTATTTGTTGGGAGGGCACCACAACTTTGCTGCGGACCGCAAAGTGGCGGAGCAACTGAAAGAGGTGTATCCGATAGTGATAGAAGCGACGGTGGCGGTACGAGCTTTTGTTCGCCGGGCAATTGAGTTGTTTGCCCGCGAGGGCATTGATCAGTTCCTCGATATCGGATCCGGCTTGCCGACGGAGGGGAACGTGCACGAACTCGCGCGCGCGATTATACCGGATGCGCGGGTCGTGTACGTCGACATCGACCCGGTCGTCATCGCTCATAGCTCTCAGATTCTGAAGGACGATCCCCGGGCCACCATCATTGAGGGGGACGTGCGGTACCCGGAGTCTATCCTGGGGCACAAGAGCGTTGTGGATCTGCTGGACTTCGGCCGTGCTATGGGGCTGACGATGACGTCGCTGCTACACTTTGTCGCAGAGGACGAGGTGGCCTACGGAGCGACGGAAACGCTGATCGAGGCCATCGCACCGGGCAGTCATGTGGCGATGACTCACGCCATTGTTGAACCGGAATCGGAACAAGTTATGGCAGACGTTGAGGACAGCTACAGGAGCGCGGCGGAGGGTAAGGCGCGCACTCCCGAGGAGTTCGCGAAGTTCTTCGATGGGCTCGAGATCCTGGAGCCGGGGCTGGTGGTGCCACCGCTTTGGCGTCCTGAGGGTCCGGATGATTTGCTGCTCGACAGTGTGGATATGCTCAACGCGATGGTGGGAGTGGGCAGGAAGCGCAGATAGTGGAGGCGGGACGAGGAGAATGATACCTCCCAGTGACGGGGGGATAGATTGCCTGTCGACGACATCCATCCGGAGCACCCCGATTCCTTCGGGGGGCTCGAGAGTTTTCGAACGGGGCCTGGTCCGCGCGTCGCTCCATCGTCGCGAAGACGCTGATGCCCACCTCCGCGATAGCCCGGCTGTTTGTTGTGCCTGGTCGGACACGGGAGGAACCCCCGGGCGTCCCCGGGGTTGTGTTGCCGTCTTCGGCGCTTTCCACCGCGCGTATGGTTCCCTGGTGCCCCGGGGGGCTCCGCGGCCGGAGGCAAGCGGACCTGGACAGGCGGCCCGTGAGACAAGCGAAAAAGGCCCGTTCCTGCAAGGGCTGTGAACGGCTGATCTGAGCACCACGATGTCACCAACCCGTGCAAAGCTGCGCCAAGTCCTGGAAGACCGGGGTCCTGCAGTCATTGAAGGCTGGTACAGGGCCGTCCAAAAAACGGCCCCTGCCCTGCGCTCTGCGTCAGCGGCGCGCAGCGACCTGTCATCGGTGTGGGACGCGGTCGTCGGATTCTTGCTGTCCGACGATGGAGGGCCTGGCGAGGCCGAATCGATCGGCGCGGCCTTCGTGTCGTTCCGCGTCAGGCCGCCGACCGGCGGGCGCATCATGCAAGTCCTTCTTGAGTCCCTTTTCGACGATCTACCGCCTGAGGTCGTGGCGGTCATGCACGAGCGACTGCCGAATTTGATGGCGGGTATCATGACGGGACTTGCCCAGGCTGCCGAGAATAGCCTTCTCGTCCAGCAGGAGGAGATACGGGGAGCGTACGCTCGAGCGCTGCGTCGGTCTGAGGAGGAGCTGCGGGTCAAGAACGCCGGCGTGGAGAGCTCCATCAACGCGATCGCGATCCTGGACCTGCAGGGCACGGTGACGTACGTCAATCCGGCATTCGTGGATATGTGGGGCTTTGACAGTGATCGGGAGGTGGTGGGGAGGCACGTCGAAGAGTTCGGCGAATGGCGGGGGGACATTGAGGCGACGTTGACGATCGTAGCGGAGCAGGGTGGGTGGATGGGGGAGCTGGTGGCCGTGCGCGCGGACGGGTCGCCGTTCGATGTTCAGGCGTCGGTGAGCCCTATCCAAGATACCATCGGGCACCCCACTCAGCTTATGGTCTTCTTTCTGGACATCACGGACCGGAAGATGGCCCAGGAGGCCTTGCGGCGGCGCGCTGCCCAGGCCGGATTCCTCAACAGAATTGGAGAGGAGATCGCGGCCGAACGGACGACGGAAGGGGTCCTGGACCGGGCCGTGCGCCTGGCGCACGAGACGTTCGGCTTCTACCAGGTGGTTGTGCTGCTAATGGACGACGAGCGAGAGGCGCTCAATGTGGCCGCTGCTGCCCGGACACCCAACGATCTGGAGTGCCTGGGGTGCTCCGTCGCGCTAGGCAATGGAATCACAGGCTGGGCTGCGCAGAACCAGACGACGGTGGTGACAAACGACATCAGCGCCGATCCGCGCTACTTGAGCTGTTCCCAGACCGGGCTGTCGATGGGCTCGGAGGTGGCGGTTCCCATCTGTCGGGGAGGAGAGGTGATTGGCGTGCTGGACGTCCAAATGCCGACCCCGGATTCGTTCGGCCGCGCCGAACAGGTGGTTCTGGAGACTCTGGCGGATCAGATCGCCGTGGCGCTGGAGAATGCCCGGTTATACAGCGTGCTTCAGGATGAGCTGGCACAGCGGAGAAGAGCGGAAGAGGCGCTGCGCAGAGGGGTGCGGCGCCTGGAGACTCTCCGCGAGATCGATCAGGCGATCCTCGCGGCCAAGTCGAAGGAGGAGATCGCAGAGGCTGTCGTCCGCCATCTGCAGCGTCTGGTCCCATGCCAGCGCGTGAGCATCGATCTGATTGACTGGGAGGCGGAAGAGGTCACGGTGCTGGCAGCGGTACAGACCATCGGCGAGGGTGGGGCGGAAACGGGGAAGTGTTTCCCCCTCACACAAAAATCAAGGTTATCAGAGTTCTGGCAGTCCAGGGGGGTGGTAAATGTCCCGGACGCGCGGCAGCTGCCTCAGTCCTCTCCTCTGATCAGCCAGCTCCGCGAGGAGGGCATCCAGTCCCTTCTCACTGCCCCGATCGGTTTCGGCGATACATTGATGGGTGTTCTGACGTTGGGATCCGATGAGATCGACGCGTTCGAGGCCGAGCATGCGCCTGTGGTCAGGGAGTTGGCGGACACGGCTGCTATCGCGCTGCGGCAGGCGCAGTTGTTCGATTCTGTCAAGCAGCAAGGGGAGCGCCTGCGCAAGACGATGGCCCGCCTGGCCGAGGCGGAGGAGTCCGAGCGACGAGGCGTGGTGCGTGAACTGCATGACCAGGTTGGCCAGAATCTGACAGCGCTTGACCTGAATCTGTCACTGGTGCGCTCCCAGGTGGAGCAGCACGGCCTCACGGGGATGCAGGCGCGTATCGAAGACTCTCTGGTGCTGGTGGAGCAGACCAACGAGCGGATCCGTCGGCTGATGGTCGACTTGCGACCGCCGGTGCTTGACGACTACGGGCTCCTATCTGCCCTACATTGGTACGGCGACCAGGTTTCGAAGCGGACCGGGATCGATGTGGTCGTTAGGGGACGGCACGAAGTGGCGCGTGGACTGTCGTCGTACGTGGAGAATGCGCTNTTCCGCATCACGCAGGAGGCTCTGAACAATGCGGTCAAGCACGCCTGCGCGGACGAAGTGACCATCGCTCTGACCATGAACGAGGAGACAATCGATCTTACGATCAGCGACAACGGCGTGGGGTTTGAGCTGGAAGACCTGGAGATCCGAGGAACCAGGTGGGGCCTGCTGACGATGCGCGAACGTGCCGAGTCCGTGGGAGCGCGCTGTATACTCGACTCCAGTTTCAGCGAAGGGACTCGCGTGGTGGTGGAGGTGCCGGTGGGAGACAGGGCGACAGAGCACCGGGCCTGAGCTGGGCGCGCCCTAGACCATGAGGGCGTGTATCTCCGCCATCGACATTGGTTCCACTGTCAGGACCTGCGTCACGCCCTGGTGACGTACCTGGACCCGGACGGGCAGCTTATCCTTGAAGCCGGCGTATCGCGCTGTGATCTGCGCGCTCTGCTCGATGTCCTGCCTCGCAGCTTCGCCCATCAAGAGGGTGGTCGGCCCTGGCCTATCCAGGGTTGTCATGAGGATCCCCTGGTCTCCCTGGGTGGCAAGATAGTCGTTTTCCTCTTTGTAGCGTCCCACAATTGCCTTCTGCCCGGACGGCAGACGCACGTGTCGTCCGATTGACAGCAGAAACGCCCGCTGATGCGTCAGAGACTGGCGCCCCTCGTGGTCGAAGAAGTCCTTAAGGCGTCGCGAGTAACTCTGGTCGACCAGAAAGCAAGAGCCACCCGCCGGCTGCGGATAGTCAGTGATGCCGAACTGCGCCGCTAGCTCCATCTGCGGCTTGCGGCTTCTTCCGTGGAACCCGTAGAGCTGGTCTCGGTCGACCCACCCTCGCTTCTCGGGGATGGTGGGCACGAGAAGCCTGGCCGACAGGGGCCGCAGGAGGAGACCCTCGAGGCCGCTCTCGCGCTCAACAACACGGAGCGACGACGCCATCTGGCTGTTGGGACGCTGTCCCAGAACCTCCCCGGTGAATACGAACCGGTGGTCATGCGCCTCCATCCAGGCCCTGGCCTGGCGCAGAATGAAGATGCGGCAGTCGACACAGGGGTTCATCCCCGAGCCGTAGCCGTGCTGCGGGTCGACGACGACGGAGATGTACGGTTCGAAGGCCTCGATGATCACCAGGTCCAGTCCGAGCATACGAGCGGCCCGCTCCGGTCTGGAGATCTCAGGCGGCTCACGACCGACAAGGCGATCCCTTCTGGCGTAGCCGAGGCCCGTTCGGACCTGGATGGGCGTCACGTCTATGCCCTGCTCGAGCATCACGCGCACGGCCAGGATGCTGTCCAGTCCTCCGGACAGCATGCCGACGGCCTTGACCCTGCTCTCTCTCTCCGCTGCAGAACCCATGATTCCGCTGGAGAGCATACCACACTGACCATTGACCGTCAACTGGACCCATTGGGCGCCACGACGCCGCAGCATGGGGAGGCTGTGCCTGGTGAGCTGCGGGGGCGGTCTGGGCCAGCAGCGCAGGGTTGGTCAGGAACACGAGTCGCTCGCGGAGTCTGCCGGGAGCGCCACTGTAAGACGGGCCCCTCCCGACGCCCCGGCCCGTGTCGTTCTTCTCCTCTTTCTCGCTGAGTGGTGCGGCCCCGAGAGCGGTTTGTCTCGCTGGCTCGGTACAGACGTCACCGGGCAAGGGGTTACAATCGACACTTAATGCTGCTGACCGTCTCCCCTATACTTGTCGCAACCTGTGACCAAACGGACTCACTGCTATGATACCGACACGATTGCTGATTATTGATGATCACCAGGATGTTCGAGGGGCTTTGAAGGCTCGGCTTGAGGCGAACCCCGGCATCGATGTCGTGGGCTGCACCGGGTGCTGGAAGACGGGGCTGAGCACGGCCATCTCTCTGGAGCCTGATGTGATTCTGCTAGAGACGAAGCGTGACGACGGCCACGGTTTGGAGGCGCTGTCCTGCCTGAAGGAGCAGTGTCCCGTAGCTGACGTGATTGTCCTGACGTCGTACGCCGACGTGGAGGAGCGGGCTGAGGCGCGTTACAGGGGAGCCGCTCGTTACCTCTTGAAGGACATTGATACCGGTCGACTTGCCCGCGAGATCCAATCTGTGGCTTTGACGTAGCTGAGAACTGCTCCACTCCTCCCCCGACGGACGCTCACCCTCTTCTTTGCTTCTCCGTTCCCCCGACCGACCCAGCCCTGAGGATAGATCCTCGCCACGGGTCGAGCTCCGGAATCGGGCGGCCTGCGGCCAGCTGGAAGAATGCTCCACAGTCCCTGTGAGGGGGCGAGGTTGGGGTGCCTTCGCAGGCCGCTATGCCTGAAGCGGAATTCCCGGCCAAGTCCACGTTCCACGGACTCGCTTGCGCAGCTGGCCCCAACTGGGGGTGTTCGGCCGTGGGTGGAGGACCTGACGGGCTCATGCCTTTCAAGGAGCAGACTATTGGTGTAAAATGGGGGAGGTGACGGGGCGGGCACACCAGGACCGTCGCGGCAGCCGGGCAGCCGTGGCAGGACTCTGGGTCTGGCCGCCGCCCGTGGTGGATTCGAGGAAGGGCCCGTTCCAGGTACAGGCTTGCGTGGGTCCGAGAGGAGGCAGATGTCGGGAGAAACTCAGGGGACAAAGAGGGCCGAAGGCCGCCCGTGGATGTGGGCGGCGGCGCTGATTGTCCCCGGGCTGCTTGTCATTGCGTTGCTCGCGTTGATCGTTGCTTTGCAGGGTAGCCTGGAGGGAGCGGTATCGAACCTGGCGAGCGTGCTGCCGGTGGGGTATGCTTTCGCTGCGGGGATGGTCGCCAGCGTCAACCCCTGCGGCGCCCTTATGCTCCCGTCCTACATCTTCTTCCAGTTGGGCGCGGAGGAAGAGGACGACCTCTCTACTGTGGAGCGGGTCCTTAAGTCCTTGCGCCTTGCTATCGCGACGACGGCTGGCTTCGCGGTGGTTTTCGGGCTGGTGGGGCTGGTGATCAGCATTGGTGGTCGCTGGCTGACGGCCTTCTTTCCGTACGCTGGTCTGATCATCGGGTTGGCGATGGCGGCGCTCGGGTTCTGGCTCCTAGTGTCGCATAGAAGTCTCGGCATTCTGGCCGCGAGCCGGGTCTCGGTGACACCAGAGCGATCGCTTTCTAACGTATTCCTCTTCGGTGTTGCCTACGCCGTCAGCTCTTTGAGCTGCACGCTGCCGATCTTTCTGGTCGTGGTGGGCAGCGCGCTCATGGCTGGTGGATGGGCGATGTCCCTCGCGCAGTTCCTGGGCTACGCGTTGGGGATGGGGGCGGTCATCGCGGTGGTGACCGTCGGGGCCAGCCTGTTTCGGCAGGCCGTGGAGCGGTGGCTGCGGCGAGTCATGCCGTATGTCCACCGGGTGAGCGCGCTATTCCTGATCGGTGCCGGCCTATACTTGATCTACTATTGGGTCTTTGAGGCGGGGCTGCTGGGCTAGAGATGGCCCACGGACTAGTCGCTCCTTTCGATAGTCTGGACAGGGCCGTCTTGCTTGCCTGGGGCCGACGCTGGCAGAGCGATGAGGAAGCTGGTTTGTTTCGGGCAGAAACGGAGCTCCAACTCCCTTAAGCCTGGCGAGGCGTGAGCCCAAATCGAGTCAGGCGTCTCAACAAGACGCTCTGTGGTATGGTGGAAGGACGGTCCTTCCCTGATGACTCCCGGGCGCTGACGCCTGGCTCAATGGCAGCCTGAGTTAGAAACAGTTCCTCAGAGGCACAGGCAGGCGCTGGATGCATCTTCGGCGCATCGACATTTGGGTCTGGCAACCGGCTCAGAATAGGCGCGGTTGAGACGAGCACAAGGAGGGTTCAAGGTGCCACGTGATATCCCTGTGGGAAACGGGTCACTCCTGGTCAACTTCGATGAGCGGTACCGACTGCGCGACATCTACTGGCCTCACGTGGGCGAGGAGAACCACACGGAGGGCCACCCGTTCCGCTTCGGGGTCTGGGTCGATGGCGCGTTCGCGTGGGTGGGGGACGAGGGGTGGGAGCGGGATCTCGACTACGTCGATGATTCCCTGGTGACCCGCGTGAGGCTGTATCACGCGGATCTGGGCCTACGGCTCATCTGCCGTGATGTGGTGGACTTCCATGAGAATCTCTATCTAAGGGAGATTGTCGTGCGCAATGAAACCGATCGTCAGCGAGAGATACGGCTGTTCTTTGCGCAGGATTTCCACATCGGCGGTCACGAGGTCGGTGATACGGCCTACTACGAGCCTGAGCGTCGTGCTGTCTTGCACTACAAGGGGCGGCGCTGGTTCATGACGAATGTGATGGCAGAGGGAAGGCCTGAGGGCGTGGATCAGTGGGCGGTAGGTGTCAAGGAGGTCCGGGGCAAGGAGGGGACCTGGCGGGACGCAGAGGACGGGTATCTGTCTGGAAACGCCGTGGTCCAGGGCAGCGTCGATTCAACCATTGCCCTCCATCTCAGCGTGCCACCACGGGGCGAGACGACGGGCTGGTACTGGATCGCCGTGGGGGACTGCTTCCAGGATGTGACGGGGATCAACCGATCGGTCCGGCAGAAGGGGCCGCGCGTGTTCTTGAAGCGCACACAGGACTACTGGAGACTGTGGGTCGAGAAGGGGGAACTCGATTTCGGGGATGTGCCCGGCGGCATCAGACGTCTTTATCGACGCAGCTTGATGGTCCTGCGGACGCAGATCGACAACGACGGCGCCATCATTGCCGCGAACGACTTTGATATTGCCCACTACGGGCGGGACACCTACGCCTATATGTGGCCCCGTGACGGAGCTCTTGTATCCGCTGCTATGATCGAGGCCGGCTATTCCGAGGTGACGCGCCGCTTCTTCGAGTTCTGCCATCGAGTGATCACCGAGGAGGGGTACCTCCTGCATAAGTACAATGCCGATGGGTCGCTCGGTTCATCGTGGCACGGGTGGTACCAGAATGGCGAGAAGCGGTTGCCCGTCCAGGAGGACGAGACCGCGCTGGTCGTATGGGCTTTGTGGCGCCACTTTGAGCGCTTTCGTGATCTTGAGTTCATCAAGCCTCATTACCGCGGCCTGGTCATCCGGGCGGCCGACTGGATGTGCGGCTACAGGTATGAGGATACCGGACTTCCTCGCCCGTCCTGGGACCTGTGGGAGGAACGACGCGGCGTCCATGCCTGGACGGTCGGTGCGACGTGGGGCGGGCTGCAGGCCGCTGCGAACTTCGCCGAGGCCTTCGGTGAGCGTGATCTGGCGGCGAAGTACCGCGGAACTGCGGCGGAGATCAAGGCCGCTGTAAGGAAGCATCTCAAGTCCCCGGATCTGGGTTGCTTTGCGCGCACGATCAATCGGCAGGATGATGGGACCTGGCATCACGACCGGACCGCTGATGCTTCACTCATGGGCCTGTGGTACTTCGGCATGTTCGCGCCCGACGACCCGGAGATCGTGGCCACGATGGAGAGGATCCGAGACCGGTTGTGGGTCAAGACGGATGTCGGCGGTGTGGCCCGGTATGAGGATGACTACTACCACCAGGTGAGTGACGATATTGAGCGCGTGCCAGGGAATCCGTGGTTCATCTGCACGCTATGGCTTGCTCAGTGGTATATTGCCAGGGCGAGCAGCGCGGAGGACCTGAAGCCCGCGATGGATCTGGTTGAGTGGGTAGCCAACCGAGACCTGCCCAGCGGCGTGATGGCCGAGCAGGTCCATCCGTATACCAATGAACCCCTGTCCGTCAGCCCGCTGACGTGGAGTCACGCCACGCTAGTGATGACGGTGGAGGAGTACTTGAAGAAGCGAGGACGGATGAACCGTTGCCCGGCGTGCGGACAGACGGTGCTATGAGCTGCAGCTGCGGCAGACGGTGGGTCGAAGGCGCGTCTCGGAAAGCGGCATGAGATTCTGCCCTGACTGCGGTGCGTCTCTAGACCTCCGGNACGTGGAAGGTAGACAGCGAGCTTTCTGTCCACGGTGCCGCCGCGTTCACTACGCCCAACTGAAGGTTGGAGCTGCGGCTTTCATCGAGGACGATGGGAAACTGCTGCTGTTACGGCGAGGGGATGAACCGTTCAAGGCGTCCTGGAATCTGCCCGCCGGCTATGCAGAAGCGGATGAGGCGCCTGTTGACACGGTCGTGCGAGAGGTTTTCGAGGAGACAGGTCTCAGCGTCGAGCCCGAGAGGCTGGTAGCTGTCTACTACTTCGATGACGATCCGCGGGGGAATGGCATACTTGTCATCTATGCGTGCCGTCGGGTTGGGGGTGCTCTGAGGGCGACCTCAGAGGGCGCACCAGACTTCTTTGCGCCAGATGAGATACCGAGTGACCTGGCTGGTGGGGGGCACGATCAGGCGATAGGGGCCTGGCAGGGCTCCCGGCCCACGATAGCTTCAAGACGCTTGGGTCCGGTGACAGGATTCCATTATCGCGAGCTTCCGGGTCATTCCACACTGCTCGCTGGTCGCGAGCCACCGGATGCAGTGGGGTACAAGACGAGACGACTGCAGATCTGGTACAACAACCAGAACACGAGTTGGGTGAACGGAGGCGAACGGCCGCACAAACACATGCAGAGCGACGAGTGTTTCGTCGTGCTCCGGGGGACGTTGACGGTGGAGGTGAGTGGAGAGCAGTTGCGGGTAGGGCCTCGAGAGTTCTGTTGTTTTCCGTCCGGCGTCTATCACGCCATTGTGGATGTGCACCCGCCGGTCGAGACGCTGATGATCCGTGCCCCTTCCGTGGAGGACAAGGTGTATCGAGGAGAGGGCGGTCAAGGCAGCGGGCCAGCCGAATGAGGTGGTGGCGCGTCATCGTGTTCTCGGACGATGAGGACCGGTTGCAGCACACCTTGGCGACGTGGGACGCCGGTGGACGGGCTGAGTTGAGCTATCAGGATGTGATCATCACCAGGTATCGGCCGCAGGAGCGGGAG
>P_1C_Sed_3_UnCtyDRAFT_1000286_pt1 | contig 10856 bp, 7 predicted proteins | sample Pon1CUnioCityCA_FD_10233 | JGI IMG/M metagenome (IMG submission 10233) | reverse complement strand
TGTTCGACCAGGATGCGGATGGGCAGATTATTTGGAATGCAGAAGAAAACGTCGATAACTACTATTTATATTTCAACCTTCTCAGGCATGGAGAAGCTCCCATCTTTCTCCCTTTGGTTTGCCGTTAATAGCATCGTCACAAACCGGAAACAATCTTTAAAAAAATAAGACTAAATGAGCTGCTGATTTAAAAACATTGAACATATGTATCTAAATTTTTAGATTAACACAGGTAAATGTTAGGTAAATAATATCGACAAAATTGTATAAGTCTTGCCCAATGTGTTAAAATCCATATATGGAAATCCAAGGAAAATTCATATCCATCACACGTTTTACCTGGCGCCTTGTGCGGCTGGGGATCCTCTTAATCGGGCTAATTTTCCTTGCTGCAGGTTCGATCATCCCCGCCTCAGGCCTGGAAAGCCAGGCCTACGCCTACACCCGCCACATTGAATTCGATTACGGCACCTGGACCCTGGATGCCATCGCCGCGAAATTCTCAGCATGGGCGCTGAGCCTGAACCGCTTCCTCCCTGAGCAAAACCAATCCCAGGTAGTTCTGGATTACCTCGACCAGGTTAAGCTTGTGAGCCGCTTCCAGACGGATTTGATGCTGATTTATGCTAACCCTGACGTCGAAAACCCGAACACCGCCTCCAAGATCACCCAGCTGGAGTTGGAAATAGCCCAGGAAAAACTTGCTGCGCTTGCCCCCATTGCGGAATCCGTCCTTCAAAGCCAGTTGATGACGGTCATCAACGAAGCAGGCCTGGGTGCACTGGGGCAGGTCATCCCGCCTTCCCTCTACCAGTTCAGCAGCACCCCCCAATCTCTTGTGATTTCCCCCCGTGACCAAATTGCCCAGGTGCTGGATATTTCCCTCCTGCCGGTTCTGGACGCGGATGATATGGACTTACTGGAGAATAGGGTATTCGATGAGCTGAACCATGCCGCCCTGATCGTGCCAATTGGGGGTGTTGGGACCTATCCCACCATGGTGATGCAGACGGGGGACATCCTTTGGTTAACCGAGGTTGTTTCCCACGAATGGGTCCACAATTACCTCACATTAAGGCCCCTGGGGATCAATTACTATACGAATGCTGAATTGCGGACGATCAATGAAACCACAGCCTCCCTGGCGGGTGAGGAATTGGGTCGGATGATTATTGAAAAATATTACCCGGAATATCTCCCTCCCGAAGAAGAACTTGCGACTAAGGTTTCCGGATCTTCCATCGATCCCATTCAATCAGATCTTAACCTGTTTGATTTCCGGAATGAGATGCGAATAACACGGGTTATGGTTGATAAGCTTCTGGAAGAAGGAAAAGTTGAGGAGGCAGAAGAATATATGAAACAAAGGCGACAGGTCTTCTGGGAGAATGGTTACCTGATCCGCAAGCTGAACCAGGCTTATTTTGCCTTTTACGGCGCATATAATGATGACCCAGGCGGCGGCGCGGCAGGGTCAGACCCTGTGGGTCCTGCGGTGCAGGCTTTCAGGGAAAAATTTGTAAATTTGGCAGACTTTCTCAGGACAATCGCCTGGGTGGATTCCTTTGACGAATTAAAGCTTTACCTGGCAGGATAATCAATCATCCCAACCAGGATCACTGTCATCCCCCATCTCGCCCAAATCGGGCATTTCCTTCTCAATCTCCTCCGGCGCCTGTCCTTTTTCTAAGCGAGAGACCACTTCATCAAATTCAGGACCAGCATCCTCGCCCAATTCGGATTGCATTTGGCGCATAAGCCTGCCCATGGCTTTTGGATCCTCCTCTATCCCCTCCAGGCTCGAAGGATCATCCATCAGGCTGTCCAGGCTGGTCTCCCCCGATTTCGCAATTCGGATTCTACCAATCCGACGAAAGACTTTTTCGCTCCCGCATTTGGGACAGTGCACTTCAGTTTTGTCGTATTCATCATAGGTTAGAAAAATTTCAAAGCGGTGGTGACATTCTTCACAGCGATAATCATAAGTTGGCATTGGCATTTCTCCGGTTGGTAACTTAAAATACATTATAATCAAAGATTGGTGTGGAACATAATAACTTTCTTATCCGTTAGCAATCACCGATTTCCACCATCTTCAGGAAATATAACAAAAATACATATGAATAATATAAAAATTGATTTTGAATTAAAGCAACCTGAACACTCCCCCCTGCTCATTGTGATCTCCGGGCCTTCGGGGATTGGAAAAGATACCGTTGTCCAGGGACTCAAGGATCGGAATTGCCCTTTTCATTTTGTGATCACAGCCACCAGCCGCCCCCCTCGGGATTATGAAACGGATGGTGAGGATTATTTTTTTTACAGCAAAGATACCTTCGAAGAGATGATCGAAAATGATGAATTCCTTGAACATGCCTGGGTTTATTCTGCTTATAAAGGGGTGCCAAAATCACAGATTCGTAAAGCTTTGAAAAGCGGTGAGGATGTCGTGATGCGCCTGGATGTTCAGGGCGCAGAAACAGTTCATAATCTTTGCCCCGATGCAGTCCTGATCTTTCTAACCGCTAAAAGCAAACAGGAATGGCTCCAGCGTCTCCATGATCGACGCAGTGAATCAGAACAAGAAATAAAATTGCGGGTTGAAACAGCCAAAAAGGAATATGAAAACCTGAATATTTTTGATTATATTGTCGTAAATGAGGCAGAAAAATTGGATAAAACTTTAGATGTGATAGAGTGCATCATTACAGCGGAACATCATCGGGTGGATGCCCGAAAGGTGACCCTATGAGTGACCATTCACCTCAGGGTGAAAGAGGCGAAATTCGCGGTACGGCCCGGATAAAACTTCCTTCAAATAAACCAATCGTTACCTATACCTTAATTGGGTTGACAGTTGCTGTCTTTATTTTGCAGACCCTTGTTGAAACCGTCACAGGTAATGATCTTTTATTTATTTACGCTGGCAAAATAAATCCTTTGATTGAAGCTGGCCAAGTATGGCGTTTGATAACCCCGGTTCTATTACATGGGTCGATTTTACATATCGCGCTGAATATGTATGCACTTTACATCCTTGGTCAGAGGTTGGAAAGATTTTATGGGCATGGACGATTTTTGCTGCTTTACCTTCTTTCTGGATTTGCAGGAAATGTCCTTTCATTTGTATTATCCTCTGCCCCATCGTTGGGCGCATCTACAGCAATCTTCGGCTTGTTTTCAGCGGAGGGTGTCTTTATCTTCCAAAACAGAAAGCTTTTCGGCTCAGAAAGAACCCGCCAAGCCCTGATCAACCTTGGGATCGTTCTGATAATTAACCTGGTTTACGGCTTTGCACCGGGGACAAACATTGACATCATGGGCCATTTGGGCGGTTTGATTGGCGGTGTTTTCTTTGCCTGGAGGGCTGGTCCACTGCTTCGTGTGGCAGGACAACCGCCGTTTTATGATATGGTCGATACCAGGAAAAATAAAGAGGTGCTGACTGCCAGCTTGTTTGTCCTGGTTGGATTCATCATCATCGCATTGATCCCCTTTGTCACAGGATAGGCATTTCGCCAGAAATAATTTTATTACCATATCGCGGATTTACACCCGCTTTATACTCGGTCATACATGATGAATGTTTCCCTATCATCAATTTATTCTTCTTAATTCATTGTATTGAGAACAAACTCCCCGCTGAAGTCCCCTGAACCTCAGGATAAAAATACATCCAGGCGTGGCTGGGTAATACCTGGAAATCTCCGCGCTGGAAGGGAATGAGTTCGTAGGTCAAAATATAGGTGCCGGCAGGGACATAATCCGCTGTCCAAAGAATTTTTTCATCGAAGATTTGAGGCTCATTGAAATACCACCATCCCCAACCGTTCTCAAACGGTGATCGTGGTTGATATGAATTCACAGGGTCTCTTGGAATGGATTGAGATGTAAGGAAATCCTTATTCAATATTTCTGTTCCAGATGGAATAAAATCCTCCAGCATCAAGTTGACCATATCATTGGAAAGATTTACTGTCAGGGCAACGGTGATCATCTGAGAGGGATCATCCGGCTCAAGGATTAAGTCGTCAATAGGCGCACAGTTCTCAGAGCCAGGACAACCCTCACCAGCCAAGTAATAATCCCTTTCGATGCTGATACCTTTATTGATAGGTTTAGCATCCACTGCAGGTTTATAAGTCTCCAAATCAATTCGATAATAGAGGGTGCCCGGCCCTTCATTGCGTTCAATGGTCAAAGCATTTGGGGCATTGGGATAAAGGTCCAAAATGGAGGTGGTCGTTTTAACCGTCGTTGTTGCTGACTCACCTTCCGCCAACAGGCGATCGTTTAATAAAGCCTGGAAATTGTAATCTGCCTGGAAGTCACCTCTCCCTCTCAAAGCGGATGTAATCGCCATCAGAACCCAAGCTGATTCGAAGATTGACTCATTCGAGCGGGTATCCTTACGATGAACCATCAAATACCTTAATCCTTGCATTAAGCTGGTTGAGGCCGGATCAAGCTGGGAGAGTGTCAGAACACCTACAGCTGTGTTGAACAACGGGGTGCCGGGCAGCATCCACAAAGTGTGATCCGTTTCCCAATGAACACCCGTATCTGACCGAACAGCCGAGGCCTCAAGATCACCGAGCAGGGTATCCACCCGATCAGAACCCCCTTCGATTTGGTCCAAAGCCAATCCAAATAATCCCAATGCCCAGGGACTCAGATCCGATCGGCGGTTATAAACTGCATTAATTTCTTCTGTAAGCCGTAAACTGCTGTTGCGCAATACATAAATTTGGAATGCTAGGCGATCCAATTCCCAAACCTCTTCAATGTTTCCTGGAGAAATCAGATTTTTTACAAGAAAATCCTCCCCCTGATCAACATAATGTTCGCTAAATTCAAAACCAGCATCTGCAGCTGCTCGTAATCCAAGAAGGACATAAGCTGTAACAAATGAATCGGAGGGTTGAATGTCCACTTCCATTCCACCCCACCAGGACCAGCCGCCGTCAAATCGCTGAGCATCTAATAATTCGTGCAGACTCTCACCCACGATATCCGACAAATCCGATGCCAGCTGGGGAGATTCTATCCCAATTTCTTGCAGGCTCTGGTAAGTACTGATATTTGCCAGCATACGAGACAGGATTGATAAAATATCATAATAAGATGGCGCATTAAGAGCATCTAACCCATCAATAATTCCCGCTGTAAGTGAGGGCTGTAATTCCAGTAATAATGAGCCCGATGAAACATCGGATGAGATAGGCAAACTAATCAACTCCAAAACCTGACCTTCTTCATCCAGTTGACCCGCTGTACTGGTTGTCGTTGGCATAGCATATCGCAGAACACGTAAATCACCCCAGACCGGTTTTGCCGCATCCACATACGCATCGGATTCAGCCTGAAAGATTAGCTCAATGGATTCCCGACTTTCAACAACACCCCACCAACTCACCCGCTCACTGGCTCCGGGTTTAATGGAGACCATATGGGTGACATTGGTACCCTGGTCAAGCGAAAAACCACTTCCCAGCAAGGAGACTTCGATATCCAAAGTTTCCACTGTATTGTTATGAACCACAGCTGACATTTCAACCCGATCACCATCCACCAAAAATCTTGGGGTAGCAGGTCTGATCATCAATCCCTTTTGGGTGACGATCTCAGCTTCAGCCTGTCCAACAGCGTAATCCTCTGTTAAGCCACGCACATCCACCACCCATGTAGTCAATGAATCTGGGAGTTGGATTTCAAGCTTGGCGGTCCCATCGGAACCAGTCACAATTTGGCCTTCCCAAAGTGCCGTATCCGGAAAATCTTCTCGCAGGGTAGGCTTAGCTAACATATCTCCGCCTGCCCCGCCGCCAATTCCAAGTTGTGTTGATAACGCCAGCTTCATAGCGTAAGTCTTCAAGGAGAAAGAGGTTTGCACAGCAAGGGGTTGTGGATTGTAAAATGCCTCCAAAATTGTTGGGCTGTTGGCTTGAACAAGAGCCAACAAAGCTTTATCAACAATCGCGATCGAAAATTCACCCTGTACTGGATTACCTTGTTGATCAGTGATTTTGATTTCAACAGAAACAAGCTCTCCTGGTTCTGCTTGCATTGGATCCACCAGCAATTGTACATTGAGTGTTTTAATGCTCGGTATCACCTCGAGATTAGTAATTCCCTGGCGAAATTCAAGTTCTCCATTGCTGTTTCTCCCTAATAACATCAACGAGACATAAACATTAGGTATCGATACTTCAGTAAGTGGGATTTCCAATGTATATCCTGCACCTTCAACATCCACCACCTCGGACGCCATCACCTGGCCTCTCTCAATCGTTACGAGGGCTTTTGCAGTGCCCGTGAAGGGATTGGGGAAAAATATCTGGGCATTGTCACCAACCTGGTAAGTATCTGCATCAGGGGTTAGATCAATAAGGTTTTGAATACGCTGAGGCCACACCGGGCTGCTCTCCCCTGCAACCCAAACCAGGACCTCCGTCACAGCGTCACCTGATTCAACCCTTAGCTGATAGGTTCCAGGTTCTGGCGGTGTAAAAACAAGGCGGGTTAAGCCATCAGCGCCAGTAATGGGGCTAGCTGTATCAATCAGGGCTGTTTCCTCAACATATCGATAGGGCTTATCCATGTTGCCTGTTTCTTCTACTTCCCATTCAATTGCCTCAAAGGTTGCCTCCAGCGGAATCTGACCGACAGGCATCTTTTCCCAATCAACGGTTACAACTTCAAAACTTAAGGGATCGTTTGCATTGCCAAAATATGACCCCGGCTGAATCCCAATATAAAACCTCTCAGGATGAACCACCGCCGATTCACGGTAGGTAACCGGCATACCAACCTCATCCGTTACAGACAACTCCATGCTGATTTTCTGCATGCTGCCTGGGGGTGCATCCTCAAGCGCCATATCCTCTTCGGGGAAAGTGAGCTGGGACTGGCCATTTGAATCCGTTTCACCGTTTCCCCGATCGATTGCTACACCTAGGCTCATATAACCGGGAATCCTTGGCATAAGCCAGGATGTATCAATCGGACCAACCCGGTAGCCCGGAAGATTAAATAAATCATCATCTCTAAAGAGAACCCAGGAGAACGGCTGATCCGCTGCAGGCAATCCAAAATAATAGTCAGCTGAAAAGATGACATTAAGGTCTTCCCCTGAGAGGATTTCAGGCGGTTCCATTTCTAAAGACAGTTCAATTTCAGGTTTACGATAAGATGCAACTTCAAAGTACCGGCTGTCAATCAATTCTTCATCTGCAGTCAGGGCGACATGAAAAAGTCCTGGTGAGGCATCCATAGGTATATCCACACTGCCGGTTATCGTTCCAAAGGGACTTAATGTGTGTGCTCGAGAATAGAGGTTTACCGGGATGCCCGACATACCCGGGTCGCCATATACTGTGACATCAACCTGTTCAATCCCAGAAGAAACCGGGAGCCCATTTTCCCTGTTATAAACGACCGCCTTAAAATGAAGCGTATCCCCGGGACGATAGATTGGTCGATCTGTGTAAATATAAGCCCGAGTTTTAGCCGGAAGCGAATTTTGCCGAATGCCCAACTCATAAAGGGCATATCCCTGGTCCCAGGTCGAGATTGCAAAGCCAAAGTTTGCCTCTCCGGGTTCGCCAAGGACTGCCAGATAGCTGGTGTAGGGTGTTTCGGTCCTTGGGATATCATCGATAAAAAAGCCCTCCGCATCAGTTTCGCCGCTGACAACAAGATACCCTTCCGTGTTGTAAACCTTGACTGGTGCTTTCTCGAGGGGTGAAATGTCATCCAACTGTGTCGCCCAAAGAAAGGCTTGCTCAGGAGAGATTTTCATAACAACATGATTATCACTGACGACCAGATAATACCGCTGGTAATCCTGCTGGTCATTCTCCATCAGGTCAGCAGATGTGATCCCTAAAAAATAAACGCCTGGCTGCAATGAAGCACCCTGATATGTCAGGGGTAAGGTCACTCCCTGGCTGACGTTGCGGGTCAGCTGCAAATTATGGGTGACCAACTCTAGATTGGCTGGCAGGAAAATCTCTCGGTATTCATAGTTGTCGGGATGAACAAGGGTTAACAGATCATCAACACTTATCGGTGCAATTTCAAGAGTAACGGTATTGATATTTGTCGCCTGGAGGAGGATCTCTGGATCCTCTTCAGGCAGGAAAATCAAATTATAACTGGTATAACCGGTGAAAACGTTGAGGGAAGGTTCTGCAGATGGTGTGACAAATGTATAGGTTAACGTCTGCCCTAAAGCGCCCCCCCATTGATCCTTAAGATTCCCATCCAGCCGGATGGTGTATTCGGTATCCGGCTTGAAATAACCATTGACATTCAACCAGGTATCACCATTACTTAAGTACAAACCTTCAGAAACAACTTCCGGTTGGAAGGAAACATACGATTTGAAATTTTCTTTGGAAAGGGGTGCTGTGAATCTAATCTCATATTGACCGTACTGACCATAATAACTTGTAAATGAGGGGAGCGAGGAGCGATCTACATTAAGAGAGGGATAGGTGCTCAGAACTGATTCAAAGGACTCCTCCATTGAAATGCCGCCGTAGGATTGTGCCTCCCCTTCTATTCGGATCAGATATCTGCCGTTCCGGACCAGGAGGTCATTTGGGACAAAGCTAAATCCCTGGAGGTCATCTTGCCATTCAAAACTGCCATCAACGGCGGACCCATTTACTGTTTGAAGTATAAAGTTTTCTTCCACACTATTTGGGTTCATGCGGATATTAAAACGAACATCAATTGGTCCATCCAGGCTCAAAGGTGCTGATTCAAGAGGCAATATTTCGATGACCCTTGGAACCGTTGTCTGAAATACATATTCGAGCTGCTGAGTCCCAAGCCCTGCACCAGAGGTAGCAGATAAGGATTCGTTAAGTGTGATCGTGTAAGTGGTCCCGCCAGCCATGGACGGATCAGGACTGAAAATGTACGTGGTCGTGTTGAGCCATTTCCCTTCACCAGGGACTTCAGGAGAAATAAAAAAAGCAGGCGGTCCTGTTTGCTCTTCATTCAATGGCACGACTGGTTGATTGAATGCAGCAAAAACCACACTTTCCGGATCAACATCCTCGGAAAGGTCTTGCGGCATAACCTGCGAAACCATCAGTGGTTCCGCTGTTTTATAATTAATTTCAATCGGGGTTTGCAGACTTTGCCGATTGGCTGCTTGAGCACTGGAATTGATGTTCAGATTCAGCTCGGTGCCAGGTGCAAGGTCTTGGTCAGGGGTGAATGTCAGAACCTGATCCTGTTCCCATGAAAAACCGCCGCTTACCCTCGGCTCAAAATGGATCGATGCTTCGACAGAATCCGTATCCATCGCCTGATTGAAATAAAAGGATATGGGCTCATTGAGAGCAATGGTGCTCCCGGAGATAGGGTCAACCTCCACCAGGGATGGCGGCAGATCTTCACGGGGTTCGGCTGTTTCCTGTTCATCTTGTAAATCCCTGACATCAATTTCCGCTACTTCTTTAGTCCTTTGCCAGGGTAAATGACAGCTGGTTAACAAACTGGCAATAACCAAAAAAGAAAGAAGAATCTTTGTCCAAAAATGATGAGACTTATTATCAAAAAGATACATCAGAACCATCTCCTCGTTCCAAGACTTTTTAAAAAACCGCCAAACTTTTTAATGCATAATAGCGCTCTAAATTACAGCGCTTATTTAATCACCTATATTATATAGTAATTCACGGGATAATTGTTATTCCTGAAATCCCTATTGGATCACCGATCCAACCCCAAATCTTGAAGCATCTTGTAAAAAGGAATATTAAAATCATCGACAACCATATCGGCCACTTTCAGTTGAGACTTTGAATGGCTGGTGACAACNGCAACACAGGTAATACCAGCATTTTTNGCNGCTTNTACACCCGCAACCGAATCCTCAATCACAATACAATTNTCAGGCNGCTGGTCCAAGCTGCTCGGCTGCNGCCAGAAAAACNGCNGGNTGGGGTTTTGCAGGGAGGTTTGCCCCTGAGACAAGCAGATCAAAATAACCCAATAAATTGTGCGCTTTAAGCATGGCTGTGATATTTTTCATACTCGCTGAGGATGCAATCGCTTGCATAAACCCAGCATCATCAGCCGCTGCCAACCACGAGATTACCCCGGGGACCAGTCGGGATTCCTTTGGCATGATCTGTCGGAATAGCTCTTCCTTTTCCTGTTGGATATTCTCCGCAAGATTGGGATCAGGTTCAAAACCCAGGTAAATCGGCAGAGCTGTTTGTGTATTTTTCCCGTAATGAGCTTTGAACTTCTCACGTGAAAGGCTGTAACCATGTTTTTCTAAAGTTAAAGCCCACGTCTTATAATGGCACTCAGTTGAGTCAATGACCGTGCCGTCCAGGTCCCATAGAACAGCATTTTTCGAATACACCAAATCAATACCTCCTAAAAACGACAGGGAGTATTATACCAGAGAACAAATAGCTGAATTTCACGTCAGGTAGAAGAACAGATATGGTAATCCGAAATTATTTCTTATCACGCCATATATAATTCAGAAGTAATTGACTCAAAACACCAGGTTAGGACCAACAGAAATGAAAAGTGATATCATCAATTTATCACACCATCCATATCTCAATTCTGGTAGCATTACGAAGGATGAAATTTATTTCAGAAATGATCACTTAGCGGACAAAGTTAAAAAATAACATGAAACATTGGTTTGAACAATTCTTAAAATTTGATGCGCGGATTTCCAAGATCTTACGGGTACCAAAGGAACAAAAGTTTTTATCCATCGTATTGAAAATATTCGCGCACTCAGGTGATTCCTGGTTCTGGTTGGCAGGATTATTTATCACCTGGCTTTTAAGCGAAGGGGAGTGGCGTCAGCG
>P_1C_Sed_3_UnCtyDRAFT_1000282_pt1 | contig 10890 bp, 9 predicted proteins | sample Pon1CUnioCityCA_FD_10233 | JGI IMG/M metagenome (IMG submission 10233) | reverse complement strand
GGCTGGCGAAAGGTTCACCGAGACGCAGTATGTGAACCGCAAGAGCGTGGTCTACTATCCGGCGGACATGTTCGACATCGTCACCTGGCACGATGGCAGCGCGTTTAGCGTTGGTGACTTTGTGATGTACATGATCCTCACCTTCGACCGGGCCAAGGAAGCCAGTCCCTACTACGACGAGGGGTACGTGCCCGGCTTCAATGCCTTCATGTCTACCTTCAAGGGCGTGAAGATCTTGTCGGAGAACCCGCTGGTGATCGAGACCTACGATGACTACTGGCTGCTGGACGCCGAGGAGATAGTGGACACCTGGTGGCCGTACTACGCCCAAGGCCAGGCCGCGTGGCATGCCCTGGTCCCCGGACTAGAGGCTGATGCTAACCTGGAGGCCGCCTGGTCCGATGACAAGGCTGTGGCGAACGAGATCGATCAGATCAGCTACATCGCCGGGCCGACCCTCGAGATCCTGAACAGCAAGCTGATCTCGGCGACGGAAGAGGCATTCATCCCCTTCGCGCCGACCATGAGCAACTACGTCACAACCGAGGAAGCCGCGGCTCGCTATGCCAATCTCACTGAGTGGTTCCGCCGGCGCGGGCACTTCTGGGTCGGCACCGGGCCCTTCTACCTGGAGCGTGCCTTCCCGGTTGAGGGAACGCTGATCTTGCAGCGGTTCGATGCCTATCCCGACCCGTCAGACAAGTGGTCGGGCTTTGCCGAGCCGCCATTGCCTGTGGTCGAGATAGACGGTGAGGATATGGTGACCATCGGCGAGGAGGCAGTCTATGATGTCTTTGCCACCTTCCAGGATGAACCATACCCTGTCGCTGACATGAAGATGGTCAAGTTCCTGGTCTTTGACGCCACCGGCAACCTTGCCTATGTCGGCGAGGCTGAGGGTGTCGAAGATGGCTACTGGCAGGCCACCCTCGGCTCGGATGTGACAGGCGCCCTGGAGGCTGGAGCGAACCAGTTGGTAATCGTGTCCGTATCCAACCGTGCCGTCATCCCGGTGACCGAGACCTTTGAGTTTGTGACCCAGTAGTCCGAGTCTTTGGCTGAACGTCCCGGAGAGAGCGTCATATGTATCTCTCCGGGGCGGAATGCGCAATCACGAATGTCACAATGGGGGCGAGGGTATACTCGCCCCCATTGAAACAACTACACGAGTAGAAGGGGAGGCATCATGAGCGATGCATCTTTGGCCATCGATGCGCAGGGGGAGGTGCAAGAGGAGGAAAAGGGCCGGCCCAGTACCTTGTCGCGGCTGGCCCGGTATTCGATCACCAGGCTGCTGCTGCTCTTTTTCACCGTTGTCATCGGCGTATACCTGACCATCCTGATCGCCAATATGGGCGGGTATGTGGATGAGATCAGGCGGGGCACGATCCGCGAGGAAGTGGGGATCGAGGTCATGGCGGACCAGCAGTTGAAACAACTGCCCACAGAGGAGCGGAACGCGATCATCGCCGAGCGGATCGCGATCGAGGAGCAGAGGATGGGCCTGGACCAGCCGTTCATCCTGCGCAGTTTCGGCTTCCTGAAGGATGCCTTGACCCTCAACCTGGGATTTGCCGAGGAGATGTACAGCGATACTGGCTCAAGGCAGGTGAAACTGATCCTGCTGGAGCGTCTCCCATCCACCCTGGTGCTCTGGGGCCTCGCGAATCTGATTTCATTCTTTATTACCCTTTTCGCTGCCCTCTTTTTGTCCCGGCGGTACGGCAGCGTGGTGGACAAGATCGTCATTGCCCTGGCGCCGACCTCCTCTGCCCCGGCCTGGTTCTATGGCATCTTTTTGATCCTGATCTTTGCCGCGTTGCTGCAGGTCCTGCCCTTCGGCGCGATGGTTGATGCTCCCCCGCCTGAGGGCATTGGTTATTACCTCAGCGTCGCCAAGCACCTGATCCTGCCTACGACGGCGATTATCATCAGTTCCTTCTTTTTGACTACCTATAACTGGCGGACCTTTTTCCTGATCTACTCCAGCGAGGATTACGTGGAGATGGCCAAGGCCAAAGGTCTGTCCGACAGGGATATCGAGAGGCGCTACGTCCTCAGGCCGACCCTGCCGACGATCATAACCAATTTTGCCCTGTTGCTTATCACTCTTTGGAGTGGGGCCATCATCCTGGAGACAGTCTTTAACTGGCCTGGCCTGGGTCGGGCCCTGTATCAGGCCATCGGCCTCTACGATACGCCGGTGATCGTGGGCTCGACGGTGATCTATGCCTATCTTCTGGCGATCACTGTCTTTTTGCTGGACTTTGTGTATGCTGTGGTCGACCCCCGGGTTAGAATTGGAAGTGAGGGCACCCGCTCATGAACAGGATCTGGAGCACGCTAAAAGACCTGAGGAACTATCCGTCGGCGATAATCGGCCTGGTGATCGTGCTTGCTTTGATCGCCATTTCGATCTATACCTTGATTGCCCTGCCCTACGACGAAGCAATTCGGCTGTGGCGTGGATCGGAGGCGGACTGGTACAACGTCCCCAAGCTCGCCAGCCCCGCGTGGTTCAACCTGTTTACCGCGCACGATCAGCCCGAGACGATCATCGTCAACAGTCAAGATGAGGGGGTGGATAAGACTGTCACGGTCAAGGAGGAGACGACAGAGATTTCGATCCCGCTTACCTTTGACTATCCGTACGAGGGGTTTCCGCAGGAGATTACCGTCTATTTCAACGTCCAATACGAGGAAAAGGCGCCCTACATTTCCGTCAGATGGTTCACGCCCACGGGTGAGGAACTCAGGGTCGGGACGGTCTCTGTAGAGGGATCATACATGCCGTATCGCGTGTCGCAAGACAGCAAGTTGCAGCGCAGGTTGGGCGATGAGCCTCCCGAGATCGGTCTGCTGGCTGACCCGAATTCGGAGGAGCCGGTTGCCCTCCCGGGGACCTATACGATGCAGGTCAGCGCTGTCGCCTTTGAGCCTGGATCCGATGTGGACGCCGAGCTAATACTCTACGGCCAGGTCCACGGGTTGGCCGGAACCGACCACCGCCGCCGAGATCTGATGATCGCCCTGCTGTGGGGGACGCCTATTGCCCTATCCTTTGGGTTGCTGGCCGCTGTCTTTACCACCCTCATAACTTTGGCTATCTCAGGCATCGGCACCTGGTTTGGGGGATGGGTGGATGAGATCATCCAGCGGGTGACCGAGATCAACATGGTCTTGCCCTTTCTCCCCATCCTGATCATGGTCGGCACCTTTTACAACAGGAGCCTCTGGCTCATGCTGACGGTAGTAGTCCTGCTGAGTATCTTTACCGGAGCGATCAAAACCTACCGGGCCATGTTCATACAGGTACGGGAGTCTGCCTATGTCGAGGCTGCCCAGGCGTACGGAGCCAGCAACAGCCGCCTCATCTTTAACTACCTGATCCCGCGACTGATCCCCATGGTCATCCCTGCGCTTGTGGTGGGCATCCCTGGCTTTGTCTTTCTGGAGGCGGCGCTTGCGGTCCTGGGGTTGGGCGATCCCGTTCTGCCCACCTGGGGCAAGATCATTAATGAAGCCCGATCCAACGGGGCGCTATATCAGGGGCTGTACTACTGGGTGTTGGAACCCTCTGTCCTGCTGATAGTCACCGGCCTGTCTTTTTCGTTGCTGGGGTTCTCCCTGGATCGTATCTTCAATCCAAGACTTCGAGGGCTGTAAATGATGTCAGAATCGCAACAACTGCTGCGCGTCAGAGACCTCAAGCTGTATTTTCGCACCTCTATGGGTCCCGTCCAGGCGGTAGATGGAGTGGATCTAGATCTCGATTATACCCAGGCCATGGTTATCCTTGGAGAATCTGGCTGCGGTAAGACATCCCTGGCCAAGGCTATCCTGCGATTGCTCCCCCGGAACGTGGATTCGTATACGGGTGAGGTGTATCTGGACGGTACGGAGCTGATGGGCATGGATGACGAAGAGTTCCGGCACAACGTCCGCTGGGCCCAGATGTCGCTGGTGCCCCAGGCGGCCATGAATGCCCTGAACCCGGTACTCAAGGTGGGGGATCAGGTGGCGGAGCCGATGATGGTCCATGCCGGGGTCAAAAAGGCTACGGCTTTGCTCCAGGCGCGGGACATGTTCCGCCGAGTGGGTGTGCCGGTGGATTTCATGAGCCGCTATGCTTTTGAGTTGAGCGGTGGCATGCGCCAGCGCGTGGCCATTGCCATGTCGCTGGTGACAGCGCCGAGCCTAATCGTCCTGGACGAGCCGACATCGGCGCTGGATGTGCTGACGCAGGCGAATATCTTTAACGTACTCAAACGCCTCAAGCAGGAGCTGGAGGTTAGCTTTATCCTGATCACGCACGATATTGCCACTTCCAGCGAGCTGGCGGACCGGGTGGCTGTGATGTATGCGGGCCAGATCGTGGAGGTGAGCGATGCCTCCCGGTTCTTTGAAGAGCCCCTTCACCCCTACTCAAAGATGCTCATGGCCAGCGTGCCGAGGCTGCGAGCCACGCAGGAGCCCGAGTTCATCACCGGCCAACCGCCGAGCCTGCTGAATCCGCCGATGGGATGCAGGTTTGCCGATCGATGCCCTTCGCGCTTTGATAAGTGCTCGGAAGAGCCGCCGACGGCGGGACAGCACAGGGTTCAAGTGAAGTGCTGGCTGTATGAGTGAGGCCAGGAGCATACTATGTCTGCGATCATAAACGAGAACGTCGGGGAGGAGAAGCTGCCAGCAATGGAGACTACACCAGATACGTCAAAGAACGGGGCACTGCTGTCGATCCGGGACCTGCGCGTGTGGTTTGAGCTGAGGAAGTGGGGCTTTGGACACGCTGGATACGTGCGGGCTGTGGATGGTGTATCCTTTGATCTGGGCTTCGGCGAGGCAATCGGCGTCGTTGGCGAGAGTGGTTGTGGGAAGACGACGTTGATGAAGACGATCCTGGGGCTCTATCAGCCGACCAAGGGGGACGTTATCTTTGATGGCACCAACCTCGCCGAGCTGGTGCCGCGCCAGATGCGTGCGTATCGCTCCAATGTGGGTTATGTGCAGCAGGACCCTTATGGCGCGCTACCGCCATTTATGAATGTCCAGCGCATCCTGGAAGAGCCGATGATCGTCAATGGGGTGAAGAGCAAGGAGGCGCGAGATCAGCGCCTGCGCACGGTTATGTCAGAGGTCAAGATGACCCCCATCGACGACTTTGTGAGCAAGTTCCCCCATATGCTCAGCGGAGGCCAGCAGCAGCGTGTGGTTATTGCCAGGTCGATGATGCTGGAGCCCAAGCTGATCGTCGCCGACGAGCCCGTCTCCATGCTCGATGCCTCTGTGCGGGTGGAGATCCTGCGGCTGCTGCGAGGGCTGCAGACATCTCACAACCTGGCGGTTATCTATATCACCCATGACCTGTCGACCGTGCGTTACTTCTCCGAGCGGATCTTTGTGATGTATGCGGCCCGCATCGTCGAGAAGGCGCCGGTGGATGATCTATTGCGCAACCCGCTCCATCCCTATACGCACGCACTGCTGGCGGCCACTTCGGACCCGGACTATCGAAACGCCCTGACCTTCAAAGAGGTGCCGCCCGGCGAGCCGCCGAGCCTGATTGACCCTCCGCCAGGATGCAGGTTCCACCCGCGCTGCCCGCACTTTATGGAGGGGCTGTGCGATGTGAAGGAGCCCCCGGAATTCGAGCCGGAGCCGAAGCACCTCGCTGCGTGCTGGCTTCTTCGATGAGCAGACTTCAGCTCTGGCAGATCCTTGCACTGGGCTTTGTCCTGGTGTTGATAGGCTTTGCTCTTCCGTTCCTGATGGTGGTTCGGATCATTCCGTCGAGCCTCATCTTGAGCTTCATATCTTACGCGGCTTCGGTGATCGGCCTTTTCCTGGGACTCATCGGGGCTGCGCTGTACGTGCGTACATATAGGAAGCGATAAGCGCCCCGGCCTTACGTGAGTGTGTGTGACCCCTGTCGCCCAGTGTGGCGATAGGGGTCACGTGCATTTGAATCCCTGCTGCCGGTTGTCCGTCGTGGCGGCGCTGGCAGCAAACCTGAACAGTTCGCACGGAACCGGCGTTATTCTCAAGGGACAGATCCACTTTATGGGCCATAGCAGCGCAGGGCGCGCCGACACAGCCGGGAGCTATAAGCGGGAGACGGCCATTTGCGACGGGCAGCTACGTGAAGGAGTGATATGACTGCAACAGACCTTCCTCTTCAGCCAAGCGAAGAAGCCGTGAAGGAAAGCGCCCACCCCAGCGCCCTTGCCAGAATTGCCAAGTATACGATCGTCAGGGCGACTGTTCTGGCTCTGACGGTTGTCGTAGCAGTCTGGGTGACTATCTTTATCGCCAACTTGGGTGGCTACGTCGATGTGATCATTGAGAGCCGGATCGACCAGATGCTCATGAGCATGGCCATGGGTGGATGGCTACGGGATGTGCCCACTGAGGAAAAGTTCGAGATCATTGACCAGACGAAAGCCGCAATGATGGATGCGGAGGGCTTGAATGAACCGTTCCTGCTCCGCACTGTTCGCTGGCTCGAGGATGGCCTGACACTCAACTGGGGCGAGTCGAGGTACGCACAGACTAGGTCCTGGGGCAGAAGCACGAGCGAGGTGAAGGACCTGATCAAGGAATCGCTGCCGCGGACCTTGATCGTGTTTGGCGCAGCGAACGTCCTGCTTTTTTTCGTTAGCCTCTTTCTCTCTCTTGGACTTGCGCGAAGGCGTGGCGGTTGGCTGGACAGGTTGGTCGTCACCCTTTCGCCCATGGGGGCGGTTCCAGCCTGGGCGTTTGGCATCGTGCTCAACGTCATCTTTCTCAGGCTGCAAGTGGGGATCACGTCGGGCGGGACGTTTGATGCCTGGCCCAGGGAGTTCACCATTGCCTATATCCCGATGGTGCTCAAGCACATGTTCTTGCCCTTTCTCTCAATCTTTGTGAGCGGCTTCTTCTTTAGCCTATACACTTGGCGCTCGTTGTTTCTGGTCTACTCACAAGAGGATTACGTGGATATGGCCAAGGCCAAGGGCCTGTCACACCGGATGTTGGAGCGGCGCTATATTCTAAGGCCGGGGCTGCCCGCGGTGCTCACCAGTTTTGCGCTGATGCTCGTAGTCATGTGGCAAGAGATCATCGCGCTGGAAAAGTTCTTCAATGTATCGGGGATCGGCAGGCTCTTTTACGGGGCCATTAGAACCATCGATATGCCACTCATGCTAGGTCTGGTGGTTAGCTTTGCTTATCTGCTGGCCATCACGATGTTTGCACTGGACATCCTCTACGCGGTTGTGGATCCGAGGGTCAGAGTCACCAGTGAGGGCAGGACGCTGCGGGCGGCAGCGGTGAGCAGGAGGCAGGCGCTGCTGCAACGGTTCAGGCTGGGCGTTGGTCGATCCAAGAGGCAGGACCGCATTGCAGGTAGTGCCTGGGGCCGCGAGGAAGCACGTACCTACACATTCTCTGAAAGGGTGCGCTCGTTTGGCACTGGTATATCCAGATGGCTGGGCAACAGCGCGCGCATTTTGGGGCGCACTCTCAAGGAGGTTGCGCAATATCCCTCGGCGGTCATTGGCCTGGCCATTATCATCGCTATGATCTGTACTTCCATTGTGACGGTGATCCTCATCCCCTATGACGAGGCGGTTGGGGTGTGGCGCAGCGAGCACGATATATGGTATCAAAATCCACTCAAGGCTTCGCCCGAATGGGTGAATCTCTTCAGGGTGAATGATCTGCCCGAGACAATCGTGCTGGATTCGCGGTCTGTGTCCGGGGAAGTGGTACAGGGGGGGGATGCTGCTGCATCAGAAGGCGCTACAGTGACCAGGACTGCCGAGCAGGTGACTGAGGAGATGAGGGAGATCGTCCTGACCTACACCTTTGACTATCCGTACAAGGGATTTCCTCAGGACTTGAGGCTGTATGTCACAGCTCAATATGAAAGAAAACGGCCCCATCTTTTGCTCACGTGGCTGACGCCTGATGAGCGGGAGATAGAGATGGGCAGTTTTGCTATAGACGAGAGCCAGCTCTACATCTTGTCGCGAGATGATCGGCTCCAGCGAGAACTGGACGGCGAGCGGCCTCAAGAGGCGCTCTTTGCAGACCCTGAGGATCCGGAGGTCGCGCTAAAGGGCACCTACCAACTGCAGGCGAGTCTGCTGGTCTTTGAGGAAGAGGCTGACGCACAGGGTGAGTTGGTGCTGTACGGGCAGGTGTACGGTTTGGCGGGTACCGATCACGAGCGACGTGACCTGTTGGTGGCGCTGCTGTGGGGGATGCCTGTGGCGCTGGCCTTTGGGCTCCTGGCGGCGGTGGGGACGTCCGTCTCGACGGTGATCATCGCAGGGGTTGGGGTGTGGTACGGCGGGTGGCTGGACAGCCTGGTGCAGCGGATCACAGAGGTCAACCTGGTCCTGCCCTTCCTGCCGGTCAGTATCCTGATCTACACAGTCTATTCCAAAAGCTTCTGGGCGATCCTTGGAGTTACAGTTGCTTTGAGCATCTTTGGCTCGGGAATCAAGAACTACCGGGCGATTTTCTTGCAGTTGAAGGAGGCGCCCTATATCGAGGGAGCCCAGGCATACGGCGCCAGGAACCGGCGGATCATATTTCGCTACCTGATCCCGCGGATTGGGGCAGTAATGATCCCGCAGTTGGTGATCCTGATCCCGAGCTATGTATTTTTGGAGGCGACGCTGGCTTTCCTGGAGGTTAGCGATCCAATCCTGCCGACATGGGGCAAGCTGATTGTAGATGCTCTTCAATATGGCACGCATTCAGGTGATATTCACATGTTGTTGATCCCTGCAGGGCTGCTGATGATGATGGGGGTGGCCTTTGCGATGGTGGGTCTCTCTTTGGAGCGTGTACTGGATCCAAGGTTGCGGGAGAGATAACTCGATGGAGCCCGCTATTCCCTCTGGCATCTTGGTATGTGAAGGGGTTAGGGCTGTTGCAAAGTCGTCATTGCGAAGGAGCGAAGCGACTGCCTCTCGCTGGGCGAGAGGCGCAATCTCCAACTCCATAGAAGGGGATTACGCCGCTGCGCTTGTGGCCAAAGTCGGGCGCAATGACACTGGGCAGGATGTCTACCGATCTTGCGACAGCCCTGGTAAAGGGGCCCTTGGGTGTTGACAGCCAAGGCTGCTTTCCGCTCCCTACTGGTGGTGGGGCTGATACCGTTCGTCTTGCTCGGACTGCTGGTGTCGGTTGGCAAGGCCTACGGCCTGATGCGCTACGATCCGGCCTACTTTACCGAGACGTACCAGGAACGCTACGATACACCTGGCGCGGTTGCCAAAGCGCTGGAATCCGCATTGCAGACGGGCGACAGGGCGCTGTTGGCTGAACTGCAGGGGCTGCGCAGGCCTGCGTCGTTTGAAAGCGGCCCGGCGATCACCTGGGTGCAGTTGTGGGAGCGGACTGACCGATACGTAACCTACCTCTACTATGATGTCAGTGCCAATAGGCCTTACCTCTATCACCTGGAGGAGGCGAGGGACCGCTGGGTGGTATCTCCGTCCGACACCTACCACTTTGTCGAGTCGGGGGCCTACAAGAGGTGGTTTCTGATCTTTTCACTGGTCTGGTGGGCATCGGGGATCGTGATGATGGGCTTGGTGTATCTCTCGCTTGCCTCAGAGAGGCACGGGTCCGTATAGCGCAATGCCCCGTATGGTAAGCACACAAGCGCCGGGAAGTAACACAGCCCGGCGCTTTACCTTTGGCTGCGTATATGCTATAATCCCAACCGGAGGGGCATGTTGATCATCGACTTTCACACGCATATTACCGCGCCCGAGATCATTGACCGGCGTGATGAATATCTGGTCCGCGATGCCTGGTTCCGCGACCTCTATGCCAATCCCAAGGCACGCTTGAGTTCAGCCGAGGATCTACTCGCAGCCATGGACCGTGACTCGGTTGAGCAGGCGGTGGTGTTTGGCTTTGGCTGGCGCGATATGGAAATGTGCCGCCGGGATAATGATTATGTCATCGAGTCGGTGGCTCGATATCCGGACCGGCTCATCGGTTTCGCTATTGTCAACCCCCAATGCGGTTCCGAGGCAGTGCGCGAGATCGAACGGTGCGCAGCGTCAGGTTTGGTCGGCATAGGCGAGCTGATGCCCGATGGCCAGGGATATCGGCTGGATGACCAAAAGATCATGGCTCCCATCGTCGAGGTAGCGATGGAGCACGACATGGTACTGCTAACGCACAGTAGCGAGCCGGTCGGTCATCTGTATCCAGGCAAAGGTACGGTGACGCCCGATGAGATCATCCGCTTTGCCCGGCTCTTTCCAGATGCCAAGTTGGTGTGTGCCCATTGGGGAGGAGGAACCATCTTTTACGAGCTGATGCCCGAGGTTTCGCGAATCATGTGCAATGTCTACTATGACACTGCGGCATCGCTCTTTCTCTATCAGGATGATATCTTTACCCTGGCGGCGCGCTGGGCACCGGGTAAGGTGCTGTTTGGGACTGACTTTCCGCTGATCGGGCCGGGCACCTTTATTCGTCGTCTGGAGGCGGCGCGGATGCCGACGGCTACTCGCAGGCGCATGTTGGGCGGCAACGCCTGGCGCATACTAAAGCTGGGGGAGAGATCAAAGCCACAGGTCGAGCAAATGTCTGGGGAGGCGCGGGCGTGAGGCGTAGTCAGCCGCCCTCTGTATTGCCGTGCTGGGAGGGTGTGCTGTGACTACCCTGCGTACCTTTGTCGCTATTGAGTTGGGCGAGGGACTCTGCGACCATTTGGCGAGCCTGCAGGACCGTCTGGATGGGCAATTGTCGTCGCGCAGCGTGCGCTGGGTCCGACCTGGGGGCATACATCTTACGCTCAAGTTCCTGGGCGACACCCGGCTGGAACAGGTTGAGGCGGTCAAAGTAGCACTGGATAGGGCCGTCTCCCCAATCCCTCCC
>P_1C_Sed_3_UnCtyDRAFT_1000279_pt1 | contig 10941 bp, 9 predicted proteins | sample Pon1CUnioCityCA_FD_10233 | JGI IMG/M metagenome (IMG submission 10233) | reverse complement strand
CCACCATCCGCATCCCCTGGTTCGCCAACTCAATGACCCATGGCTCCACTGTCTTGGTTTCTCCAGTTTCTACATTACCATCGTAAAGGTTAATGACAGGATCTTCTGTAATATCCCAACGAACATTAGGAGTCATCTGCTGAACAACCCTGCCATCCTTATCGATAACCCTATCTAATAANGTGACATCCATTAATTTTCCACCGTTGGCAATTGTTGAGATCGAATTTAATACCTGCAAGGGAGTCGCCAACACAAATCCCTGCCCAATCGCAGCAGTGTAGGTATCGCCGGTTGCCCAGTTTTCACCCAATGTCAAACGTTTCCAGGTTGGGTTGGGTACCAATCCGTCTTCTTCACCCGGTAATTCTATGCCTGACGGTGTCCCATAGCCCAGTGCTTGTGCATACTCACTCATCAACCATGGCCCTAACCCCCCATCGGGTACCTCATCCTGAAATCCACCAGCCACTTTGTGCCAGTAAATATTACAGGATAGTGCAATACCTTCCAAATAATTGACCATCCCATGTCCATTTCGATCCCAACAAACAAACTGCCGGGGAACTCCTGGATCATTTTCATAAAATCGCTGAACAACCGTAATCGTGCCCGGATCTTCAATTTCATACTCTGGCGTGACAACACCTTCATTCAACACGCCAAGTGCAGAAGTCATTTTATAAACAGAACCAGGCGGGTGTTCGGCTGAAACAGCATGATTAAACAAGGGACGCTGTGGGTCATTGCTCAGTTGTTCATAGTAGTAACCCGGAATAATCCTTTCCATACGATTATTTTCGTAATTTGGATAGGAAACTAATGCTAAAACCTCTCCTGTTTTAGGTTTCATAGCGATCACAACCCCATTATTTGAGATTGTTCGCCCTGAGAAATTGTTCCAGTATTCGAGCTCGCTGATCAATGCCTCCCTTGCGATCGATTGCAGACGTGAATCAATCGTTAAGTAAACGTCATCACCCGGAACAGGTTCAACAGGCTCCTCCAAATTTCGAAGATTTTCACCTGCCACATTTACTTCAACAACCTGGACGCCATTCCTTCCAGCGAGGATATCATTAAAGGATTGCTCCACACCTGCATATCCTACTTTGTCCCTGTTAGCCACAAATCCCTGTTCCACATAGAAATCTTCCAATGCCGCTGGGATTGGACCCAAAAACCCTATGATCTCTGATGTCAATTCACCCGTTGGGTAATGCCGGACCGAAGATATCTCAACATCAATACCAGGCCAATCTTCACTGTTTTCCATTACCACCATAGCCACGTCTTGAGAGACATCACATTTCAACGCTGTTGATTGGTATGGCCAGTTTGTCGTGGCAATATACACAATTTCAGAGATTCCCAAATCATTATAGCAAGGTGTAAAATTCCTGACTGCCTCTTCATCTGTCCCCCCCTGACTGACTGGCAAATCAATTAAACCAGATAATTCTCTGAAAATTTCCTGGATATCACCATCATCTTCTGGAAGATATCCTGGGGTCACAACAACATTATAAGAAGGGACATTCTGAGCAAGGATATATCCATTTCGATCATAGATCGTGCCCCGAACTGCAGGTTCATAAATAATTTGCGTCCGATTGTCATTGGCTTGAGCAACATAATCTTGACCCTGGATGATTTGAATATCAAACAGCCTGAGGACATAAAAGCCAAAAATCGTCCCAACTAATAGAAATAAAACTAAATAGCGCCAATTTTGAAATTTTTGGCTTCTTTGGGGGAAAACACTCATGTCTCCACCTCCAATGGATATATTCGCCCAACCAATTCGCTCACAATTGCATAAACCGGTAAGGCAAATATTAAATTCAGTAATAGACTTGGCAAAACAACCTGATCCAGGCTTACGCGCCATGGGATTGATGCGCCTGAAATTTGCAGTGAAAGGATATAAATCATATGTTGGTAAATTGTGCCAAAAAAAGTAACAATAAACATAGCAAAAATCGGGACTCGCCAGATTCGAACTTGTAATAGTTTTGAAATACTAACAACGCCAAGATAGCCTATAAGCGGTGCAAAATACGGCATTGCTGAAGTTAGACTAATTAGACCACCTGCAATGATTGTCCATAACCACACATTCTTAAACTGTGGTTGCAAAGACCATGCAGCCAGTAATAATAAAATGACATCTGCTGTCCCAGAAATCAATGTGGTCTGAGAGAAAACAGCATTTTGCAAAGTATAAAATACCACAAGTGACAGTGCACACACAAGGTGGGAAATCAAGTTTATGGCTCCGGGATCAAGGGCGATATGTCAATTGATTCAAAATTATCAATGACCAAAACAGCATTAATACTCTCAAAGTCAACAATCGGTTGAACGGATGCTGTCTGAAAAAGAGCATTTTCTCTACGCTGGGTAGACAAAACCTGTCCCACAAAAATATTAGGGGGATAATTCCCGCCCAATCCTGAGGTAAGGACAACATCTCCCGGTTCAACAATTTCATCAAGGGGAATCATATCCAATGTCAGGTCGCCAGTTAATGAACCTAGCAATTGCGCTTCAATTTCTGCTGATTGCAGCCGGATATTAACCACTGACGTGGAATCTGTGATCAACTTCACCCGGGACGCACTGGCAATTACTGCATCAACTCTGCCAACCAAACCCTGTTGTGTAACAATAGGCATTCCATAACGTATGCCATCCTCAGTTCCCTTGTCAATAATGATATATTGGAGAAAAGGGCTAATTTCTCGACCAATAACTGTCGCAGCGATATATTCATATTGTGGATTTGTCCTGCCAAAATCCAATAAAGCGAAACATACTTGTGCTTCACCGAGACGCTCTTCCAACTCTATCAATTGCGTTTGAAGTTGTGTAACCTGGGATTCAAGAACTGTATTTTGTTCTCTTAATTGAACGACATCACTTGGGGTCGTCAAAAAATCTCTTGCTGATAGGTATCGCACAGATAACCATCGTTGTAAAGAAATTAATGGGTTCAAGGATAGGTTGAAAACAGGTGTTAAGTAACCGCTCAGCGCGAGAAACAAGAAACCACTGACCACAATAAAAATTACAATTGTCTGAATATTTTTANAATTTAAGAACTTCATAATCGGCCGATCCCCTGATCAAACTTTTGATAAATGAATATTTTATGGAAGATTCGCTCAAAATCAGGATAGGGTGCGTTTTACAGGTTCTCTCTCTAAACCAACCAAAAAACTTGAATACTCATCGATATTCTCCAAAATAATGCCACACCCCCTTGCTACGCAAGTCATAGGATCCTCTGCAACCCAAACCCGGACTCTTAAATCCGTAGACAGCCTTTCAGCTAAATTCGTCAATTGGGAACTTCCTCCAGCTAAACAAATACCGTTATCAATTAAGTCTGATAGAATTTCCGGCGGTGCTTCATCCAAAGCATCTCGTATTGTTTTGACAATAACCCCAATCGATCCCGACATAGCCTCTCGAATTTCAACAGATGAAATTTCAATAGCTTCCGGCAAACCGGTAACAAGGTTTCGTCCCCGCACATCGATTGTTCTCTCTTCTTTCATAGGAAAGGCAGAGCCAATCGCAATCTTGACTTTCTCTGCCATCCGTTCTCCAATAAACAGGTTGTACTTATTTCGAACGTAATTAATAATATCCTGATCCAACTCATCGCCGGCAACCCTTAAGGAACGAGAAACAACAATCCCCCCTACAGCAACGGCTGCTACCTCTGTTGTACCGCCGCCGATATCAACCACCATCGTCCCTGTTATGCCATTGACAGGCAATCCAGCGCCAATTGCTGCGGCGCTTGGCTCAGCAACCATATGTACTTCTCGTGCGCCTGCTGCCATAGCAGCATCAAACACAGCCCGCTTTTCAACTTCAGTTGCACCTGAAGGGATTCCAACAACAACTCTCGGTTTTGGTAATGGAACAATACTTTGCTGATGGGCTTTTCCAATGAAATATTCCAACATCGCCTGTGTTATTTCATAATCCGAAATTACACCATCACGAAGAGGACGTAATGCAACGACATTTGCCGGTGTTCTGCCCACCATGGCTTTTGCTTGAGCACCTATGGCAATTGGCTCCCGAGTTCTTTTATCAACAGCAACCCACGAAGGCTCGTTAATAACGATACCTTTACCACGGATGTTGATGATTGTATTTGCTGTACCTAAATCAATGCCAATGTCTAGGGAAAATAAACCCCAAAACCAGTTAAGGGGTGAAAAAGCCAATGCGATTCTCCTTATTAAACAGGATTGGTAACATAAAAATTACCAATAAATCATGAAAAATTATACCATGCGATAAATTTTTTTATTTTTTTCTGACAAAAAAGTTTACCTTTGTAAGGTGAACATGTCAATTATCCTTATGGTTTTATTATAATAAGAAAATAATAACAATTAAAATCAAAACATATCCCATAGAAATTATAACTGGTAAGTTAAGAAATTCGAATAATATCAACCATCTGATTAATTAAAAGATAATTGGCTACAAGTAAAATTGAGATGAAAGTTCTAAAAGTTATGGCGTGTCCAATTAGATATCTATTTTTCGATCACACAATAATTCTTATCTATCAAACAAAATATATTAATAAATTGATTTCCTAACCCCTCGGTACATCATATGGCTATCTAAAATATATTTTGGGCTTTCCAATGCAGATTTTATATTTTCTCCCTCCATGATCCTAAAAGTCAAAACGCCTTGCCTGGAGAGTTTTTCCTCCAAGTCAGAAGCATCAGTCTCCCCACCGAAGCTGCTTTGATCAATTAATATGACAACCGGTATTAATCCCCTTTGAATAAGATCCATCACAACGGTCATTAATTTATCATCCGTTGAAGGAGTAATCAAAATCATTGTTGTGCCACGTGCCATGTGTATGATTTGATTGCTGACCAGATGCCAAAAGGGTGTGGTCCCTTCTGCCCTTATCACGGCTAGTGTTTCAAGGATTTTCCCCAACTGGCGTTCACCTTTTTCAGCAGGTAAGATCGAGAAATTTTGTCCAGCTGAGACCAAACCAACCTCCCTGTTCTGCTGAATGTAATATTTTGCCAAAGATGCTGCAATTGAAACTGCATATTCTTCTGTATCAGGGGGGAGTAAGTAATCAGGTGCCTTTTTTATCCAGGAATATTTCACCCACCAGTATTCCCGTGTGACGAAAGCTTGTTCTTTATCAGCTTTTACATGCATATCAGACTGGGCATCTAAGAAAATCCAAACCTCAGCTAAAGGGTCTTTCTCAAATTCCTTTACGATCAATTTTTGTTTTCTGGCAGAAGACGGCCAATGAATCCGTTTTAATGGATCTCCAGGGACAAACTCTCGTACACCAGCTGCGTAAGGTGTCACTTCAAGTGTCTTCTGTCTTACCGCTCTCCCTCCCGGAAGCGTCCCAAAAGGTGCTGGAAACCCTTGAATATCCACAGTATGGGGAATGACCAATAACCTTGCATTCGATTTAATCATTTTTCTAACAAGAAATAATCCAAAAATATCTCCTGATTCAACCATAGTGGGACTGAGGCTAAACCAACCTCGATTTTCTAATAATGAATAAGCCAGATAAGCATTCGTTTGATGTGCGCCTAACCATGTAATCACCCGTGAACCTGCAACACCCGAGAGCTGCGTTTTATCTGTAATTTTCAGCCAAATTTTTGGGATAATTGACTGATTATTAACCTCAAAATTTTCATTGAATATCTCTCCGACTTGTTTGCGGGACATTCGAGACCTTCTTGAAACATTTACACCAATAAGGGAAATCCCAGCCCAAATTCCATTTACGATCAAAATAATCAGTAAAGTGACACCTAATCGGCTGTATATAGGATTATTAGATAATTGGGGGATTTGGGTAAGAATAAAGCTCAGGATGATTAATCCGACAATCCACCAAAAGGATTTCCCTAACTTGATCAAGCCCCGTCACCTCCGAACTCGCCACCAGGGATGGGCAATGTTTCCAAAATCTCTCTCACAATTTTTTCAGAGCTGATATCCGTCAACCTGGCAGCAGGACCTACTACAACACGATGGGGCAAGATGTAGGGTGCTAAAAATTTAATATCATCTGGCAGTACGTAATCCCGTCCATCGAGAGCTGCCCGAGCCTGCCCGGCACGAAATAATCCTAAACTTCCCCTTGGGCTGGCGCCTAAAAAGACTTCCGGATGCTCTCTCGTTTTTCTAACGATCTCAACAATATATCGCTTAACAGGGTCAGAGACGTGTACATGTTTTATCGCTTCCTGAGCATATAAAATCTCATCCGCATCAAGGACCGGTTCTAATTCCACGATGGGATGTACCAATCTTTGCTGTTCAAGAATTTTTATCTCATTACTCAAGGAGGTGTATCCTAAATCAATCCGCATCAAAAATCGATCTAATTGCGCTTCCGGGAGCGGAAAAGTTCCCTCATATTCAATAGGGTTTTGAGTTGCCATTACCATAAACGGCGCTGGCAGACCGTAGGTTGTCCCGTCCACAGTGATCTGCCGCTCCTCCATCGCTTCCAACAACGCTGATTGCGTTTTGGGCGTTGCCCGATTAATCTCATCCGCCAAGACAATTTGCACCATCAAGGGTCCGGGACGATATTCAAATTCCCGAGTATTCTGATTATAAATTGATACACCTGTGACATCACTTGGCAGCATATCAGGCGTGAATTGGATTCGTTTAAAACTGCAACCCAGGGACTTAGCCAAACTCCTCGCTAACATCGTTTTACCAACACCCGGCACATCCTCAATAAGAATATGCCCCTGGCTTAGGAAGGCAATAAGCGTTAAAGAAATCGTCTTTTCTTTTCCAATTATCACACTATTGAGATTAGTTTTGAGCTTGTACCCCAGTTTTAATACTTGAGAAATATCTGCCGGCATAATAAAACTCCTGATAAATTCTTTTTATATGGATCATTACAACGTGATTTATACCACTTATTTTATCGCAATTCCCCAAATTCAATCAAAATTGGTGGAAGATTTCTGGGAGAGAAACCTTAAATACTTAATGATAAAATTGATGACAGTAATAAAAAAATCTCAATACGCGATTGAAAGGCTTGTATGAATGAGTGAAGCATTAAATCTTTATCGACTTCAAAGTTTAGATACAAAAATCGACCACACAAAAGCCCGGCTGTTAGAAATTGAGAAAAAATTGAGTGATGATTCTCGGATTAAGCGTGCTCAGAAAAATTTTGGGAAAGCAGAAGCAGAAGCGAAACAAATTCGTATCAAACTCAACCAAATCGTAGATAAAGTAGAAGCACAACGGATTAAACGAAAAACAACCCAGGCAGCACTCTATGGTGGGAATATCAAGAATCCAAAAGAGTTGCAGGATCTCCAAATGGAGTCCCAAGCCTTGATGCGATACATCAACCAGTTGGAGGATGAGCAGTTAGAAGCGATGATAGAATATGAATCCGCAGAGAATGCGGAACAACAAGCCTCAAAAGATCTGATAAAAATAAAGGGGACGGTTGCAGAAGAGAATGCTTCGCTGCTGGGCGAGAAAAACAAATTAGAAGCAGATATGGAAAGATTAATCAGAGAAAAAGAAGCCGTACTCCAATCTATCTCACAAAAGTCATTAAGTCTTTATCAGGGCTTGCGAAAATCAAAACACGGGATTGCAGTAGCAGCTGTTTCAGAGGGTGGCTGCAGCATTTGTGGTCAATCCTTATCACCGGCTGATCTTCAATCTATTAGGGTATCAAACAGGCTGGTGTTTTGTCCGAATTGCGGGAGAATTTTATTCAAAGAATAAATTCAATTTATACTTCGTAATACAGCAACCAGGATCGAACCAAGGACCTGAAGGAGGATCAATAAAATTAATGGGCTCAAATCGATTCCACTAACCGTTGGCAGTCTCTTTCTGATTGGTGTTAACATGGGCTCAACAATTTGCCCCAGTACTCGTTGAACAGGATGGTACGGGCTCAGAAAATAACTTAACAGGGAGTGAATAAAAATTATAAGAGTCAGCACCCTCACAGTTATATTGACAAAAGTAATTAATATTCCCAAAAGTCCTCCAAAAAAAATGAAAAAATTGCAGCTTTTTTAAGATCTGGGACCAAATATTTCAGTCCCGATTCTAACCATCGTTGCACCCTCTTCGACTGCCACAGGAAAATCAAAGCTTGTTCCAATGGATAATTCATCCCATTGAGTATCAGGAATGTGTATTTGTAAAAATCTTTGTAAACGAGTAAGTTTTCTGTAGATTGGTCGGGTTCTTTCAGGGTCTTCGAACAAAGGCGGCATGGTCATTAATCCCTGGACTTGTAAATTCTTGTAACTTGATATTTTCTTGAAGTCTCCCAATAAATTCTCCCAGGCTTCATCATCGGAAGCCTCCCAACCATACTTACTCTCCTCACCACTTAAATTTACTTCAATCAATACCGGCAGAACTCGATTGTATTCTCCTGCATACCTATTCAAATATCTGGCAATTTTTAATCTGTCAAGTGAATGCACCATATCAAAATATTTGATAACGGTTTCTGATTTACGGCTTTGAATATGTCCAATCATATGCCATTCGATATTTTCATCAGACTCCACTGATTTGATTTTCTCAGCTGCCTGTTCAGGGTAATTTTCACCAAAACGGTGAATACCTGCTTGGACACCAGCGAGGATCACTTCCAATGGCATCAATTTTGTCACTGCTATGACCTTAACTTTAGAGTCGTCTCTGCCAGCCTTTTGCGCAGAATCTGCAATCTGGTTTATTACCGAAAGAAAATTGTCTTTAATTTTTTCCACCAGAGCTTCGTCAACCAATTTACCCATTATTTCGTCCCTCCCAGCTTAATTATCCACGAGACTCATCAATACCCCAAACCGGCCTGTCTGACCCTTTTCTCCACGATGTGAAAACCAATCATCAAGGTTTTGGGCAGTACATAATCCAACAGTCTCAATATTATTTACGCCAGAATCTTGAAGAGTAGATCGGTTGGCCTCCCATAAATCAAGATATAAATGATCCTTTTCATAATTAAAGAACTTTTCAGCACGGCTGCTAAAACTTTTTAGAAAAGCCTCAAAAACCTCTTCTCCAACCTGGTAACATGATGGACAAATTGAAGGCCCTATACCCGCCCGAATATCTTGAGGGTTTGTTCCGTATTTTTCAGTCATTTTTTCAACAGCAACACGTGATATTTGTTGAGAGGTGCCCTGCCATCCAGCATGAACAATGCCAATCACCCCGTTTTCAGGATCAGCTAACAGGATTGGCACACAATCAGCGAACCGCATAAACAAGGTGACATCAGGTTTATCCGTCAAAATCCCATCAGCTCTTTGGAAGCCCGAATCAAAATCTCTCGGTCCATCTGCACAAATGATATTGGTTCCATGCACTTGCCAAACATCAAATCGAGAATTGTAATTGAAACCTAAAACTTCAAAGGTTTTTTGATGATTTTTAAGGACATCACTCTGGCAATCTCCAACGGTCCCGCCAAAGTTTAAACTTTGAAATGGTTTTTTACTAAAGCCGCCTCGCCTGGTTAATACTGCATGAAAAATTGGTAAATCATCAAAGATTGAGAATTGAAAATACCTCAAACCTTGCTTATCAATAAAACACATTTCCTAAAGCACTTTCGTGGAGGAAATTTGTTCAACAATCGCATATTTTAACATCATTTCGTGCCGGTTTTCTTGAACAGATTCTTCCAGGTATGGAAAACCAAACCATGCTGTCCCAAAACCAAAACACAATCCGGTGAAAACCCTCAAAATCGGTGTGCTTTCCCGTAAAGGCAGCCAATTAAAGATTCCAAATCCAGTCTGGCTTAATAATTGTGAAAAACCATCCAGGCCAATTGGTCCTAAACCTATCAATATCCATAAGTACCAAGGTAGTGGTTTAATTCTCTTGCCCGTGAGACTGAATAATATACCAAATATTAAGATTGCCCCATAAATTGCCATATCGCGTTGACAGAGTGCCATTTTATAACCCATTTCCTCATTTCCAAGGAAATTTCTTGCGCTTTGAATATCTTGTTCATCAAATCCAGTCGCCTGACCGTATGTCATCACATCATCAACACCAGCCAGGGTTCTTGGGTAATAAAGCTGCTCACCAAAAAGAAAAAATGATCGATAAGCAAGCTGATGACACAGGGGACTATAAACTTTATAAATCACCCTAGCAGGCCTTTCCCAACCCACTTTCATAAAGGTCGGGGCAAGAACGGCTAAAAAGAGATATAAGAAGGTGAAGCTATTCAACAAAACCATGTAATGTTTGGAAAACCATCGAGAGAATCGGTCAGCTTTGCTCAATTTGATGGGTTCAGTAATTCGCCGAATCAAAATTTCATCGCCTTTTGATTGCGCTTCTGCCAATCTTTCCTCTGCTTTGGTAAAAGCATAGCGCATCTCTTCTTTATCAAACATCCGAATGAGACGGAAAACACCAATATCCAATACTGGCTGCTTATCCATAAACTCATCCATCAATACTTGATCCAGTGAGATATCAATAATGTTTAATTTGTGAGGATATTCACTCTTCAGTTCGGATAGATTTTTTTCAATTTGATTTATTCGAGGATCGTTACCGGATATAAATAAAGTTGCTTGGATCACTATTCCACACCTATCTTGGCCAGGTATTGCACCATCAAATCCCTATTCAACTCACCAATGTGTACCGCCTGCAGCAGTCCATTTTGATCAACAAATAAAGATGTTGGAAATCCAGGAACACCGTAAAGGGCTGCAACACTGTTTTCTGGATCTAATAGGAATATCAGATCATGAAGTTCATTATTGGAAACAAAGCCTTCAATTGTTGATCTTTCTTCGCCAACATTAACCGCTAAAACAACAAATGATTCTTGATTTTCTGATGCAAATTCCT
>P_1C_Sed_3_UnCtyDRAFT_1000278_pt1 | contig 10982 bp, 9 predicted proteins | sample Pon1CUnioCityCA_FD_10233 | JGI IMG/M metagenome (IMG submission 10233) | reverse complement strand
GGCGATTGCTTCGCCTGACATCGCTGCCAAACCAAGGTGGTACCGCGAGGGAAGCTCCTTTCGTCCTTGGACGAGGGGAGTTTTTTGTTGTCTGATCGATCAATCACCATGTATTCATTCGGCGACAAGGAGAGCGAGATGATGAGCGACGAGCTTGGGAGAGTGTACGATCCAGAGGAACACGAAGAACGTCTCTACGAATGGTGGGAGGAGGAGGGGTACTTCCGTCCTGAGAAACAGGTCGACTTGGGATTGGCCTCGCACGATGGGCCTCGCTGGTGTATCACGATGCCGCCGCCCAACGTGACGGGTGCCCTGCACCTAGGCCATGCCATGGTGGCAGCCGTCGAGGATTTGATGACCCGCTATCATCGAATGCGTGGCGAGGAGACGCTCTATCTGCCAGGGATGGACCACGCGGGGATCGCGACCCAGAACGTGGTAGAGCGCGAGCTAGCCAAGGAGGGCCTCTCCCGCCACGATCTGGGTCGGGAGAAGTTCGTCGAGCGAGCCTGGGAGTGGACGAGGATCTATCACGACCGCATCGCCGATCAGACCCGACGCCTGGGTGTGTCCTGTGACTGGACCAGGGAACGATTTACACTGGATGAGGATCTCAGCCAGGCTGTGCGTACCGCTTTCGTGCGCCTTTATCGGAAGGGGCTTATCTACCAGGGCAGCTATCTCGTCAACTGGTGTCCGCGGTGTGAGTCCGCTATCTCCGACCTTGAGGTCATCCCTGACGAACGGGAGGGCAATTTTTGGTACATTCGTTACCCTATTTTCAATGAAGATTGGGATGGTCCCGAACATGCTTGGGGAAGTGGTAGATGGGCCGAGGGGGCGACCGAGTTCATCGAGATGGCAACGACCAGACCTGAGACCATCCTTGGCGATACCGCCGTGGCCACGTCTCCGGATGATCCTCGTTGGCGGGACCTGATCGGAGAGACGGCTCTTCTACCGGCCATTGAACGGCGTATTCCCATCATCGCCGACGAGGCGGTGGATCCTGCGTTTGGCACTGGGGCGGTCAAGATCACCCCAGCTCACGACCCGACCGACAACGAGATTGGGATCCGCCACGACTTACCGGTCGTCGATGTGTTGACCGACACAGCGGACATGAATGAGAACGCCGGCCCGTACGTGGGACAGGGGCGCTTCGAATGCCGCCGGAATATCGTCGAGGATTTCAAGAGGGAGGGTCTGCTGGTCCGGGTCGAGTCCTACCACCATGCTGTAGGGACGTGTGAACGGTGTCACACCGACATCGAACCACGGGTCTCGACGCAGTGGTTCGTGAGGACGAAGCCCTTGGCCGAGGCGGCTATGGAGGCCGTCCGCGAGGGCGAGACGGTCATCGTGCCAGAGCGGGAGGAGGAACGTTTCTTCCACTGGATGGAGAACATCCGGGATTGGTGCATCAGCCGGCAGCTCTGGTGGGGGCACCGCATCCCGGTCTGGCACTGCGCTGACTGTGGAGAGCATATCTCGGAGATGACGGATCCCACCGAGTGTCCTCACTGCGGCAGCGAGGATCTCCATCAGGAAGAAGATGTGCTTGATACCTGGTTCTCCTCCGGGTTGTGGCCCTTCTCCACGCTGGGTTGGCCGGATACGGAGGCACGTGACTATCAGCGTTACTATCCCACCGACATGCGAGAGACGGCCTACGATATTCTCTTCTTCTGGGTGGCGCGCGAGATGATGTTGGGCATCGAGATGACGGGCCAGTCACCGTACAGCACGGTCTATCTGCATGGCCTGGTGCGCAACGAGGATGGTCAGAAGATAAGCAAGTCGATGGAGAACATTGATGAGTACGATCCTCTGAACATCATCGATACCTACGGCACCGATGCGCTGCGCTATACGCTGATGACCAGCTCGACCCCAGGGATCGACATGAATCTCGATCCACGGCGACTGGAAGGCGCGGCAATTTCACCAACAAGATCTGGCAAGCAGCGAGATTTGTGTTGATGAACACGCCAGACGCCGATGTGCCCGTGCTGGGCGGAGACGTCACGCTGGAGGAGGCCTGTCTTGAATTGGCCGATCAATGGATTCTCTCGAGGCTAAATCGCTTGATCGAGAACGTCGACCGTCTTTTCCAGAGTCACCAATATGGCGAAGCCGGTCGGCAGATCAATGATTTCCTGTGGAGCGAGTACTGTGACTGGTATATCGAGGCCAGCAAGGTGCGGCTCTACGATGATGACGTCGACAACAGCGTGCCGTTGGCCATTCTGCTTCACGTGCTGGAGACGTCACTGCGCTTGCTTCATCCCTTCATGCCGTACGTGACCGAGGCGATCTGGCAGGCCCTGCCCGAGGAGACCAAGGAGGGTGAAGCCCTTATCGTGGCTCGTTGGCCCGACGTGAACGCGGCGCTCCTGGACCGTGAGGCCGAGCAGGATATGGTCCTCTTGATGGACCTGATCCGCGGTATTCGCAACCGTCGGGCCGACTATCGCGTGACACCCGGGAAGCGCATTCCCGCGATGATCGCCGCTGGCGATGCTGCCAACGTGCTGGAGGAGCAGCGGGCTGAGCTCTGTGCCCTCGCCAAGCTCGATCCGGGGAGCCTGGTGACTGAGGAATCGCTGGATCCGCCAAGCCAGGCAGCGACCATCGTAGCGGGTGGCGTCACCTGCTATCTACCGCTGGCTGAGATCGTCGATCTCGAGGAGGAGCGAGAGCGGCTGGCTGAGGCTTTGGATGACCTCCAGGATCGCATCGCTCACAGTGAGGAGCTGCTGGACGGTCAGTTCGCGGAACGGGCGCCGGAGCACGTGGTTCAGCGCGAGCGCGACAAGCTGGCTGAGCTGAGGACAGAGCGGGCCAAACTAGAGCATCGACTAGAGGCGCTTGGCTAACCGAGGATCGCTGGACATAGATGTCCCCGGGAGAGAGCGATTTCCCGGGGACATCTTGATTCATCTCGCCGTGTAGGGTGGGCTGCTAGCGTTTGCGGGGGATGACCATCCAAAGAATGAGGTAAGGCACCAGTCCCGGCAACCCGCCGGGGAGCAGTAGGATGGCAAACAGGATGCGAAACCACCACGGGTTGAGCCCGAAGAAAGCGCCCAGCCCACCGCAGACCCCGGCGACGATGCCGTTCTGCCGCCGTAGTTTGTTCTTCTCAGTCACCGTTCTCGCACGCTCCTTATAGTAGTTTGTTGTTCCAGCTACCCTCACTACGCATCAGCTCGCGAAAAGTTTCATCAGAAGACGATGCCCAGTCCGGCACCAGGGAGCGATCTACTGCAACCTGTTTCGGCCGCTTGTCTTGCACCATAAGGGCGCCTCCAGCGGGGCCTTGGAAGATGACACCATAAGAATGGGCCCGGGGACTGTTGGATCTCGATCCTCTTGATGCGAAGCATCCCCCGCAGCTCGGCCAGCGCTAGGTCGTCTTCCAGAAGCTCGTCGATCTGCTTCAGTGAGAGGCCCAGATCCTTGAGGGCTAGGATGGGGTTGATTCTAGGGGGCTGATCGCGTGAGTAGTAGCGGTAGTCTGTGAGGGGATCGACGTAGGCCGGGTTGAGGATTTCGATCCGGTCATAGTAGCGCAGGGTCTTCGCCGGTACGCCACGGACCTCGGCGAAATCGCCGATCCTCAGCAGGTTCTCCGGGGGCGGTGCTTTCTCATCTGGCCTCCTCTGAATCCTCACGCTTATTGTACACCTTCCAGTAACTGGAAAGTCAAGGAAGTGGCAAGGGTCTTGAGGATAGATATGCTTGAATCTTAGCTCAGGTGTCTGTCCGTTCTCCCTCAAGGTATTGCGCCAGCTCGAGGTAGTATCCCCTATCCCGTTCCAGAAGCGCCAGAACCTCTTCGACGTCCGCGGCTGACATCTGGTTGGTTTCCCCGAGGAAGCGGTAGAACGTCTTCAGCGAGGCGATATGAGACTTCACCGATTCGACGGTTGCCCGACCCCCTCGGTAGGGCAGCCAGTCCGCCAGGAACTCGTCGATGTCCGCCAATTCGCCCTCATCGGCAGGGCACGGGATCCCTAAGGTCCCACCTTCCTCGGCGAGATAGCGCTGGGCAAATCGTTCGATGTTGTCGCGGTGCGTCCGGATCGTCTTTCCGGACAGGTCCTGGGCGTGCATCCACTGTTCGAATGCATCGAAAAGGGCAGAGTTGCGGGTGAGCATCTCGGCTGACTGCGCGATGAAGGCCCGTCATGCTCGGGGGTCGTCTCAAGACCGGCGACGGGATACTTGAGGTGGATGCGATCCTCCCCGTCAGCCATGGCGATCTTCAGCGTCTCCTCGGCTGGCTGCGGACGTGTCACATCGGCTTGCATATACTTCACGACAAAGCTTGGAATCGCCAGCAGCGCGGCCTCTAGGCGCAAGAGATCTGACCTGCCGGGGCGTGTGAGTTGGCCCGAAAGACCCACTTGGACCGGGAGTGGATAGGCGTGCTTGCCGGCAACAGGCCACGTGTGCGCCTCTATCGCATCAAGGTCGTTGAAGGGCATCTCGATGGCCTGGTTGAAGAGGAGCGCTATCCACGTCTCTCGTCCGATCAATTGATCCATCGGGGTTCCGGCGTACGTCTCCTTCAGCACGTCTGTCGATTTGTAGATGGCCAGGCCGTAGGCTTCTCCGCCGTGGCCCATCACGACGGCATAGTGGGGACGACCACCCGGGGGATAGCGTATCTCGATGGGATTAGCGTCGTCGACCCAGCGCCATGGCGCTTCGCGGTAGAAGGAAGCAGCGGCCTCGAACAAGCCTTGAACCATGAAGGGCGTGACCCCAGGTGTGTCTAGCAGGCTGGCGATCCTTTCCTCGTAGCCGAAGGACTGCTCCAGGGCCTCCAGCGCTTCCTCGACCTCGCGAAGAGTGTGCCGAAACTGGCAGTTTACACCGACCTCCCGCAACTCCGGGGCCAGTGCCGTGGCCAAGTCCGCATCGTCCACGTGGATGCTCGTTGGACGGCGTTTCCCCCCAGAGCCGGGGACAGGATGACACATCGCCTTTGCCAGTGCACCGATAATTTCTGAGGGGGCCGGTTCAAGTTCGAAGATCTCCGTGCCGCGGACCTTACCGTGCTGGGAGACTATTAGGACGATGTATGGTCTGTATGGATCACGATCCGGTGGGGTGATCCAGGTCCGCGCCCGTCGAGCGGTACACTCCCAGATCTCATCCGCTTGACGCAAATTACGTGCTTCCTCTAGAAGTACATCGTCGGGCTGACCTAGCGTCAGCAAGCGGCCGCCCAGGCCGGTGAGCCAATCCATCATGTCTCTTTTCATGCTATTCCCTCCCCCAGAATTATACAGCTCCTCACCGTCTGTGGGAAGTCTTCCGGGGACTTGGCTGATATCAGCATCTGTGGTACACTCGACGCCGGCTCCACGGTCCTCAAGAGAGCACGGCGGCACCCGATGTCCCATGCCCAGTTGATTTATACTGTTGGCCACAGTAATCATGCGACGAAGGCCTTCGTCGACCTGTTGTTTCGGCATCATGTTACCCTAGTGGCGGATGTACGCAGCCAGCCCTACAGTCGGTGGGCGCCACAGTTCAACCGCGAGACCCTGAGACACAGCTTACAGCAGGCTGGGATCGCGTACCGATTCTTGGGCGATGCCCTTGGCGGTCGTCCGTCCGATATGGAGCTCTACACGGCAGGACGGCCTGACTACCGGCGGATGGAGCAGACAGATGCCTATCGACGCGGCATCGAACGCGTGCTTGAGCTAGCCCGGACTGAGTGTGTCGCTATGATGTGCGGTGAAGCGGATTACCAGCAGTGCCACCGTCATCTGCTCATTGCTCAGACGTTGTTGAAGCGTGGGGTCAATGTGCTTCACATCAAGCCTGATGGACGGACGGTCCAAGCAGAATCAACGCCCGAGCAGCTCTCGCTCTTCTGAGTGCGCGCCAAGCAAGACGTCGGGGGCACATTACGGAAGGCAAGAGGCCGGGATGGTGAGGAGTCAAGGATGCTAACCGTGCCTAGTCCATTCCAGAGGTAAGCCTCGTGACGCTTTACACTATTGGCTATCGGAGAAAGTCGCTCTCCTCCTTCATCAACCAGCTGCGCGGCGCGGGGGTGGACGCGATAGTTGACATCCGTCTGCGCAACACCTCGCACCTCCTGGGCTACACCAAGCGAGATACGCTGGAATTTCTGTTGCGCGAGGGATTCGACATGGCCTATGAGCATCATCCTGAGCTGGCTCCCACGCCCGAGATCCTGGATAGGTATCGCGACGACGGCGACTGGGCTGCCTACGAGACTCGCTTCCTCCCGCTCCTTGAGAGGCGCACAGCCGAGCAGGTAGGTCGCGAGATCCTGGCTCGATATCGCGCGCCTTGCCTTCTCTGTGCCGAGTCGACGGCGGAGCATTGCCATCGGAGGCTGGTGGCTGAATACTGGGCCCAGCGGTTGCCTCCCTTATCCGTTGTGCATCTGTAGCCGAGCGTTGTTTGCCGCTCGTTTCTTTTCTTTAGCAGGCCATCAGCTGCCTCGTTCTGGGAATGATCGACGCACGCTGTGGGACAGTATCGAGCGACCCGTCACGAGCGAGAGGGCCTAGCCAGCGGTAGCGAATGGGAGGAAGATGTCGATGCCATGCCAAGAAGTCCTCGTCCTGGCGATGACCAAGATGCTCAGCGGTATCTGCACGGCAGGGTTCACCCACGAACGTCATGCGGTAACTGGATTGCGCTGGGTGCGCCCGGTGCGCGATTTCTGTACCGTCCAGCCTGGTGATATGAAGGACGCTGACGGACGCATGGTCCGTTGTTGTGACGTAGTGGAACTGAATCTGGTCGAGCCGAGGCCCGATCCGCCCCACGTGGAGGACTGGCTGGTCGATTTCGTTCATTATCGGCCTAGGATCCTGCGTCGCCTGGAGGGTGAACAGCGGGCCAGATTCTTTTCCCGATATCTCGATCGAGCGCCGGAAGACGTGCTAGCCCATCACACTCGCTCGCTCTGTCTCGTGGAACCAGAGCAGGTCTGGGCACGTTTCTCACTGGATGCCTACTCCGGGAAATATGAGGCGCGAATGGGATTTGTGCTGGATGGCGAGGTCAATCATCCTCGCGCTGCCGCGAGCCGCGGCGTCTCGGTGACGGACCTTAAGTGGCGTGCTTTGGGCAGCTCTTGGCTGGGAGACGATGGCGGCACGTTGACGCTGAGTCACGAGGCGCTGCTGGACCGCCTAGGCGCTGAGGCCCTGTACTTGGCGGTGGGACTTAGCCGCAACTGGCGGAACGAGTATTGGCCCTTAGTCGTAGGTGTTCACGTTGTGCCAGACTATGAGGCAGAGGCGGAGCAAGGCTACCGCTAGGATCACCGAACTGGGTGCCGAGAGACGCAGAATCTTGCGGCTGCACCAAAGCCGAAGCAGGGAGGGTCCGATGGACGATATCGTCTCCATCCTTGAAAAGATTGGCTTGACGATGAGCCAGGTACGCGAGCTCAGCGGCCGCGATCGCCGCCTCCTCAGCTTCCTGCTTCGTTGGGAGCGGTTCGCTGAGCTGCACGCGTGTCTGGATGAGCTGATCCCGCGTAATCCGACGCATGTGTCGCTGCTTGACCTGCGATCGAGAGCGTTGCTGGCCCAAGATNGCCCCGATGAGGCATTGTCGGTGATGGAAAACCGCCTGCAGCATAAGGATTCATCCGTCGCCCGCGCGCTGCTAGCCCGGATCTACCTGGCTAACGGCGATGCAGAGGCCGCCCGACAAGCCGCCGAGGCCGTAGTTGTCGCACGAAGTGAGAGCTCAATGGCCTGGAGTTTGCTGGGGGAGGTGGAGCTGGCCTGCGGCGATGAGGAAGCCGCGCTGCGTGCTTACCGACACTTGCACGATCTCCATCCCAATAGCCGCGCCTACTTGTGGGGGATGGTCAGCATCTACTCAGCACAAGGTGACTGGGTGACTGCCAGTGGCTACGCCGTGCGGCTGCTACGGCTAGCCGACAAGGGAGACGCACTCTCCGTCGCCTACCTGCGCCGTTTGCATGGTTACTTCCAGCTCAGCGGTGAGACCACGCGCCAGGCCGAGATGGAGGCCAAGCTCGAACATCGCTACGCCGAAGAACTGACCGAACTGCGCGAGCACTTCTCGCCCGTGGGGAGGCCGGAAAGCGCTCCGAAGCCGAGACGGCCGAAGTCCAAGCGCCACGTATCAGAGGAGATGCCGTGCGAAGCGCCAGCAGAACCGCTACTGTCCTTCGATGATGTCCCCATCTCCGACGAAGAACGCCGCACGATCGCCCATGCTGTCCGCCAGTTCTTCGGTTTCGACTCGCTCTTGCCTGGCCAGCTGGAGACGATGGCCTGCGTTCTACGCGGCGAGGATGTGCTGACCGTTCTGCCCACAGGTGGCGGAAAGTCGCTCTGCTACCAGCTCCCTGCCCTGCTGGCGGAGGGATCTGCCCGTGAATTCTCCGAGAGGGGCACCGCTTTGGTGATCTCTCCCCTCATCGCCCTGATGAAGGACCAGATCGACTCACTGCCTCGGAAAGTCCGGCGTCGGGCCACGACGATCAACAGCACGCTGGACGGCGATGAGCTCCGGCGCCGGATGGATCAGATAGCGGATGGCGTCTATCGGTTGGTCTACGCTGCCCCGGAGCGGCTTCGTCAGCCGCCATTCCTTCATGCATTGCGTCGTGCGCCGGTGAAACAGCTGGTCGTCGACGAGGCGCACTGTGTCAGTATGTGGGGCCACGACTTCCGGCCAGACTATCTCATCATCGGGCGGACCAGGAAGGCGCTGGGCGATCCGCCACTCCTGGCTATGACAGCCACGGCTCCTACTCGAGTGCGACAGGATATCTTGGAACAGCTACGAAGTCCGCGAAGCTCGGCTGATGGTCCTCAGGTCGTTGCTGGCGATGTGACGCGTGCCAATTTGCAGCTCGAGGTGTTCCAAGCCAGCGGAAAAGACGCAAAGCTGCGCTATCTCCTGGCCTTCTGCCAGGCGGAGAAGGGTAGCGGCATCGTCTACGCGGATACGCGCGCTCGTTGTGAGAGACTGGCTGCGCTGCTACGCCAGCACGGCGTCAACGCAGCGCACTACCACGCTGGCATCGCCGATCGCCACCAGGCCCAGGATGATTTCATGAGCAACCGGACGCGCGTGGTGGTGGCCACGATTGCCTTCGGCCTGGGGATCGACAAGCCGGATATTCGTTTCATCGTCCACTTCTTCCCCCCGGCGTCGCTGGAGGCGTACTACCAGGAGGCTGGACGCGCTGGGCGCGACGGGTTGCCGGCCCGCTGCGTCTTGATGATCTCGCCATATGACAAGGGCCTAATGACTCGGCGAATGCGTCGGGACGTCATGTCGGCGGAGTTCCTACGGGAGGTCTACAGGTCGGTGAAGCGGCATTTGGACGGAGAGTCGCTGGGAAGGGTGGTGATGGCTGACCTGGAGCGCGATCTGAGGACCGACGACACTCGGATGCGCGTCGCGCTCAGCCTCTTGGAGGAGGTTGGGCTTCTTTGGCGCGGCCAAGACGTTCCTCGGGCAGCGCTTGTCCGCCTATCGGCTGTCTGTCGCAACGGAGTCCTGCCCGAGGAGTTGGAGGCTTTCCGCCGAGCCGCTCACCTGCGTCCTCAGCAATGGCTCACCTTGGACCTGGCTCAGGTCGCGCCGAAGGCGGGCATCGCTATGGCAGAGATTGAGGAGAAGGTGCTGTCTTGGGAGGACGCCGGCTGGTTGGATTATCGACCGGCGGGGCGTGATCCACTTGTGGAACTCCTCCCGCCGCCAGAGGATGCCAGTGAGCGGGTTGAAACCTTGCTAGAGCGATATGAGACAGTGCAGCTTCAACGTGTGGACGAGATCTCGGCCTACGCCAGCACCTCGCGCTGTAGGCATGGTCACATCAACGCTTATTTGGGCGGCCGCGCCATCGAACGGTGCCGTGCCTGCGACAACTGCTTNGACATCTCCCCGCTGCCAGATCCGGGCCTGCCGGACGAGCGGANGCAGTTGCTGACCGTGCTACGCTGTGTTGCGAACGCGCCGTGGANCTGGGGCCGTCAAACGCTAGTTCGGATNCTGTGTGGGGAAGGCNNGGCNCGGTACGGGAGGCNCTCACTTCATGCGAAGGCACGGGGCCAGGCCGAGTTTGGGGCCCTCAGCTTTCGATCCAAGACAGCCATCGAGCGCATGGTGGAACGCCTAGAACACGGTGGTTTCTTGGCGCCTCGCCAGCTGAGACATGGTGGTGCGGTGCTGGACCTGACGACCAAGGGGAGGGCTGCGCTGAGAGACCCAGCTAAGCTGATCGGGTCAGTTGCGCCTGAGGAACCACGCTCTCCCGCGCGAAGGTCAGCGGACGACGAGGAACTGGACGTAGATGAAGATCTGTTTGCTACCTTGCGGGCCTGGCGGCTAGAGCAGGCTCGTGCGCAAGAAGTGCCGGCATTTGTCATCTTCCACGACACCCACCTGCGGGCCATCGCGGCGCACAAGCCCACCACTCGCGAAGCTCTAATGGAGGTAAACGGGGTCGGCCCGGTCAAGCTGGAAAGGTATGGTGACTCGGTTATCGGGCTGGTGGCAGAGCATGTGCGGGACGAGGGCGACTGACGACGGTCTTGACCCACACTTGAATTCAGGATCGAGGGATGCGGCGCTCTACACGTCGGCTTCGATCCCATTGCCAGCCTGGCGTTCCCTGGCGTGGTGGATGACGAGGCGACCGCCGGGTCGGTGGCGGCCGATCGAGCATCGATGGTCTTCCGCATGACGACCCTGGCTCGTCGCCTGGGGTCCACGACGTGCGCATCAGTCCGCCGAAGAGACCGATAGTCTTCCGAAACCCCTCGAGAAACCATTGACAGCGCTTCTTTCGTGTGATATACTGACTATTAGTCAGTTATTGACCGTCGGTTAGCAAAGGGAGTGCAACTGTGAGCACCAAGGCCCGTCGCGAGCGGGAGAAAGAAGAGCGCCGACGATCCCTCATCCAGGCGGCTCGTGAG
>P_1C_Sed_3_UnCtyDRAFT_1000276_pt1 | contig 10985 bp, 8 predicted proteins | sample Pon1CUnioCityCA_FD_10233 | JGI IMG/M metagenome (IMG submission 10233) | reverse complement strand
TCGACCGGCCGTGAAAGGCCCCCAGGAAGCCGATGAAGCGGTGGCCGCCGGTGGCGTAGCGGGCCAGCTTCAGCGCGCCCTCAACCGCCTCGGTGCCGGAGTTGGTGAGAAAGACCCGCCAATCCTCGGAGTCGGGGGCGATCCCCGCCAACCGCTTAGCGGTGTCGACGTAGAGCGGATAGTAGAAGTCAGCCGATATGTGGATCAATTGAGCGGCCTGCTCCTGTATCGCGGTGACCACGCGCGGGTGGCAGTGCCCGGTGGAACAGACGGCGATGCCTGCGGCGAAGTCGAGCAGACGATTCCCGTCCACGTCCTTCACCGTGCACCCGAGGGCGCTGTCGGCGACCAGCGAGAAGGCGCGCGGAAGCGAGGGGGAGACGAACGCCTTGTCCGTCTCGATCAATGCCCGTGCTTTCGGCCCGGGCAGCTCGGTGACCAGGTGCGGCGCCTGCCATGGATTGCGCTTCGCGGAGGAAGCCTCTCGTGTCTCTTTCGGTGTCATCATGTCTCCTGTCAGGTATTCATTCCATCCAGTAGTCTCAGAATCACGTTGTGGATCAACTCGGGCATCGTCTCGAAGCTGTAGGGCATATGGACGCGCTCGCCCCTGCCGTGGGCCTCCCGGCCCCAGGGCCCGATGTTGGCCACATCACAATCCAGTTCCCGGATCAGTTCGAAGGGCACGCTGAAGGTCTGGTTCCTCACATCCTCAGACACGCCTTCGCCGCAATCCTGCCACAGGGGGAAGTTGGCCTTGAGCACGGGCAGGCTATCGTAGACCGCATCGTCCACCCGGAGGAAGCTCATCTCGGAGACGTAGGGGTAGAAGCCTCTGACACGGATTTCCCCGTAGCATCCTTCATCCACCTCAGCCGCGATGGCCTGGCTCAGCCGAGAGTCCCGCTCGCCGCGAATGGGAGGGAAGAAAGGCGGCGCGAAGTAGACCACAACGACCGGCTTCCGCGGGTCCAGGACGCGCTCGCGAATGGCGATGTCCACCAGCGTTCTCACGATCACTAAGCTTCTCTCGCGGCTGTCCATATCCACCAGCTGGCCCCGATCGATCAGGATATTTCGCTCGGCCGGGGAGAGGGCCTCAAGCATCCTCCCGGTCTCCGCTATGGCGCCAAATGCTCGCTCCTTGAGCTCGTGCTCGAGCTCAGTGCGTCCCAATTCAGCCGCCACCGCCTCGTGCAGCTGCCGATAGGAGGACACGTAGCCCCCCAGGCCGCGTAGCGCGTTCACGCTCCCCTGACGGCTGGCGTAGTCTCCCCAGGCAGCAATTCGGCGATGATTGGCCTCGCTGAGCGCCTTGCCGGCCAGGGCCATCATGCGGGCCAGGATGTCCTGCGGCGTCCCAGCGTGGACGAGACAGCTGCAGTGTACGACCGCGGAGATCGGTGTCTGTGCATCATAGCGAGCCTTGAAGTCGCGCACCTTCTGGGTCACGGGCGGGACGGTGATCTCCCCATCGGCCTCGTCGCAGAGATTCGTGTTCAGGTTCGTCGCCCGCACCAGATTGGCCGCGATGAGGTTGGCGTCCAGGCCGCGGAAGACCTCGCCGACGTGGGTCTCGCAGCCGCGCACGTAGAAGCAACAAAGCAGCTTGCCGATGGTGCCCCGATAGATGTAGCGACCCTCGTCGCCCGGCTCGCGGGGCGCGGTGTAATCGGAGTTGATGGCCCCGATGAACTCAAGCCCGTGAGCGTCCCGAAGCTCGAGCAGCGGCCCCAGGGCATCCATTATCCCGGCGGACTCAACCTCTTCGTCGGGTGTGGTGATCATCAGGACGTTGCCCGGCAGAGAGGCACTCGACCTTGCCAACGTTCCCATGACGGAAATCTGCGCGGCGACACCGCTCTTCATGTCGAAACTGCCGCGGCCGAACATCCAAGCGCCGCTGGCAGCGTCCTTTAGCTGATCGTCCTGTGTGTCGGGATGGCTGCGATATCGCGCCAGCAGTTGCTGGCGCAGGCTCGGAGGATCGAAGGGATCGAGACTGGAATCGTAGTCCTGGACGCCAGCGGTATCGAGATGGCCCAGGAGAATCACCGTCGGAATCCGCTCAGCACCCGGGGGGACGGCGTTGCCCTCCACCATAGCCCAGACGATCTTCCGCCCGTCGGCCTTCATCGGCCAGGTAGCGGATGCAACGCCGCGTTCCTCCAGTGCCCGGCGAATCTCGGCGGCACATGCGTTCTCGCCCTCCACGTTAGGACTGATGCTGTTGATTCTCACCAAGCGTGTGGTGAGTCCCCTCACGTCGTCGTACCATCTCCGTGTCGTGTTCATTGATAGACATAGATCATCGAGAATGACACAAAGAACCAAACCTAACCGTAATCCCTTCTGGCATTGATCCGTGTCGGTCGTGTTTCGGGCCTACGGCGTCAGCCCCAGCTCCTCGAGCTTCTCGTCCGTAGGTATGCCCTTCTCGTCCCAGCCCCGCAGCTCGTAGAACTCGGGCAGCATCTCCTCCAGCTCCACGACGTGCCCTTGGGCCGGCCCCTCAGGCATGGGCTCCTCCAGCATGCGCGGAGGCAAGGTATCGTCAGCCCGGCTGAAGCCGGCCCGGTTCAGGAAGAGCCGCTCCAATGTATAGACCCGATCCCCGGCCTCCAGCAAGCTCTCCACGGTGTAGTCGGCGCCGGTGGCCAGGTTCAGCAGCCGCGCCATCCGGGTGGGCATCACGTCATAGGTTCCGTCACAGAGGTAGCGGATGGACAGAAAGACGCATAGCCCAGCGGCGTCGATGATGGTGAACAGATCCTCGAAATGTTTGATGTACCACGGCTTGCGTTCGACGGTCAGGGGATCGATCTTCTTGGGCGTGCCAAAGACCTCCATGTAGGCCAGATCGCCGGCCATGTGCGAGGCGCCGACGTTCGACGTGGCGTAGAGCAGGCCCATGCCCTTGGAGCCACGAGGGTCGTAGCCGGGGAACTCCTGCCTCTTCGCCGTGATGGAGAGCTCCGGATGACCGTACCGCTCCGCCATGCGGTAGCTGCCCTCGGCCAGCACGTCGCCAAAGCCGTCGCGGTAGGCGATCTGCTCCACGAGATGAATCACAGCATCGGCATCGCCGAAACGGAGTGGCATGCCCACGTCCTCCTCCGGCAGGATGCCCTTCTCATACAGCTCCATGGCGCAGGCGATAGTCATGCCGGTGGAGATGGTGTCCATGCCAAGCTCGTTGCACAAGTAGTTGGCCTTGGTGACCGCCGCCATATCGCCCAGGCCGCAGGCGCTGCCCAGCGAAGCGATGGTCTCGTACTCCGGCCCCTCGCCCTCACCCTCGTAGGGGGAGCCTTCGAGCGTCGTCTTTCGGCCACACGCAATGGGACACCCGTAGCAGGGCTTCGGTCGGATCAGATAGTTGTCACTCAGCACCTGGCCCGTGATGCCCTCAACCCCCTCAAAGACGCCGGTCTGGAAGTTGCGTGTGGGAAGGATGCCCAGCTCGTTGGTCACGATGGGCACGTAGGCCGTGCCGTACTCGCGCAGCGTGGAGCCCTTCCTGACGTCGGCGGCGACCTCACGGCGCACCTGCCGGCAGAGCTCCCGCATCTGATCAGGTTGAGCCAGAGGCACATCCCGCGTGCCTCGTAGCACCACGGCCTTGAGGTGCTTGCTGCCCATCACCGCCCCCACGCCGGAACGGCCGGCAGCCCGGTGTTTGTCGTTCATGATACTGGCCATCTTGACCAGCCGCTCGCCAGCTGGGCCGATGCAGGCTACTCGGGCCCTCTCATCAGTCTCCTCCAGCAGGGCATCGGTGGCCTCGGGAACCGGCCTCCCCCACAGGTGATCCGCCGGGCGAACCTCAACATGCGGCTCCTCCTCCGAGTCAGTGGCGTTGATCCAGAGGTAGACTGGATGCTCCGCTCGTCCCTCGAGGAGGATCATGTCGAAGCCGGTTTTCTTCATCTCCGTGGGATACATCCCGCCCGAGTTCGAGCAGGCGATCGCCCCGGTGAGGGGCGCCTTGGTGGTAACCATGTACCGGTTGCCAGTGGGAGCAGGCGTGCCGGTCAGCGGGCCGACAGTGAATATCAGTTTGTTCTCCGGCGACAGCGGGTCGACGGTGGGCTCGACCTCGTCGTGAAGCATCTTGATCGCCCAACCTCGGCCGCCGATGTAGTCCTTGGCCGTCTGAGGGTCGATCTGCTCAACAGAGACCGTCTCGTTCGTCAGATCTACCCTGAGCGCTTTTCCGTGCCATCCAAACATGCCGTTTGTACCTCCGTGAGATGTGAGACGAAAACCATTTCTGCACAACAGAAAGCGTGGCAAACGCTCACCCACCAGCCATGGCGGGAAACGCAGCAACAGCGTCGCCCTCTCGCAGCACTTGGTCTGGGGCAGCCGTTTGACCGTTGACCAATATGACCGCCGTGCCGTCCATGGGGACTCGGAACTGAGCCATCACCTCCCCCACCCGGGTACCAGCAGAGACACTCAGATCGCAGGCATAGCCTTCGCTACCTGGTGGAAGGTGACGGCGATATGTAGCGAAGAGCTTCAGCCTCACGAGCACTGATGTGATCCCGCGTTCCGAACGCCTACCCCTCGTGCACAACGCGTCCGTCGAACACGGTCATGACCACCTGTGTCTGGGCGATCTCCATCGGAGCAGTCTCCTCGAGGGCCAGAATGTCCCGGTCGAGGACGATCAGATCGGCCAGCTTGCCTGGCGTTATGCTACCCAGGCGCCCCTCCTGGCCACTCACCAGGGCCGTACCCATCGTGAACCCCCAAACTGCGTCCGCAACGGTCAGCCGCTGCTCCGGGTACCAGCCACCCGGCGGCGCGCCATCTCTCGTCTGCCGCGTGACGGCCGCGTGAATGCCGAACATCGGATTGGGGCTGGCCACGGGACAGTCGGAGCCGAAAGCCATGCTCACGCCCGCCCCCTGCATATCTCGGAAGGGGTAGGCAAAACGCCCGCGGGATCCGACCGACTTCTCAACCATGGGGATATCATCGGGGCAGTGAATGGGTTGCACCGAGGCCACCACGTCCAACTCTGCCAGTCGGGTCACGTCGTCAGGGCGGATCATCTGCACGTGCTCGATGCGGTGGGGGGCGATCGGTGACGTCGTCTCGGCCTTCCGCCGGCTGCCCAGGATCCGCTCAAAGACGCCGATCAACTCCCGGTTGGCCCGGTCGCCGATAGCGTGAATCGCTACCGCCAGACCAGCTCGGTCCGCGCGCTCGACGGCCCCGGCGATCTCATCCATCGGGGTCAGAGGCATGCCACACTCGCCCGTATCCTCATAGGGCTCCAGCATCCAGGCCGTGCGAGCGCCCTGGCCGCCATCAGAGAAGAGCTTGACGTGGCCCACACGCAGACAGTCGTCGCCCATGCCAGTGCGCAGCCCCAGCGCGATAGCCTCGTCCAATCGCTCGCCGGGGATGTGCATCCACATGCGTAGAGCTAGCTCGTCCGCCGCTTGCAGGCGCTGGTAGGCGCGAAAAGCTGGGGGTCCGTCAGCGCCTCCCATGATGCGATAGTCATGGACCCCGGTCACTCCCAGGCGATGGAGGATGCCGAACCCCTCTCGCATAGCGTCGACGGTCTCCTTCTCCGTGGGCGGTGGAATGACGTCGGTGACAAGGTTGATCGCCAACTCACGCAGAACGCCAGTGGGCCGGCCGCTCTCGTTTCGACTGATGACGCCCTCTGGGGGATCGGCTGTGTCGGCTGTGATGCCCGTTCTCTGCAGCGCCAGCGAGTTAACCACAGCGAGGTGAAGGTCATTGCGCCATAGGATGACGGGATGATCGGGTGCCACGTCGTCCAGGTCGGCCCGCGTGGGCATACAAGCTTCGGGCCAGCGGGATTCGTTCCACCCCTGCCCCAGGATCCATTGACCGCGAAGTATCTCTCTCGCACGCCGAGCCAGCCTCCTCTGCAGGTCGGCCAGTGAATCGGCCTCGGCCAGCGGCAAACGCCGCAAGCCAAGGGACCAGTCGTAGTAGTGGACGTGGGCATCCGTCAGACCAGGCAGCACCAACTGTCCCTCCAGGTCGATCTCCTGCACGGAAGGCCCAGCCAGAGCACGAATCTCGTCATCGTTGCCCACAGCCCGGATGCGACCGCCCTGAACAGCCACGGCCGTCGCATCGGGGAAGCGCGCGTCCTGCGTGTGCAGCCTACCATTGATCAGGCATAGATCGGTCATGGTCAAGCACCTCGGATTCAGAGAAGAAACCCGCGCGGGAATGGGTCTCGGGGGTCGATCACGAATTGATGAACGCCGGTAACCTGCGCGCTCCCTCGAACCTCGGGTACCACGGCCGGCAGATCGCCCACCGTCGCCTCGGCGACCAATCGCCCCTCAAACGTAGTGCCCAGTATGCCGGCGTTGATGTAGCGCTCGTCGAGCGAAAGGTGTCCCCGGTGATGGAGAAGCGTCATCTTCGCAGACGTCCCGGTGCCACAGGGAGAACGGTCAATGTGGGATTCGCCGTAGACCACGGCGCTCACCCCTCGTCTCGACCGGTGGTCTAATCCTTCGTAGAACTCTGTGACGTCTACCGTGGTCACCTCAGAGCGCGTGGGATGCCACACCGTTAGTTGGTCGTTGGCTGCCTCAATGATGCTCATCCCCACCTCGATCAGCCGATCGACGTTCTCCAAGGTCAGTCCCAGGCCAACCTGTTCAGCCGAGACCATAGCGAAGAAGCCGCCGACGCAGACGGTGTCCACCAGAATGCGCCCCAGGCCTGGAAGATCTAGCGGCAGGTTTTCACCGTAGACGAATGAGGGCACGGCCTGCATCGCGACCGATTCCACCTTGCCATCCCGGATGCGCGCTTTGGTCTCCATGGGTCCGGACGGCGTATCCACGACGACCGTCGTCTCCGGCTCCCGTGCCTCGACGCTGCCGCCCTCGATGAGCGTCGTGACGGCGCCGATGGTAGCGTGGCCGCACAGATAAGGGTAACGTCGGGCGTCCATATAGATGAGCCCGAAGTCAGCGCCCTCGGTCGTCGGCTCGGTGACCAGCGCGGCCAGCATGTCGCGATGACCGCGTGGCTCGCGGGTCAACTGGAGCCGAACGTGGTCCCACTCGCGCATGAAATGCCGTCGTTTGTCGGCGACCGTCTCGCCAGGCAGGGGCGGGATGCCGCCGACGACCAGGCGGGTGGGCTCGCCAGCGGTATGGGAGTCGATGGTCAGCAAGCGGTCGGGGTATTGGCCCAGTATACGTCCAAGGATCTTATCTGATGTCATCGTCATGTAACTCCCCGTCCTGGTAGCGGGCACCCGCTCCCAACGCCTCTGGACCGGACGTTGAACCTTCAGGCGCTCGAGCCTTGAGCCGCAAGCTCATGCGCTTCGTTTGGTACCCAGGTAAGCCTCCTGGACAGCCGGGTCGGTCAGCAGCTCCGTTCCGCTGCCCTCGTGGATGATATTGCCGGTCTCGAGGACGTAGGCTCGGTCGGCGACGGTCAGGGCCTTCTTGGCGTTCTGCTCAACCAAGAGCAGGGTGGTGCCCTCCTCATTGATGTCGTTGACGATGCTGAAAATCTCCGCCACCAGGAGGGGCGCCAATCCCAGCGAAGGCTCGTCGAGCAGCAGCACGCCCGGTCGCGACATCAGACCCCGCCCGATGACGAGCATCTGCTGCTCACCACCGCTGAGGCTCCCTGCATACTGTCGTCTCCGTTCCTTGAGTCTCGGGAATCGCGTGTAGACGTGCTCCAGGTCGTCCTCGATGCCCTCCCTATCTCGGCGCAGGTAAGCGCCTATGCGCAGGTTCTCCTCCACGTTGAGATTGGCAAAGACCTGCCGGCCCTCGGGCACCTGGATGATGCCTTGGGCCACCACGTTGTACGGCTTGTCGGGCAGCCGCTCTCCCTGATAGGTGATCTCACCCTCGTGGTAAGGGACCATGGACGAAATGGCGTTCAAAAGGGAGGACTTGCCAGCGCCATTGGCGCCGATGATGGTCACAATCTCACCTTTGTTCACGTGGATGGAAACGCCCTGTAGGGCCTGGATGCCACCGTAGGCCACAGAGACGTCCTTGATCTCTAGCAGCGCCATGCTAACCCTCCTCCGTTCCCAGATACGCCTCGATCACCACGGGGTTGGACTGTACTTCCTCCGGCGTGCCCTGGGCAATGGTGCGGCCAAAGTCGATCACCACAATGTCGTCGGCCAAACCCATCACGACCTCCATATGGTGCTCAATGAGCAGGATTGTCAGGTCGAACGTCTCGTGAATCTCCTCGATGAAGTCCATCAGGTCGACCGTCTCGTCAGGATTCATGCCGGCTGCCGGCTCATCGAGCAGCAGGAGAGCAGGCTCCTGAGCCAACGCACGAGCGATCTCCAGGCGCCGCTGGTGCCCATAAGGCAGGTTCTTGGATAATTCCTCTGCACGATCCTTAAGGTCAACCAGGTCCAGCAAGCGGGAAGAACGCTCGGCCAACTCCTTCTCCTCGCGCGCGCGGCGCGGTGTCGGGAACAGCCCTTCCCAAACGGAATAAGTGGCGTAGCGGTGGCAAGCCGTGCGCACATTGTCACGCACGCTGAAATCGGAGAACAGACGAATATTCTGGAAGGTACGAGCGATGCCCTTCTGAGCGATCTTATAGGTGTCCTGACCGGTGATCTCGTCACCGTTGAAGAAGATCTGACCCTCCGTTGGCTTGTAGATCCCCGTGACCAGGTTGAAGATCGTGGTCTTCCCGGCTCCGTTAGGTCCGATGATGGCATATAGCCCTCCCTTCTCCAACTGGTGGGAAAAATGATCCACCGCTCGCACACCGCCGAAGTCTTTGGTAAGCGTCCTTATCTCTAGCAAAGACATGATGTCTATTCTCCCCCTAACGCCGACCGCAATCTGTTGAACAAGGCTTTCACGTTGGCCGGTGTCAGCTCCCAAGATCCCATCAATCCCTCGGGGCGAGCGACCATAATCAAGACCACTAAGGCGCCGTAGGCGACCAACCGCCAGGCCTGAGCCGTACGGAGCAATTCCGGCAACGATGTGAGCACGATGGCCGAGAAGACTGCCCCCGTCAGGCTGTGCATCCCACCGAAGATCACCATCACGATCAACTCGGTTGACTTTATCGTGCTGAACATAGAAGGCTGGATGAAACCGACGTAGTGAGCGAGCAGGCCTCCAGACAATCCCCCCAATGCAGCATTGATGGCAAAGACGATCTGCTTGTAGCGAAAAGAGTCCACGCCGATGGATTCGGCGGCCAACTCGTCCTCGCGAACCGCCACGCAACTGCGCCCGTGACGGGAGTTTACATAGTTCGCCACCAACCACAAGGCAATGATGCTTGCGCCCAGGGCGAGCGGCAGCGAGGTGTTGGTGGGAATGCGCGGAATACCGCGGGATCCTCCGGTCAGCTTCTCCAAGTTCTCCACCAGCAAGCGTACGACCTCGGCGAAACCGAGGGTAGCAATGGCGAAGTAGTCGCCTTTCAGCCGTAGCGTGGGGTACCCAATGACGAAGCTGGTCAAGGCTGAGACGACCATGCCGGCAGCCAGGGCCAGCAGGAACGGCACCGAGTATTGGGTAGTGAGGATGGTGGCCGTGTAGGCACCGACAGCAAGAAATCCCGCCTGGCCGAAGTTGAACAGCCCGGTGAAGCCTGTCATAAGCGATAACCCCAGGACCGCAAGGAGGTTGATGCAGATGAGAATAAGAATGCCAACGTAGTACTGAGACATGTCTAAACCTCCCTATGCCTTTTCACCGGTGACTGTACCCAGCAGTCCACCAGGTCTGATGACGATGATGATGATCATCAGTGCATACGAGAACAGATCGCGGAAGGCGGACGAGACAAAGGCCGCCGCGAAGGTCTCCGTCACACCGAGCACCATCGCGCCTAGTACGGCGCCTGGCAGACTTCCAAGCCCCCCGACCACGGCAGCGATGAAGGCCTTGAGCGTCAAGATGCCCATCTGCGGCCAGACAGTGTACTTGATGCCAAAGAGAACGCCTCCCAATCCAGCGGAGGCGCCGGCCAGGAAGAACACCAATGCCACAATCCAGTCGGGGTTGATGCCCATCAAGCTGGCCACGCGCATGTTGTACGAGGTGGCGCGAACGGCATTGCCAATCCTGGTGCCGTAGATGATCCAGGTGAGTAGGGCCATCGATATCGCTGCAATCACGAAAATGATGACGTCCAAGCGCCCAATACTCAACTCCCCTATCATGAAGGGCTGGATAGGAAAGACCTCCGGGTAGGTGCGGAAGTTCGGCCCGATCGTGACGATGGTGAAGTTTTCTAAGAAGATGGAGGCCCCCAGTGAAGAGATCATCAGGTACAGCAGAGGGGAATTCCGCATTCGGATGGGACGATAGGCCAGGCGCTCGTTGACGATGCCCAGCAATCCGGCCCCAACGATGGCCAGCGGCAGGGCCAGCCAAAATGGCAGGTTGAGCAGCGTCAGTCCGAAAAACCCGAAGTAAGAACCCAACATCAGCACGCCGCCGTGGGCGAAGTTCGAGAACTTCAGGATGCTGTAAACCAACGAATAGCCCACAGCGATCAGCGCGTAGACGCTGCCGATGGAAACACCGTTGATCACCTGCTGCAATACCGTGGTCATCTGAACCTCCTGCTCGACCGTTGTGTTTGACGTGTCTGGGAGGAGATGTGAATCTCCTCCCAGACAGGTACGAAAGCTCTACTCCATGGGCTCGACGACCGTGTGGTATTGGAACTCGCCGTCCTCAATGGTCATGATGACGGCCGACTTGCCGATGGGGTTGTGCGTCTCCGGATCGATGCTGATGTTGCCGGTGAAACCTTCCACCGGGTCGATCTGCTCCAGCGCGTCGCGGATCGCCGTGGGATCCGCCGAGCCGGCTTTCTCGATGGCAGCCGCCAAGACCATCACGGCGTCGTGCGTCATGATGGCGTTGACCTGGATGTCCTTGCCAAACTCCTCCTCATAGGCGGTCCGGTACTCCTGCACGTTCTCGGCGTTGACGTTG
>P_1C_Sed_3_UnCtyDRAFT_1000275_pt1 | contig 10996 bp, 10 predicted proteins | sample Pon1CUnioCityCA_FD_10233 | JGI IMG/M metagenome (IMG submission 10233) | reverse complement strand
TTCTGATGCACGAAGCTGGTATTGATATCTACGAGGATGAGTACGAAGCGAAGAGTCAGACCGACTCGTCGGACGAGGAATCCCCAAACGGCCATGATGCCCCCGATCTGAGCAGGATATCCACGAGCGACACCGTGGGGCTGTATCTCAAAGAAATGTCTCAGGTGCCCCTCCTGGAGACCGAAGAGGAGGTTCGATTGGCTAAGGCCATTGAGGGTGGCCGTTTGGCGCAGGAGACACTGAGCAAGAATGGCGCTGGTCGGGAAGAAAGAAGGCGCTTGGAGAGAGAGATCCGTGAGGGCCTTGCTGCTCGTGAGCATTTGATCAAGGCGAATACACGCCTGGTGGTCAGCATTGCTAAGAAGTATATGGGACGTGGCGTGCCCTTCTTGGATTTGATCCAGGAGGGCAACCTGGGGTTAATGAAGGCCGTGAAGAAATTCGATTATACCCGCGGCTATCGGTTCAGCACGTACGCAACATGGTGGATACGGCAGACCATTACCCGCTCGATAGCTGACCAGGGACGTACAATCCGCGTGCCCGTTCACATGTCGGATCGCATTCGCCGCCTCTACAAGACCGCTCGTAAACTCGAGCAGGAGTACGGGCGTCAGCCGACGCCGGAGGAGATCGCGGAAGAGATGGATCTCGAGCCGCACAAGGTGCGGTGGATGTTGCGAGTCTCTTGGCGTCCCATGAGCCTGGAGTCCCCCATCGGCGACGACGGAGACAGCGATGAACTGGGCAGCTTCATCGAGGACAAGACGAGTCCCATGCCGACGGAGAACGCTTCCCAGCATCTGCTTGCTGAGAAGATACAGGAGATGTTGACGACGCTGAGCCCGCGTGAGGCGCGCATCCTGAGGCTTCGCTTTGGGCTGGTCGACGGCTGTAGCCACACGCTGGAGGAGGTCGGGCAGAGGTTTGGGCTTACGCGGGAGCGTATTCGACAGATTGAGGGAAAGGCTCTCCGCCGTCTCCGTCACCCGCGCCGGAGCCGACAGTTACAGGACTACCTATAGATGATGTATACCTGGAGTTGTGAACGCACTATGATGATGTGCAGCTTGCCGTGGCAGGCTGAGAGGGAGGACCCCAGCCTGCGATAGAGGTCTTCTTGCCTCCGGTCCCACGGCATCAACCGCCAGCCCTCCAGCTGGCGGTTTTCGTTTGTTGCACGCCGTACCCTGTGCTAAAATTGGGACTCATGTTCGAGAGCTAAAGGGGGGAACGTTATGCCTGAACATATTCTCGTCGCCATTGCTTGGCCCTACGCTAGCGCCAAGATTCACGTCGGTAACGTCACTGGCTCACATCTGCCCGGCGACATCTTTGCCCGCTACCACCGAATGGTCGGCGATCACGTGTTGATGGTGTCTGGCTCCGACTCTCACGGCACGCCCATCACCGTGCGCGCCGAGAAGGAGGGGAAGCAGCCGCGCGAGGTCTTCGAGCGGTTCCATCACCAGTTCCTGGAGCTGTTCCAGCGTTTGGGTATCAGCTATGATCTGTTCACACACACCGATACGCAGAATCATCACCGTGTGTCGCAGGATTTCTTCCGTGCTCTGTGGGAGGCTGATTACCTTTACGAGGAGACGCAGCAGCAGATGTACTCGGAGGAGCAGGAGCGCTTTCTGCCCGATCGATACGTCGAGGGTACCTGCCCGATCTGCGGCTATGAGTCCGCTCGCGGCGATCAGTGCGACGACTGCAATACGCTCCTCGACCCCGGTCAGTTGATCGACCCGCGGAGTACGCTTGATGGGAGCACGCCGGTTCTGCGCGAGACGGTACATTACTTCCTCGATCTGCCAAAGTTGGCGCGCGAGGGGCTGGCCCAATGGCTGGCGTTGAACAAGGATCATTGGCGGCCCACCGTGATCAATTTCGCGCGCAACTACGTCGGTGAGGGGTTACAGGGGCGTCCCATTACCCGCGATCTCGAGTGGGGCATCCAGGTGCCTCTGGAGGGATGGGAGGACAAGTGCCTCTACGTCTGGTTCGAGGCGGTCATCGGCTACTTCTCGGCCAGCGTTGAATGGGCTCACAATGAGGGTGAGCCGGAGGCCTGGAAGGACTGGTGGTACGATCCCGGGGCCAAGACGCTGTATTTCATCGGCAAGGACAACATCCCCTTCCACGCCGTCATCTGGCCGGCAGAGCTGATGGGTGTGAAGCGTCTCTACGAGGAGGATTCATCGCGGGTGCTCAATCTGCCCTATGATGTGCCGGCCAACGAGTTCATGAACCTGGAGGGGCGGGGCATGTCGGGGAGTCGGAACTGGGCCGTTTGGGCGGACGAAGCGGCCGACCGCTACGATCCTGACGCCCTCCGTTACTATTTGACGGTGGCTATGCCGGAGACGCGCGATACCTACTGGATGTGGGATGATTTCGTCCACCGCAACAACAAGGAGTTGGTCGGCACCTGGGGGAACTTAGCTCACCGGGCGCTAACCTTTGCCTACAAGCGCTTTGATGGCCAGGTACCGACCCCTGGGGAGTTGGATAGTCTTGATCAGGGGTTATTGAAGAAGGTCGAGGACGGGTTCGACCGGGTTGGTGAACTGCTGGCTGGCTGCCATTTCCGGGCAGCTTTGGGAGAGGTGATGGATCTGGCTCGGGAGGCCAACCGCTATCTTGAGGAGAAGGGGCCCTGGTTCCAGATCAAGGAGGATCGTGAGGCCGCCGGGACAACTATCTACGTTGTCCTTAGGGCGATCGATTCACTGAAGATCCTCTTTGCGCCTTTCTTACCCTTCTCTTCGGAGCGGCTACATCGCTACCTAGGCTATGAAGATCAGCTCTTTGGAAGCCAATACACGGAGACTTTCGAGGAAGAGGGCGGACGCATCCACAAAGCGCTTTGCTACGATGGCAGCCCTGCCGCAGGGCGATGGCAACCCAGTGAGTTGCCATCGGGCCAGGCATTGCGCGAACCGGTGCCGTTGTTCGAGGCCCTGGACGAAGAGGTAATCGAGGAAGAACGGGCGCGATTGGGGATGGAGGCGGCCTAGCGGTTGTCTGGCAGTGCACAAGGAAGCNTGAGGAGATGGATAACCGGTCTTCCGCTCCTACCTCACTAGAACCGAGACAGATTGACACAGCATAGCAACGCAAGAGAAAGGAAGGGATTCGATGACCAAGGACTTGATACAGACNATCTTCGCCAGACGGAGCATTCGTAAGTACACCTCGGAGCCTGTGAGTGAGGGCGACATCCAGACATTGCTTGAGTCGGCCATGGCTGCCCCATCGGCATCGAACCGCAAACCGTGGCAATACGTCGTGGTGACGGAGCGCGAGACGATAGACGCCCTGGCTGAGGCCCACCCTCACGGCAAGATGCTGTTTGACGCTCCGTTGTGCATCTCCGTCTGCGGTGACCTGACAGAGATGGAACGCTACTGGGTTCAAGACTGCTCCGCCGCGACTGAGAACCTCCTTCTTGCAGCCACCGCCCTGGGGCTGGGAGCGGTCTGGCTAGGCGTCTATCCTCGGGAGGAGCGGGTGCAGGCTGTTCGTCCGATCCTTGCTCTGCCCGACCACATCACACCGTTGAATCTGATCTCTATTGGTCATCCGGCAGAGGAGAAGGAGCCCCGGACCCAGTTCGACGACGCTCGGGTCCATCGTGAGAGATGGTAAAGAGACCCTGAAGCGGGCAAGTCGAAGCTTCAGCGACGCGCAAGGGTGAGCTAGACCGTGATGGCCTCTTCAGCGAAGTGGAGATAGGGCATGGATGTACGAAGTTTTCTTACATGGGCTGGCGAGAGAGGGTCCATGGTCCAGGTGGGGCGGGTAGTTGATCCCCATCTGGAGATGGCGCGCGTCATGTTTGCGCTCGACGAAAGGCCGGTGCTCTTCCCAGAGCTCTCCGGTCACTCTGGTTGGCGGGCCCTGTCCGGTATGTGCGCGCAGCGGGAGACCTTCGCCGCGGCACTGGGCTGTACTGTACCAGAGTTGATCGGCCGCCTGAACGATGCGTTGGAGGGGCCGAAGATGCCGCCGGTCCTTGAGAGCGGTCCGTGCCAGGCGGTGGTCCAGCCCCCGGATCTGGATCGGCTCCCTATCCCCCGCTACCATCCGGATGATGGCGGGCCGTACATCACAGCGGGGGTGGCGATCGTGAGGGATCCAGACTTTGGGCGAAATGCCTCCTTCCATCGCCTGATGAAACTGGACCAGCAGCGGTTTTCCGCGCGGATCGTGGAAGGTCGAGGGACGGACACGGCTCTTGCCAAGACAGGGCCGGATCTCCCCATTGCTATCGCCGTGGGGGCGCCCGTTCAGGTTTTACTGGCGGCAGCGATGAGTCCAGCTAAGGGCGTCGATGAGTTGAGCGTCGCGCACGCGTTGGCTCCGACGCCCCTGGTCCGCTGTCAGACCGTCCCCCTGGAGGTGCCAGCCGAGGCTGAACTGATTCTTGAGGGCCGAATCACGCGCCTTCGGGCCGATGAGGGACCCTTTCCCGATCTGACAGGAACGATGGATCATGTACGGAAGCAACCGGTCATCGAGATCGATCATATCACCCACCGCCGCGATCCCATCTTCCACGCGCTGCTTCCGAGCGGTATGGAGCACAAGAACCTGATGGGAATGCCTCGAGAGCCCACCATCTTTGCCGCCGTCAACGAGGTCTGTCGCTGCACCGGCGTCTATATCACACCGGGAGGCATGTCCTGGCTGCACGCCGTGGTCCAGATTGCCAAGGAGGACGAGGAAGATGGGCGGCGCGCGATCCACGCCGCTTTTCGCGGCCATTCCTCGCTCAAGCATGTGGTAGTCGTCGATACGGATGTAGATCCCTATGATAGCGCCGACGTCGAGTGGGCCATCGCCACGCGCTTCCAGGCCGATCAGGACTTGGTGGTGCTGACCGATCGACCGGGGAGCAGCCTTGACCCATCAGGCCGTCAGGCGCCCGGGCAGAAGTCTCGGACGTCCAAGATGGGCTTGGACGCCACCGCTCCACTGGGCGCATCGAGAGCCGACTATGAGCAAGTTGCCTATGCAACCGTTGATCTGTCACGCTATGGTGTGGAAGATTGAGCATACTTGTGGAACGCTCTCTTTCACGGTATCATGCTCGAAGTACGATGGCATCGCCGCGCCGATGGAGTCGACCATCGGGGGTTGGCTCCGTGGATTCGAAGGCCGCGATAGGACAAGGAGCACGCCATGAACATCATCAAAGTCGCGTCCGACTCTCGCTCGACAGCGGTGGCTGGTGCCATTGCGGGTGTCATGCGGGAGCAGGATTCCGTGGATGTACAGGCCATCGGTGCCGGGGCGGTCAATCAGGCGGTAAAAGCTGTAGCCATCGCACGAGGCTACCTGGAGTTGGATGGGATCGACATCATCTGCATTCCATCCTTCGTGGAAGTGTCCATTGAAGGCCAGGAGAGGACCGCGGTGCGATTGGGTGTTGAGAGACGCGGCAGCGAGGCGGTACCGCCAACGTCAGGGTCGGAATAGCAGCCGACGCCAAGACAGGGCTGCGTGGTCCCACCTACTTGTAGCACGGCTTTCGACGGCGGTTGCAAGCTGTCGATGCCTCAAATCTTTCGTCTACGGCAGCAAGCTTTGTCGCCGGTGCACGGGCTGCTGACTCAAGGCACTCGGTCTGCACAGCAGTGTTTGAGGTGCCGTTGACTGCTAGCTTTGGTGTCGGTGCTAACGCGTCTGAAGGATGGTCAGCCGGGCGATGCTCCTCGCTTGCCGTTGTCCCTCCACAGCCTTATCCAGACGGTTGTCGACTCGCATAGCTTGCCAGCCCTGGCGAGTGACGCGGCGCCGCAGAGTATTGTTGGCGATGGTGGGACTGGCGACCTGTTTGAAGCTTCCATAGTCTGTGTCGTTGCGTGTCGGCTGGCTTTCTGGTCTCCATAAGTCATGGCAGGGAGGCGCAGTTGACGCGGCAGGTCAATAGGGTTGACCGGCGTTAAGACTGAACCAGTGTGGGAAACATGCTAGAAAAACTTGCGCAAATTGAGGAGCGATATCAAGAATTGACGCGGCTGATGGCCGAACCTGAAATTGCCCAGGATTATCAGCGTGTGGCGGAGTTGGCGAAGGAGCGCTCCGACCTGGAGGACGTGGTGACGGTCTATCGAGAGTTCAAGGCCACATCCGAGGAATTGAAGGAAACGGCGGAGCTTCTTGAAGACGATATTGGCCCAGAGCTTCGAGAGCTGGCGGAGATGGAGGTCGCCGATTTGGAGGAGCGGAAGGAGCAGCTCCGTCAAAGATTGCGCACACTCCTGATCCCAAAGGACCCTCGGGACGTCAAGGACGTCATCGTTGAGATTCGTGCCGGAGCGGGTGGTGACGAAGCCGCGCTGTTCGCTGCTGATCTTTATCGGTTGTATACGCGGTACGCCGAACAGAAGGGGTGGCGGACGGAGGTGCTCAGCTCGCATCCCACAGGCATTGGAGGCTTCAAGGAGGTTGTCTTCGACGTGAAGGGACACGGTGCCTTCTCTCACTTCAAGTACGAGAGAGGTGTTCACCGTGTCCAGCGCGTGCCGGTCACTGAGTCATCCGGCCGTATCCACACCTCAACGGCAACCGTCGCCGTCCTGCCTGAGGTGAGTGATGTAGAGGTGGAGATCAAGCCGGACGATATCGAGATGGAGGCTTATCGGTCCTCCGGTCCTGGTGGGCAGCACATGCAGAAGAACGCTACGGCTATACGTATGACTCACAAGCCCTCTGGCATCACCGTCGCGTGCGAGTCGGAACGTTCGCAGACGAAGAACAAGAGGCGGGCGCTCTCTATTCTACGTTCCCGGCTCTACGAGCAGAAGCTGCAGAAGCAACAGAAGAAGCGCGCCAAGGCTCGTCGCATGCAGGTAGGCACCGGAGACCGAAGTGAGAAGATTCGCACCTACAATTTCCCACAGAACCGCATCACCGACCATCGTATTGGCCTGACCATCCATCGACTGTCCGACGTGTTGGATGGGGATCTCGATTCCTTCGTCGAGGCACTGCGAGCTGAGGAACAGAAGGAGAAGCTTGAGGCCCTTGACGAGGCGGTCTAGCCCACGCCGTCCAAGCGATGGTTTGCCACCCAGTCTGCGAATAGAGCCTAGTCAGTTAGGTGGCTTGACGCAATCGTGATATCGAGGCACACAGAACATCCGACCTCTCTGAGGGCTAGGGAACAGGAGAACGCGCAGTTGACGCGCCCTAACCCTTCTCGCATTGGTTACGCTCTTGGGGAGGCATCCGCTCATCTTCGCTTGGTCTCAGATATCCCCCGGGTCGAAGCCGAGATTCTCTTAACCCATGTGCTCGGCATCTCGCGTTCCGCACTGTTGACCCATCCGGAGCGTTTGCTGACGACCGCCCAGCTGAGTAGGTACCAAGCGCTGGTTGAAGAGCGAGAGCAAGGTTTCCCTCTTCCTTATCTTACCGGCGTGGCGGCGTTCTACGGGCTGGACATCGAGGTCACACCGGAGGTGATGATCCCTCGACCGGAGACCGAGGTGTTGGTCGAGCTGGCCCTGGAGCATCGGCCAGCAACCGTCATTGACGTGGGCACCGGTTCCGGTTGTATCGCCGTCGCTCTAGCGAAGAATCTCCCGGACGTGACAGTGTACGCCATTGACATCTCGCGTCCGGCTCTGGTCGTGGCGCGGTCCAACGCTGAGCGTCACGGTGTCGAATATCAGATCCAGTTCATCGTCGGCGATCTGCTTGACAGACGGCCTGCCCCGGTCGATCTGATCGTCTCCAATCCCCCGTACGTCTCCGCTGACGAGTGGGCGTCGCTTCCACCGGCAATCCGTTACCACGAGCCGCGGCTGGCATTGGACGGCGGGCCGGACGGCCTGGAGGTGATTCGAAGGCTGCTGTCGCAGGCGGAAGCGCTCTTAGGACCACGGGGTGCCCTGCTCGTCGAGATTGGGGCCGACCAGGGTAGGGACGTGCGGGATATCGCTCAGACCGCTTTCCCTGAGGACGGGACGACTATTCGGGTCCATCCTGACTTGGCGGGGCGGGATCGGGTTCTGGAGGTCCAGGTTTGATCGAGCTTCTAGCCCTAGACGTCGACGGGACCTTGATAGATGAGAAGATGGTCATTCCAGAACCCGTGCGCCGCGCGGTCGCGCGGGCGCAGGAGCTGGGTGTGACCGTGACGCTCGCCACCGGACGTATGTTGGAGGCCACGCTTCCCTTTGCGCGTGAACTCCGCATCGAGGCCCCGCTGATCTGCTACCAAGGAGGACTGATCCAAGCCCCGAGCGCTGATCGTCCCCTTTACCGTGCGACGATGGACCGACAGTTGGTACGGGACGCGCTAGCCTGGCGCGCCGACAGCGCTGATCAAGAGTGGCATATGGTGCTATACGCCGACGATGCTCTCTTTCTTGCGGAACAACGGTACCCTGAGAGCTTCTATCGGGACCTGTTGGGGCAGAACCTGCACTGGGTCGACGATCTTTCGTCTGTGCTCAGTCGTCATGAGCCGGTCAAGTTCTTGTTCATGGCCGATCCGCACGAGGCCGATCAGATCGAAGCCGCGATGCGTCAGCATTTCGAAGGGCGGATGGAGATCGTCCGCTCTCACGCGAACTTCGTGGAAGGGAACCCTCTGGGGGTCTCCAAGGGAGACGCGCTGAGCTGGCTCGCCGAGCATCTGGGTGTCCCGCGCGAGCGGGTGATGGCCGTGGGCGATCAGGGTAACGATGTCCCGATGATCGATTGGGCCGGGATTGGCGTGGCGATGGGGAACGCCAGCCCGGCGGCGAAGGCGGTCGCCGATTGGGTTGCACCACCCTTCTCCGAGCATGGCGCAGCTGCCGCTATTGAGCGCTTCATCCTGAAGGGCGCGGGAAGCGCCTAGTCTGATTCGCCCTCTGGGTACCTCGAAGCTTCCTTCTCCACAACCAGGATATGCGATAGACCGAAGGCCCGCAGGAAGGTCCGTTCCAGGGCGTAGGTGATGCTACGTAGCAGATGGCCTAGCCTTGATGCACGGGCCACGATGTTGTCGTAGCCGGGATAGATCTGCGCGTGGTGAATGACACGCAGCGGGAGCCCCTCCAGCAGCTGGTGTAGATCCCGGCTGGTGTAGGCCCTGACGTGGGGGGCCAGTCGGTCGCGTAGTCTATGGGGCAGCCAGTTGACCAGCGGGACGTTTCCGAAGTGATAGCTTCCGCGCCAGAATACGCCGTGGGTCTCGAAAGGGTAGAGCCGGTTGGGAACGAAGATCACGATCCGGCCCTGCGGGCGAGCTACGCGGGCCATCTCCCGCACACAGGCATGGTCGTCGGCCACGTGCTCCAGCACCTCGTGAGAGAAGACGACGTCGAACGAACCGTCGGCGAACGGTAACTGCTCGCCAACGCCTTGAATCACGCATTTCGCGCGGTCGCGGGCCTCAAGCGCTCGGTCACGCTCGACCTCAACGCCGAACACGTTGGGCGTCTCGCGCAAGAAGGCCTCGGTGTACATTCCCACACCGCAGCCGACGTCAAGCACGCGGCGGTCATGGAGCTCTGTCCAGCGCCGCACCATCTGGAAGCGCCGCTCCTGGCCCGCCCGCCAGACGTAGCTGGGAAGGCCACGGTGGGCGGCCTCATCCATCTGTGGCTCTGTTGCTCGCTCCCCCTTTTCGTCCCCCACGGCTTCTATCTATCATCCTTTCCATTGCGTGTAGAGGTCGTTCTCCACACCGAGGTGCGACAACACCCGACCCAGCGTCTCGTCGATCAGATCGGCGATGGTATGGGGATGGCCGTAGAAGGCGGGGATGGGGGGGAGGATCGTGGCTCCGATCTCGCTGGCTTGGGCCATGAGACGCAGGTGTCCGAGGTGAAGCGGCGTCTCGCGGACTAGGAGCACCAACCGGCGTCTTTCTTTGAGTGTTACATCGGCCGCTCGCCTGAGCAAGTTAGCTGCATAGGAATTTGCCACCGCGGAGAGCGTCTTTATGGAGCAGGGCGCGATCACCATACCAGCCGTCGGGAAGGAGCCGCTAGCGATGGGGGCCGCCAGGTCGTCGGGGCGATAAGCGACGTCGGCTAGCCCCTCAATCTNTCCCAACGGCCTGTTCGCCTCGTGAGCGATGACGAGGCCGGCCGCACGGCTGACGACAAGGTGGGTCTCGATATCGGGGCGCTCGGCGAGGTGCTCCAACAGTCGGATGCCATAGACGACGCCACTTGCCCCCGATATACCCACGACCAAGCGTTTACTGTCCATATCGATCTCTCCCATCTCTAACGGGCTCGTGTTCCGACGTGGAGCGTAACTGTTCCCAGCGCCAGCTTCTTACAGCGCACGTTGACCAATCCGACGCGCTCCATCGTGCGCATCAGTTCTTCCGGTGTCTGGAAGCGCTGGACTGATCGTGGTAGGTACCGATACGCTGCTGGCTGACCGCTCAGCATGCCGGTGATGCGGGGCATCACGTCGGCGAAGTAGACCCGGAACAAAGTACTGAAGGGAGGCGTGCGCGGCCAGCTCATCTCCAGGCAACCCACACGCCCTCCATCCCGAACGACACGATGCTGCTCGCCCAAAGCTTGTTCTACATCGACCACGTTGCGCAGCACGAAGGCACTCACGGCGGCGTCGAAGTGCTCGTTAGGGAACGGTAGATGAAGCCCGTCGGCCTGCGCCCAGCCTGCGGGGGGCCGTGTGGAGCCGACTGGCTGCGCTGACTCAGACGGCACCTCCAGTTTCCTGTACCCGATCTGCAGCATAGCTCTGGTCGGATCCACCCCCACCACAGTGGCATCTGGCCATCGTCTCAACAGAGCCAGTATCATATCTCCCGTCCCCGTGCCGACGTCCAGCACGCGACCCTGGGGAGGGAGAGCAAGGGCATCGGCGGCGAGATTCCGCCAGCGTCGATCCTGACCCAAAGACATCAGCCGGTTCATCAGGTCGTACCGGCGGGCGATCCGCGCGAAGAGTCTGGGGGAATCGTGCGGGCCCGCGAATTCGTCTTCGCGGCGTTGACTCATCGACG
>P_1C_Sed_3_UnCtyDRAFT_1000271_pt1 | contig 11090 bp, 10 predicted proteins | sample Pon1CUnioCityCA_FD_10233 | JGI IMG/M metagenome (IMG submission 10233) | reverse complement strand
GGAACTAGGATTCGATATTGGGATAAGCTGAAAGGTGATCCCACTCACCTCGTTCGGGGACTTCGAAGCTCAAAGCTGAAAGGGTAGAATCGTAGGGTGCGCTCCGATTTCCTGCACAGAGCCCTTAATGCGTAGGTGTGAGCGCACCATGTAATAAAAAAATTTTGGTACTCTAACAGATGGATCCAGATTAGCAAAATTTTATTTTTTTTATGAGCAATTGTTATTTGTGATGCTTTGCTTCTGCCAGGGTGATGGCTTCCTCAAAGATTCTGAGAGCGTCATCAACCTCGCTGATTGTGGTGGAAAGCGGCGGTGAGAGGCGGATGGTGCTTTGACCACACCCAAGGGTTAGCAAACCGCGCTCAAAAGCGAGATTGACAACCTCATCCCGCAGCTTAACCGCATGAACTTTGGACTCCCGATCCTTGACAAATTCGACGCCAATCATCATGCCAATGCCGCGCACGTCACCGATACTGGGGTGCCGCACCCTGATTTCTGCCAGGGCATCCAGTGCATATTCGCCAACCTCGCGAGCGTTTTGCATAAATGCCTCCTGGATCAATTTTATGGTTGCGATTGAAGCAGCACAGGAGATTGGATTGCCACCAAAGGTGTTGCCGTGGGAACCCTTTGGCCAACTCATAATTTCTTTGCGGGTGATCATCGCACCCAGGGGCATTCCTGAGGCAATCCCCTTGGCGCTGGTGATGATGTCGGGTTCCACACCAAAGTTTTCAATTGCCCACCATTTTCCTGTCCGACCCATGCCTGATTGCACCTCATCGGCAATTAATAGAATCTCATATTTATCGCATAAAGTGCGCAAAGCCGGGAAAAAATCTGGTGGCGGGACGATATATCCACCTTCACCTTGTATCGGTTCGATCAAGATGCCAGCCAGTTCGTCAGGCGGCAGGATGCGGGAAAGGATTTCTTTTTCGATATAACGTACAACAGCCTCACCATATCCTTCGCCTTTTCGGCGTGCAATCACCGGGCGGTAAGGATCGGGAAAGGGAACGTGCACAACGCCATTCATCATTGGGAAGAAGCGCCCTTTGTATTCAGATTTGCTGGCTGTAAATGACACAGCGCCTAAGGTTCGACCGTGAAAAGCGCCTAAAAAACCAATAAACTGAGAACGACGGGTATGATAGCGGGAGAGCTTAATGGCAGCTTCTACCGCTTCAGTCCCGGAATTAGTCATGAAGGATGAGGCTTTCCCTTCAAAGGGTGAGATCTCATCCAATTTCTCCGCAAGCCTGACCCAGGTTTCGTGATAATAGTCGGATGATATATGAATGAATTGTTCTGCTTGATCTTGGATAGCTTTGACAACCTTCGGATGGCTATGGCCGGTAGAAACCACTGCAATCCCTGCAGCAAAATCCAAAAAACGATTGCCGTCCACATCCCATACTTCGGTGCCTTTGCCATGATCCATAACAAAGGGATATCCACGCGGGTAGGATGGTGAGATGTGTGCTCGATCTCGAGCAATGATGGCTTTTGCGTTCGGACCTGGCAGTTGATAGGGTGGCATATTTTTCCTCCATGGTACGGTGTTTTCAACCAAAATTGTCATCGGGTAACCCTGGTGAGCATGCTGATGACGACGATTGCGAATTGTGTTGAGATTATATCACTGCTGGGTTAAAGTGTATACCAGACTCAAGCATCGGGATCAGGTTTAATTCGAATAGCTTTGCGTTTGTTTTTATTAGATCAATTTTTTATGAATAAGTGCTTACGTTGACGATTATCCAGATTCCTGCTATCATTTTGATGCTATGCAAGAGAGAAAATTTGGTTTTTTTTCACAACTTTGGGAAAAACTAAAGCGAGAAATCAATTGGTTGCGGCCAGGTTTGGGGTATAAACGCTGGTTGTTACTGACCTTATTTGGCATCACTTTTTTGGGCTTAGGTTTGGCATTGATTGTGCTGGATGTCTATCGCAATGCACCCGAAACATGGTGGCTGCCGGCGCTTTCCGCCCTCTCCTTGCAATTTCTAGATCGGCCTATCCGGGTGATTATTTTTGGGGGTATTGGCGTTATCCTGGTGATCATTGGCATATGGGGCGCCAATCGCTCTTTACTACAGCCTTTTATGCTACCGGGCAAATCCTTGATCGAAACCCTAAACTCCTATCGCAGGCGTGATCGCGGACCACACATTGTCGTTCTAGGTGGCGGGCATGGGATGGCGTCTCTTTTACGGGGATTGAAAGAATACACCCACAACATCACTGCCATTGTGACTGTGGCTGATGATGGTGGTTCATCCGGAGAACTGCGCAAAACCATTGGCATCCTACCCCCGGGCGATATTCGCAACTGTTTAGCGGCATTGAGTAATAATGAAGACTTGCTCTCCCAGGTGTTTCAGTATCGGTTTGCTTCCGGTGCTGGGTTGGAAGGGCATTCTTTAGGCAATTTATTCATCACTGCCCTGACAGAAATTACAGGTAGTTTTGAAGAGGCAGTTGCAGAATCGGGCCGTGTACTGGCGGTATTTGGACGGGTACTCCCTTCAACCTTAACCGATGTGCGTTTGTTGGCGGATTTAATCAATGAGCAGGGTGAAATGAAAACCGTTTCAGGTGAGAGCCAAATTCGGGAAACTGAAGGTGCTATCCGTCGTTTGTGGCTGGACCCTGCCAATACACCCGCCTTTCCACCAGCCATTTCTGAGGTATTAAGCGCAGACCTGGTAGTGATTGGCCCCGGGAGTCTTTACACCAGCATCTTGCCGAACTTGCTCGTGCGAGACCTGGCCGAAGCGGTTCGGGTGAGCCATGCGATGAAATTTTTCGTGTGCAATGTGGCCACGGAAAGGGGTGAGACGGATCGTTTTAATTGCATGGACCATCTGCGGTCCGTGGAAAAACATGTCGGCGAGAATCTATTTGACCTCGTCATCTGTAATAATAATTATCATGGGGACCTCAGCCAGCGCTCTGATTGGGTGAAAATGGACACAGAACTCTTGCGTCATGCGTCCGTTTATGGTGGTGATTTGATTGATCCTGTTTATCCCTGGCGTCATGATCCCTTGAGGCTGGCAAAAACCGTCATGGATTTGTTCTATGAACGAACTGGACCCCTTATTGAGTAAGCAATTTGGAAAAGGGGCAATAATACGCAATTTTCCAGAGTGAAGTAGTGGTAAAATTACATCATACAAATTCAAAACTATAGGAGGCAGAATATGACAACTCGTGTTGGTATAAATGGTTTTGGCCGAATTGGCCGACAGGTTCTAAAAGCGATCATGGAACTTCATCCCGATGATATTGAAGTCGTGGCAGTTAACGACCTCTTTGACGCTGATATTAACGCATATTTATTCAAATATGACTCAAATTATGGCATTTTTGATGGTGATGTGTCCGTCAAGGATGGCAACATAATCATTGATGGCAAAGAGATCAAGGTCATGGCGGAGCGCAATCCTCTCAATCTCCCCTGGAAAGATCTTGGTGTAGAAATTGTGGTGGAATCCACTGGTGTCTTCCGTGATGGGAAGGGCACAATGGAAAAACCAGGTGCAAATGCCCACATCATTGGCGGTGGGGCGAAGAAAGTTATCATTTCTGCACCCGCAAAGAATGAAGATCTGACCGTTGTCTTGGGCGTGAACGATTCTCTTTATGACCCTGAGAAACATCACATCGTTTCCAATGCGTCCTGCACCACCAACTGNTTNGCACCCGCTGCCAAGGTTGTGCATGATAACTTCACGATCGTACGCGGTTTGATGACCACTATTCACTCGTATACTAATGATCAGAAAATTCTTGACCTGGCACACAGCAAGAAACGCCGTGCCCGTGCTGCTGCTTTGAACATTATCCCAACCACAACCGGTGCAGCAAAAGCGGTCGCCCTCGTCATTCCTGATCTGAAGGGTAAATTTGATGGTTATGCCTTGCGCGTCCCCACCCCCACCGTTTCCGTAGTGGACTTTGTTGTGGACGTTGAGAAACCAACTACCGCAGAAGAACTTAATGGCCTCTTCAAAGAAGCATCTGAAGGCGCGATGAAGGGGATTTTAAAGTACGAAACTGAAGAACTTGTTTCAATGGATCTCAAGGGCAATCCCTATTCTTCGATCGTTGATGCTGAATTGACCACCGTCATGGATGGCACCTTCGTAAAGGTTGTGACCTGGTATGACAATGAGTGGGGTTATTCTTGCCGAACTGCTGATTTGGCAGCAATGATGGCAAAATCACTGTAATTACAAGGTCGGAGGATCTTAAATCAAATCTGCGTAATGTGCTGCCTTTTGAGCACATTACGCATTTTTTATGAAAGGAGTATTACAAAAAATGTTTAATAAGAAAATGGTTACCGATATCGATCTAAAGGGTAAGAAGGTCCTGGTTCGAGTAGATTTCAACGTTCCTATTAAGGATGGGGTGGTGGGGGATGACACTCGTATTCAAGCAGCGCTGCCAACTATCAAGTACTTATTAGAGCAGGGTGCTGCCGTAATTTTGTGTTCTCATTTGGGACGACCAAAGAGTGCAGCAGATCTTGAATTTAGTTTGAGACCGGTGGCAGAATACTTGGCTACATTACTGGATGCCCCAGTCGCATTTGCAGAAGATTGTATTGGGGAAAAGGCCGAAGATGCCGCAGCCACGTTAAAACCGGGTGAGGTGCTTGTCCTGGAGAACACCCGCTTCCATGCCGGTGAGAAGAAAAATGATCCAGAAATGGCCAAAGCGATGGCATCTCTGGCTGAGGTGTTTGTCAATGATGCCTTTGGTACATCTCATCGCGCCCATGCGTCAACGGTCGGTGTAACAGACTATCTGCCATCAGTGGCCGGGTTTTTGCTCGAAAAAGAGATTAAATACCTGGGCAATGCCATCGCTGAACCGGAGCGTCCCTTTGTGGCTATTCTGGGCGGTGCAAAAATTAGTGATAAAATCGGCGTGATTGAAAACCTGCTGGAAAAAGCAGACCGCATCCTGATTGGTGGTGGTATGGCGAACACATTTTTTAAGGCCCAAGGCTATAACCTGGCCGATTCACTGGTTGAAGAAGAAGTGGTGGATGTTGCCAAGGACATCCTTGAAAAAGCGGGAGGGAAGCTTGTTCTGCCTGTGGATGTGGTCATCGCCGATGCTTTTTCAGCGGATGCTGAAATGCAAATCATGGATATCGGTGATGTACCTCAGGGTTGGCGAATTTTGGATATTGGTCCCCGCTCTGTCGAAGCTTTCAGCGATATCGTAAAATTAGCCGGCATGGTTGTTTGGAACGGCCCAATGGGTGTGTTTGAGTTTGATAAGTTTGCCAAAGGCACTTTTGAAATTGCGAAGGCTGTGGCTGAAAGTGACGCCATTGGCATCATTGGCGGTGGCGATTCAACAGCTGCCATCAATAAATCCGGCCTCGAGGATAAAATCGCGCACATTTCGACGGGCGGCGGCGCTTCCCTGGAAATGTTGGAAGGCAAGGTCTTACCGGGTTTGGCTGCCCTGGATGATANATAAGAAATTAAAGTGATTGAAAAAAGGCTGTTTCAAAGNAAAATGAGCAGCCTTTTTTTTCGAGTTAAACTGGTTCTGCTGGTAGAATCAAAGTGACGGATTATCTGAAAACTAAGAAACAAGAGAAAGGGATACGAAATGCGAAAAATTTTTGTTGCTGGTAACTGGAAAATGAACAAGACCATCGCTGAGGCGAAGGCTTTGGTAAAAGAGATGTTGCCAGAGCTGGAAAATTTCCCTAATGTCGATAAAGCAGTTGCTCCCTCGTACCTGGCTATCCCTGCTGTAGCTGAATTATGCCAAGGAACGGATCTTTTAGTGGGCGCACAAAACCTGTTTTGGGAGGAATCAGGCGCTTTTACTGGCGAGGTTGCGCCACCGATGGTCGCTGAGGTGTGCGATTTTGTGATTGTTGGTCACTCTGAGCGTCGTAAGTTCTTTGGCGAAACGGATCAGACCGTCAATCAGCGCCTTAAAGCAGGTTTGGTAGCAGGTTTGCACGTTATTGTGTGTGTTGGTGAGACCCTGGAAGAGAATGAAGCCGGCGAGACAGAAGCTGTCGTAACACGGCAGATCAAGGATGGTTTGGCAGATATTTCGGCTGAGCAAGCCGCCGACATTACCATTGCCTACGAACCGGTCTGGGCCATCGGCACAGGGCGAGCGGCAACTCCTGAAGATGCCAATAATGTGCATAAAAACGTGATCCGCCCCTTGCTCATTGAACAATTTGGTGAGGAACGAGCGCAAGCCATGCGGATTCAGTATGGTGGTTCGATCAAACCCAGCAATGCTGCAGAATTGTTTGCCATGTCGGATATCGATGGTGGTTTGGTGGGTGGCGCCAGCCTCAAAGCCGAATCCTTCATCGGTATTATCAAGGCGGCATCGGCGATTAGCGCTAAGTAAGGGATTGTCCCTAAATTCAAATAGTTAAAAGTCTTTTGTAGGTCGGGGTCGGAGTTTGACCCCGACGATTTTTTTAATCAATAGAATGGCGGCTTGAAAACCCCAAGCCGCCCTACGAGTTATTGTTTAGGTGCCGAACATGCGGTCGCCGGCATCGCCCAGGCCAGGGATGATATAGCCATTTTCATTAAGATGGTTATCAATGGCTGCTAAATGCAGAGGGACATCGGGGTGCATTCCATGAAATTTTGCGATGCCTTCTGGCGCTGCAATCAAAGCCACAAATTTGATTTTTTCAACCCCCCAATTTTTGAGGATATCAACCGTTGCGATGGCCGAACCACCGGTGGCAAGCATGGGGTCGAGGATTAAGCACACAGATACGGTTGGTGCCACAGGCAGCCGATTATAATACGAAACAGGCTTGAGGGTACGTTCATCTCGAAACAAACCAATGTGCCAAACCTCAGCGGAGGGCATCAGCTCCCACACACCTTCCACCATCCCCAAGCCAGCGCGCAAAATGGGGACAAGCCCGATTTTTTCACTCAGGTCTTCTCCGATGGTTGGCGCCATGGGCGTTTCAATGTCCACACGTCGAGTCTTCAAATCAGCGGTCGCTTCATAAGTTAACAGAGCGGATATTTCACGAACAAGCTCGCGAAACTTTTTGGGTTTGGTGTTCCGATCACGAAGTTTTGTGAGTTTGTGTTTGACTAAGGGATGGGTCGATTCGTAAATGTTTTTCATTGTGTCTGGCCTTCTTCCTCGGTTGATTTTTGTAAGGATGCATTGTTATTTAGTTTATCACCACTACCGGGTTGATTCCAGATATATCGGCTGAATATCAGCAACAACAACCAGGCGGCCCAGGTCAGGGTGGTTATGACAATCCAACCATAAAAAGGTGGGAAATTGCGTCCAAGGCGATAGTACATGGCAGTTGAGAATGTCCCCCAGGAAGTTATTTGGAGGAAAAGAGAAAGCCACCGGCCAGCTTGGGAGCCCTGCTTGTTCATGCGCAGCCATTGGATGCCTAAAGAGGGTAGGATGGTGGTTGATGCAGAAGTGAGTAGAGCAAGGGCCATCAACCATAAGGATAATTCCGTGCCATGCTCGATCAGCGCCACTGAACTGCCGAAGAGGTATAGGAAAAAACTCAAGGTGTAGAGAATTTCCGCAGTTTTTAGGGAAGATCGCTTCATAAGACAGTCTCCTTCTTTTGAGCACCGATCAAAAAACAGCGGGTTTTTACCATCATGTGTCCAGATTTCCGTGCATTCTGGCGGGTTTCCCCTGCTGCCGGTTCCATTGCCAGGGCCAAACGGCGGGGATGATCGCAGTGACCCCCACACCGATCCCTAAAACGCTCACAAAAGCGGCAACTTGTCTTAAGGCTGGCACCAATGCCGAAAGGATAAGACTAAATAAGGCAATGGCTAACAGGACCCCTGCGATGGCAGCGATGATGCCTGCAATGCGCAAGCCGCGTTTCTGCGAAGCCAGGCGTGGTCCAAAAATGGATTTTGATTCGCTGTTGATTATTACAACCTGGGGGTTGCCTTGTTCATCTAAGTAGTAAGATGTGAGCATTGGTAATAGCAGTTGCGTCCAATTTTTGCCATTGTAAACAGCATTCAGCGCGAAATTTCGCCCATGACCTGCACCAGCAGCCTCGGCACATAAATCCGCTGCTCTTTTTGCCGCTTGTGGTTGTGCCAGCGGCCAAGCGTTATCAGGGGTTAAGTCTGGCACTTCAATGACCGAGTGCCCCAGATTACGATTGGCAAATGGCTCTGCTTGGTTAAGGGGGTAGGGACCAGTTTGTCGCACCCTGGTTTGATGATTTTCAAGGGCGGGTGTGGGGATGTTCGCGAAATGGGATTGCATTTGGCCCACACGGGGTTCCCAACGAATACGGTCTTCAATTTGCTTGGAAGATCGCCATTCGCCACCTGAAAAATACTCTTTTGTGCTTTCCACCTGGTAATCAAACCCGGTTTCCATCTGCCAGTGACCATCCACGTCGCAATCCACCAACCACATCGGCCAATAAATGGGGGTCATTCGTTGCATCAGGTTATCGGATTGGAAATCAGGTGGTTTGATCCATACGCCCGACACAAATTGATCGACCAGGGATTGTAGTTGTTTTTTGTTGATATTGAAGGGTATTAGGAGCTCTGGTTCTTTTGGTCGTAATAGCGCCGGTTGGGATTCGAGTGGCGCCTGATAACAAAGGGGGCATATCCCTCCCATCGCTGATTCTTTAATGAGGAACACCCTTTTACAATGGGGGCAGCCGGCAGGTTGGCGTGCTGTACCCCAAAGCGCTTGATTTTCTTCGACGATGATTGTTTCATGATTGTCACTCATCCGCGCTTACCCTCCAGTCGTGTGATTTTTTGGTATAACAGCATACTCAAAATCAGACCGATCACAAAGGCGATTACGCCCAACGCAATCGCGCCGGCCCCTGCGTCCGCCAATAGGGTCAGGGTGACCCCGACGAATCCGAGGATCATGCCCGGGGACAGTAGAGCAGCAATCACAAGCCATACCTTCCACCAGGCGACGGGTTTTTGTCCGGCAACTGCGCCGGTTTGACCATTCAGGATCAATTGATAGGGTTCATTTTCAAATCTGTATGTGGCTAAGTAGACAGGCAATAGGATATAGCGCCAGGACTCATCGGCAAAATCCGCGCTCATGCTGAAATTGCGCACATGATGCGTGGGGATATCTTGATGGCATGCTATTTTGGCTTGTTCACGAATGATGCGCTTTGCGTCCTCCCAAGCTTCAGTCAGGGTGGTTTGATAGGCTTGTGCCTGCCATCCAGCAAGGTAATCCGGTTCATAGGCAACAAGCTCCCCCATATTATAGGGTTTGATTTTCTCCAGGTAGTTGTGGTTGATCTGCCGTGAACTGCTTCCAGTGATGAGTAAATCGTCCACATTAAAATAAACGTCCCCGTCTTCCCAGCGCCAGTCGATTTTTTTGCGGGTTTCCCATCGTTTCTGGGCAGCATTATAATGCCGGACTGTTTTTTCGTAACCCACTTGTGCTTTCCATCGTGCATCAATGGCTGTGTCAAAGGTCCAAAAGGGCAGGTAAATGCCGTTAAATCGGCGTAACACGGCATTGGGATTAAGTTCTTTAGGGCGAAACCACCCTTTTCCGAGCCAATCAGCTGCTAGTTGAGTAGCATCTTCCCGGGAAATTTTAAACGGGACCAGATAACGTGGACGTAAGGTTTCTTCCATGCTCGTGGTCACGTTGACCTGGTTTGAGGCGCAAAAGGGACAGGTGGTGGTTAAGTTTCCCGGTGCAATCGAAAGTTCACCGCCGCATGAGTCACAATGGAGCACCTGCCGTTCAATACCCCACCCCTGCTTTGATTGCGACACTGTCTCTAGGGTAAACTCGAATTCATCGGCTGCTTTGCCGATCGTCATCGAAGGCACAGGGGCAACATACCCACAATATTCACAGGCAACACCCCCTGCTGAAACATCGTAAGCGATATTTGCGCCACAATTCGGGCAAGTGTAGCTTTTTATATCGTCTTTGTCGGTTTCTGGGGGTTTGGGTGCATAAACGATCACACCAGGCACCTGAGAATTCACTTGAATGAAGTTTTCAGGCGGTGACCAAAGCCCAGAAGAATTGTGTTTTTCCGTCATCATGGGTGATCCTTGGGATCGAGACACTAGTTTTAGGTTTATTTTATCCCAAAATGAGCTTATTTCGAAAAAGGATGATAAAAGCGGGTTAATGTTGGGCTTTGGCGTCTTTTGATGGATGCGATAGAATTAACCCATGGCTCTGATCATTGATGGACACAACCTGATAGCCCAATTACCTGGGATTAGTTTAGCAGACCCGGAGGATGAGGAGAAACTCATCAACCTCCTTCAAGCGTACTGCCGTGTAAAAAGGAAAAAGGTCGAAGTCTATTTTGATCGCGCACCAGCGGGTTACGCGGGGAAAGAGCGGCATGGTCTGGTGTTGGCGATCTTTGTACCATCGGGCACCACAGCTGATGAGGCGATTATGGCGCGCTTGAAAAAGCTGGGGAAAAAGGCTCGGAATATGAAGGTGGTTAGCTCTGATCGGCAAGTGCAGGCAGCAACCCGCGCTGCGCATGCGATGGTGGTTGCTTCGGATGAATTTGTTATTGAATGGCAATCTATTGTGGCAGAAAAACCCGATTTAGACCCTCGCAACAAACCTTTAACACAAGAAGAGGTTGAAGCCTGGGAGGATATTTTTGAAAACAGGGATTCTGATTAACGGGTAATAGTTACAAATTGTTGACAATATCCTTCAATCAATAAAAGTTTGAATATCGAAAAAATTATATTGACACACAAAAAATTTCATATATAATGGTCGTATGAGATTAATATAAATTAAATTCTAAGTATTTTTGTTTTGCGTCCAACTGAAGCATTCTCTGTCAAAGGGGGATGCTTTCTCTTGTTAAAGCCAATTAATTTCCCATAACAACTTTCTCCATGGAACTAGAATGGAGGTTGAACCATATGTAGAATTCAAAAAATTTCCTTAACTGTTTGGGGGATTATTTTGTTTTTGATACTTATTTTTATGTAACGAAATATTTGGAGGCTTATATGCTAAAACGAATTTTAATTTCAGTATTT
>P_1C_Sed_3_UnCtyDRAFT_1000268_pt1 | contig 11132 bp, 9 predicted proteins | sample Pon1CUnioCityCA_FD_10233 | JGI IMG/M metagenome (IMG submission 10233) | reverse complement strand
TGAATGCGACTGTTGTTGGGATTGATGAAACCAATGATATTGCTGTACTTCAGGTTGAAGTTGGTGAGAATTTCCCTTCACCTTTACCGTTGGCGGATTCCAGTCAGGTGGTTGTTGGTGAGACAGTGCTGGCGATTGGAAATCCTTATGGGCTTGACTGGACACTGACAACGGGTGTTGTGAGCGCGTTGGGTCGGGTGATTGAAAGCAGTCAGGAGGGTGAGTACATCGCTGAAGCTATCCAGACTGATGCGGCGATTAATCCCGGTAATTCCGGTGGACCCCTGCTCAATATGGATGGCCAGGTGATTGGGATCAACTCCCAGATTATCAGCGAGAGTGGATCATCATCCGGGCTTGGATTTGCGATTTCCTCAAACACCATTGAACGGATTGTGCCTGCGATAATTGAGAATGGTTATTATCTGCATTCCTGGTTGGGTATTGAGACTTTAGAGCTAACAGATTACTCGATTGCGATTTTAGAAGAGGCTGGTATGGATGTTTCTGTGGAAAGCGGTGTCCTGGTCATTGGGTCGGAATCGGGCTCTCCTGCACAGGAAGCAGGCATCACTTCTGGATCTCAGCGTTTACGATTTGGTCCCTATATTATCCCATTAGGCGGCGATATCATCACGGCCATCAATGATGTCCAGGTGGCATCCAAACAAGATCTGATGGTTTATTTAGAAACTGAGACCAGTATTGGCGACACAATTCAGCTCACAATCATTAGAGATGGAAAATCTCAAGAGATTGACATCACATTATCATCACAGCCATCCTCATCTCGCTAATAAAGGATTAAATTATGAGTGACTACAGCCAACAAATCAGAAAATTTAACAGGTTTGAACTTAAATACTTAATTACGCTTCGACAGGCAGGAGAACTAAAGGCGATCTTGAATGAATACATGCTTCCTGACGAATATGGCAACAGGGATAATCGGTATCAAGTTGCAAGCCTTTATTATGATACGCCTGATCTTCGCTGTTATTGGGAAAAGGAAAATGGCATAAAGACTCGCCGTAAACTCAGAGTTCGATATTATGATTCGGGTTTAGTGATCACAGAAAACACGCCTGTATTTGTGGAGATTAAACAACGTGTTGATCGAGTAACCCAGAAACGTCGAGCATTGCTCCCTTATATTGATGCTTTGCGATTATGTAATGACCGTCAGATGCCAGAAATTGACCTGGATGACCGTCCTTTGATTGATGAAGCCTATGTATTTCTCTGGCAGTATAACTTAATTCCATCCTCCATTATTCGTTATGAGCGTCAGGCACTGGTTGGTACAAGATATGATCCTGGTTTACGGGTCACCTTTGACACAGCGATCACCATGCAGCTTCACCCTTTGCACTTACACGAAGAACGATCCGGCCTGCCAATTATTTCACCCAATCAGGTGATTATGGAAATTAAAGTCAATGAGCAAATCCCTTATTGGCTTACGGAATTAATTGCAGAAAAGAATCTGAACTTGATAAGGGTCAGTAAATATTGCAGCGGAATTGAGGCAGCCTGGGAGATGCCAGGTTTTCATTGTAGAAATTTATCAGCAGAGAGATCAAGCGAAGTGCTTTCGTCTGCTTATTCTGTCCCGATTTTTTGGGAAAAACTAACGAAATCAAAAGAAAATTTGAGGAAGAAGGAATTGTAATATGGATATTTTTAACTTTCAAGACCTGAGCAGCGAGTTTACAGTAATGGATGTTGTGCTTGTGTTTTTACTCAGCTTTTTATTGAGTGCATTCATCGGTTGGATCTACAAGATCACACACCGTGGATCTTCTTACACCCAGAGTTTTGTTTTTACGCTTGTATTGAATGGCATGGTTGTGGCCTTGGTGATGATGATCGTCGGTTCCAATATTGCTCGGGCATTCTCATTGGTGGGCGCCCTATCGATCATCCGTTTCAGGAATGCGGTCAAAGAAACGCGGGATGTCGGGTTTATCTTTTTCACTATGGCTATCGGTATGGCAGTGGGTACCCAGTTTTACACCCTTGCTGTGGTTGGTGCGGTGGTGATCAGCTTGTTGATCTTATTAATGGTTCGTTTTAACTGGTTCGCTCAAGAAATGGCAAATCAGATCCTCAGGGTGCAGGTGCCAGGTGATGTCTCATTTGAAGACCTCTTCGAATCGCTCTTTCTGAAGTACACCCATACTGCAGACCTGATCGCTGTTGACTCGGTCCAGAGTGGCACTTTGACAGAGCTAACATACAGCATCGGATTGAAAAAGCCAAATACAGAAAGTCGGTTTTTGGCGACAATTAAGAAATTGAATAACAACAATAAAGTAACCCTGGTCACAGGATATAACGGCACAGACTTATAAGGAAATCCATATAAAGGATGAGTGGAGAAACGATGATAAATAAATTCAAACGAAATCGACGGCTAATATTAACTGCAATTGCTATTTTATCGATACTAACATTTGTGTTTGGTGATTTGCCAATCACAATGTTTATTTCCTATTAGGAGAAAAATATAATGAAAAATAAAAAAATTACCTCAATACTTGTTTTGTTCACCTTTTTGTTAGCAGCCTGTTCGGGAACTTCTGTAGAGAACCTGGATGGTAACCAGGTCTCTATAATTGAGTCAAGTGCAGAAAACGCTGATGTCTCTGATGAGACCCGGGAAGAAAACGACACTCAAATCACGGATTTGGACATCCTTCCAGAATATGAGGATGAGGATTTGGATGACAGCTATGATGACCTTGAACTCACAGCTATTCAACTCAATGGTAAAACCATTACTTTTGAGGGGAGTGGTGTCATTGTTGAAGATAGTTTGGTGACGATTACCTCTGGGGGCGTATATTTGATTACAGGTGTATTAACTGATGGCCAAATTGTTGTGGACACCCAGGATGAAGAGATCGTTAGATTGATTCTGGATGGTGCAGATATTACCTCAACCACCAGTGCCCCAATCTATGTTCGCAATGCAGAAAAAACAATCATCACCCTGGCTGATGGTTCTGATAATATTGTTAGTGATGGTAATTCTTATATCCTTGAGGATGGAGATGAACCTGATGCTGCCATTTTCAGTAATGATGACCTGACGATAAATGGCTCCGGATCCCTCACTGTCTTTGCAAACAATAATAATGGGATTGACAGCGATGATGATCTCATTATAGTCAGCGGGACGATATCGGTTACAGCTGTCAATGATGGGATCAAGGGGCGGGATTCGCTGACTGTGATAGATGGTTTCATTTCCATCAATGCCGGCGGTGACGGTATGCAAGCTAACAATGATGATGACGAGGATGAAGGTAACATCATCATTGAAGACGGTGAATTTAATATCACTACTGATAAGGATGGAATTCAGGCAGAAAATGCCCTGGTTGTTAGCGGGGGCACCTTTAGGATTGTAACTAGTGGCGGCAGTGCTGAAGCTGATTTAGATGATCTTGTCAGTGGTCAGAGGTTTGATCAACGAAATAATAATAGTAATGATTTGTTGATAAGCGCAAAAGGTCTTAAGGCGGGGGTTGATCTCAGGATTTTAGACGGCATTTTTGATTTGGATACACTTGATGATTCGATTCATTCAAATGGCGTTATTCAGATTAATGGAGGATACTTCCTGATTTCATCCGGAGATGACGGCCTTCATGCGGATTCTCAGCTTGAGATCAACGGTGGAACTTTAGATATTTCTCTATGTTATGAAGGAATTGAGAGCACTGTGATTACCATAAACGACGGAACAATTCATATTGCAGCTCTGGATGACGGAATAAGTGCTGCGAGTAATATGGATGTTGAAGAATTGGAGCCTGGTACAAATCGTCCGATGAATACAGGCGAAAATCAGCTTGATATCAACGGTGGATATATATTTGTTGATTCAGGCGGCGATGGGGTTGATGTCAATGGTGATTTAACGGTGAATGATGGCATTCTGCTGGTCAATGGCGGCCCTTCTACCGTGCCCGATGGGGCTTTTGATTTTGTTAATTTTAATATTAATGGTGGTTTCATTCTTGGTGTTGGAAGTGCTGAAATGGCTGAAGCAGCAAGTCAAACCTCTAGTCAGAATTCTGTATTGTATAATTTTGAGTCCTCTATGCAGGCAAACGAAATTGTACATTTGGAATCACCATCAGGGGATGAAATACTTACATACGCATCGATTAAAGAGATTCAATCAGTTTTATTCTCCTCACCTGAAATTATGGATGAAGAAACCTATTTGATATACACAGGTGGATCTGCATCTGGAGAAATCATGGATGGGCTATATTCGAATGGTAATTATGAACCAGGAAATCAGGTGGATTCTTTTGAGGTCACAGATATCATTACAACTGCTGGTGCGGCTGTAAGTGAATTTATGGCAGGGCGTATGGGATTTCCTCCAGGGCAGGGAGAGGATGGTATGAATGTACCGCCATTGGGGAACTTTGAGATGGATGGAATCACACAATTGATTGTTGGTATATTGTCATTGGATGGTACAGATCTCTCGGTTTCCACTGAGCAGGCGGAAGCAATCTTACCCTTATGTGAATCCTATCAAGAGATTTTCTCAGAAAACCAGGGTTCTATTGAGGAAAGAGATGAAATTCTTGGCCAATTAGAAACGATCTTAACAGATGAACAACTTAAGGCTATTTCTTCTATTGGCGTTGATGAGATAATGACAATGATGGCACAAGTGGGTAATGAAAACATGCCTCTACCCGGAGATAGAATGAGTCCTGGTAGGGGAGGATTTGAAAATCAGGGATTGGTTATTATCAAATTTTTCCTTGATTATCTGAACGAAAAGGCGGCTTCATAGATTATTCCATCTCTAATTATTTTTGACACGTATAATACATATTGAAATAACGGTCACGTTACAGCTCAAGTAAGATATATCATGCTAATCACTTGGGAAATAGGAGTTCTCGGATGGAAAAATTTATCGCTGTTGCTGGAAATATCGGCGTCGGAAAATCAACTCTTGTAGAATTGTTGAGCAAGGAGTTAGGGTGGACCCCGTTCTACGAGCCGGTGACCGAAAACCCCTATCTTGCAGATTTTTATGAGGATATGCAAACCTGGGGCTTCCATTCTCAAATTTATTTCCTGATGCGGCGGCTGCGAATCCATCGTAAATTGATGGACATGAAGGGGTCTGTCATCCAGGATCGCAGTGTTTATGAGGATGCGGAAATTTTTGCTCGTAATCTTTATATGCAAAATGCAATCAATCAGCGTGATTATGATACCTATAAAGAACTCTATCACGTTTTAGTTGAGTTTTTACCACCGCCTGATCTCGTGATTTACCTGCGAGCTTCAGAAAAAACACTGGTGAACCGGATCAGCAAACGAGGGAGAGATTATGAGCAGACAATCAGCGTAGATTACCTGGCTGATTTGAACCGGTTGTATGAAGATTGGGTGAAAGAATTTGATCTTTGTCCAATACTGACTGTTCCCAGTGACAATCTGGATTATGTTGCAGAACCTCAACACCTGTCACTTATCATTGAAAAAGTAAAGGACATCCTGGTTGGAAAAGAGGAAGTTCGATTTGATTTTTAAAAAGGGGTTAAAGCAAAAGAACGCGTGGCCGCGTTCATAGTGCATATAATGACATAATAAGAAAATAAAAATTTTATTTATTCTGCAGCAACAGCTGCAACTTGTTTTTCCTCCGGCTTCTCCTCACCCCGAGGTGTTATATTCAATCTAATAGCCGTGCGGACTTTTCCATCAATTTCTACGTCAACGAATTCCGGCACACAAACAATTTCGATCCCATCATTTACCAGGTATCCCTTGGCGAGGATAACCGCCTTAATAGCCTGGTTGATGGCCCCAGCGCCAATTGATTGAACTTCTGCATAGCGATGCTCGCGCATGACACCTGCAATTGCTCCTGCGACAGCAGCGGTGCGGGAGTTCGCTGAAACTTTAATGATGTTCATACCCTTCTCCCTTTTTAATGTAATTTGGTTTCAAAGCTAACATTTATTTAATGTTATGGTGTCTTATCTGACTCCTATTTTACAGGAGAATCCGTTTTAATTCAAGATTTATTCAAAGTGTAAATAGCTATTAAAGGTATAGGAGATTTTTTCTTCTTACAAGATCTATTGCAATGGCAGCTGATAGACCCGGTACCTTTTGTAAAGTTTCCCCCCCACACGTTCGGCCAGCATGGGTGTTTTTGGATTGTCCTCCGAGGTTAAGGATAGATCTGCCCAGGTATACCCCTTCTCTTTTGCACGTTTGGTCATCTCCGAAAAAAGCATCAGGCTCACGCCGCTGCCCCAATATTCCGGCAGTACCAATACACTCTTGATTGCTAAACAGTTTGGCTTATTATTTCTGTATCGCAGCAGGCTGAGATAATCCCAGGGATACCGCAGGCCATTGACGTGAATCAGGATTTCGTTCAGGTTTGGGATACCGGGGAAGAATCCCACTGTCTGGTCGCCAACATCAGCAAACAATATGAGATAAGGGTCTGCGTATTTTCTGAAAGGCTCCAGGCTGTCGTCCAGCGCCTGGCGATCCCATCCCACAAAGTCTGTCAGATGCGCCAAGGCTTTGTTCAACAAGAAATGGATACGGTCTGCCTCCCTGTCCCACTCCTCCATCCTTCCTTCCCGTATAACAACTGGTCCACGTTTGGCTGCTTTTTCAGCCAGCTTATGCAGCAGTTGAAACTCCCGATTATCCTGGGTGAGATCCACGGCAAAGGCGATGTTATCTGGTCGGAGCGGCGTAAAGCCGTAATGAGTGACCAGTTTTTCATAATAGGTTGGGGTGTGACCGCAGCTGATAGCTGGCGGACGGTCACGTCCTTCTATCAGAATCCCGTATGCTGAATCATAATCCTGGTGAAAAGGACCAATCAACCGGTTTAGATTTCGTTTTATTGCCCAAGCCCTTGCAGTATCAAAGAGGCTGTCCGCAACCTTTTGATCATCCACACACTCAAAAAAGCCGAACATCCCATCTTTCAACTTTCTTGATTGGTTGGATGAATGATCCACAGCAGCCATAATCGTTCCGGACAGTTTCCCGTCTGTAAAAGCAAGAAAGAAATCAGCTTCGCCGTGATTATAAAAAGTCCCTTTTTGTGGATTTAACTGCTTCATTCGTTCTGGAATTAAGGGTGGGACCCAAAGAGGATCATCTTTGTACATTTGCCATGGAAAGGTTGCAAAGCGCCTTCTATCAATGTAATTCTCAACTTTTTTAAGAGTAATTTTGCTCACAGGGTCTCTTTTCAGTTAACCTCTTGGAAATTCTCTCGACGAGATTCGAGTTCCTGGACCACGTCATGGTGTTCCTTACGGGTCAGTGGGTACAGAATGGCAAAGATGATTCCACCAACCAGAAGCACTGCCGGAATCGGACCGACCACCAGCCTGATGCCTGTGAGCGTTGATTGAGGCTGCTCCACCGCGTTGGGAATATAGCCGCTAAGATCAAGTACTGCCAATGCAAGTGGGACAGCAATTGAATTGGTCGCTTTCCCCATCAATGTGACCAAACTGTAGAACATTCCTTCATGCCGTTCGCCGGTTTTCAATTCGTCTACTTCGATGGCATCAGGGATTATTGCCCAGGGCAGGACGTGGGCGGCGCCGACACCCAATCCAGCCAGAACGCACAGGGAAAGTAAATAAAACAATGGGCTGGACGCCGTGACAGTGATCAATAATATCTGGACAACAGCCCAAAAGGTGATCCCGTAGATATATGCCAGCCGTTTGTTGAATTTCTTCGAGATCCAATCCCACAGCGGCAGAGAGACAATTGCTGTCACAAAGATGGTCGCCATGATGACTTCGCTCATATTCTCCCGCTTAACCACGTACTTGATGTAATAAAGCAAGTTCGCTTCAATGATGTGCATGCTGGTCCAGGTGAAGAGGTAGATAACAGCACTGAAGACGAAGGGGCGGTTTTTGAGGGCAGCTCTAAATGAGGGAATCAATCCGGGCCGGTCAAGCTTTGTAAAATATGGCTTTTCACGGGTGCCAAAGAAAACCAGAATCAGCGGTAGGGCAGATGCCAGGCCAAAAATCAGCCCCATTCTGAAGACATTGGGGGCATTTTCCGGGGACATCTGGTTGATGATCATCATTGGCACCACAAAGGAGATCAGGCCGCCAAGGATTGAAAAGAACATGCGGTACCCGGTCAGGGCGGTGCGTTCATCATAGTCTTCAGTCAATTCAGGTGTTAGGGCAAAATAGGGCATACCGACAAAGGTGCCGGCTGCATCATAGAGGACAAACATGAACGTATAAAAGACCAGCAGTGCCGTTTGTGAATCCAAAGGGGGTTTCCACCACAAAAAAGCAAAAGCCAACCCATAAGGCAGCGCGCCAAACAGCAGGAATGGTCGGCGTCTGCCCCAACGGGAACGAGTTCGATCGGAAAGATGTCCAATCAAAGGATCGTTAATATAGTCCCAGCTTTTTCCGATAAATAATCCAATCGCGGCAATGGCAGGCGCAATACCGATCACATCTGTGAGAAAAATGGGGAAATACGCCGCAATGATGGTGCCTGTCATGCTGAAGCCAATATCTCCAAAACCATAGATGATCTTTGTGAGGGTTGGCAGCTTTTTCATAGGAATTTCCAGATCAGTATTTTAAGGGAAGAAAAAATCCTTTGGCAACATCCGGTTACCAAAGGATTATATCAGGTGATTTCAATTTCACGGTTGTGAAGATGTTTCATTCATGGATCAGGCAGGGTCTTTGATCCCTGGCAGCGGTTTCTTTTCAGCCCGTTTGAGCTTGCGTTCCTGCCGGCGGATCTTCAATGCTTCTACAATTTCGTGATGTTGTGATCGAGTGAGGGGATAGAAAATTGCCATTACTATTCCGGATATAAGCAGTAATGCGGGCAGTGGTCCCATAACTATTCGGACACCCAGCAGTCCCCTGGCTGATTGAACCACATTTTGACCCTCTTTAAATCCCATAAATTGCAGCAATAACAAGCTTACCGGCTGGGCGATTGCCATGCCAATCTTTCCCATCAATGTGATCAGACTGTAGAACATACCCTCATTCCGTTCACCGGTTTGCCACTCTTCCCACTCGATGGCATCGGGGATGATTGACCATGGTAAGACCTGCGCTGCACTGACCCCAATCCCTGCCATGACACACAACAGCAGGATGAGCCAGAAAGGTGTTGTTGGGTTCATGAAGATCAGGACCATCATTACCACAGCCCAAAATGCCACGCCGGCGATGTATGCATAGCGTTTGTTCCAATTTTTCGAAACCCAATTCCAGATCGGCAGCGCAAAAATTGCTGTGACAAAGATGCTGACCATAATGATCATGCTTTGGGATTGCCGCTCTACAATGTGGATGATGAAGAACTGCAGGTTGGACTCAACCACGATGATGGTCATCCAGGTGAATAAATACATCATTGCACCAAACACAAATGGGCGATTCTTGAAGGCTGCTTTAAGCGATGGGAAAAATTTGGGAAGAGATTGTGTTTGATATTCCTTCTTTTCCTTTGTTCCGAAGAACACAAGGAGCAGAGGTGTGGCAGCTATTCCAGCGGCAACAAAAGCCATGGTTAATACATCCTGTTTGGTTGCCTGGGTCCAATCGTTTCCAATGATGAGTAAGGGCAGGATGTAGGCGGTCAGACTGCCGACGATATTGAACATCATCCGGAAGCTGGTCAATTTTGTGCGTTCATCGTAATCCTCAGTCAATTCCGGAGTCAATGCGAAATAGGGCATATAAACGGTGGTTGCCAGTGCTTCATATATGATATAAGCCGCTGAATAATAAATGATTAAGCCGGTTCGGCTGAAATTTGGCCCCAGCCAGAGCAGGGTAAACGACAGACCGAAAGGGATAGCACCAAACAATAAAAAGGGACGGCGCCGTCCCCAACGTGTCCGGGTTCGGTCGGAAAGGTGGCCAATAATTGGGTCATTGATAAAGTCCCAGCTGCGGCCAATGATAAAAATGATTGCTACCAATCCCGGGGGCATCCCAACAACGGTGACCATGAAAACTGAAAAGAAAGCTGTAATGATGGAGTTGTTCATGCTGAACCCGAGATCACCCGAGCCATAGACAAGTTTGCGCCACAAAGGAATTTTCTGTTGCTCTTCCATTATTTAGATCCTCTCGATATTAATAATCGTTTTAATACAACACATAAAGTTGTTTTAAGTTATGGTATTTTGGGCAAAATAAGAATAAATGAACATAATAGAGTTCGTGTCGCTCGAAGTCTAATTCTCTTATAAAATCAAATAAAAGGCAATTATATGATTTTTAAACATTATGATTGTAACATCAGAAAGGGAATTGGACAAAAAAGGATGAGTTAAAATGATCTCTCAGGTGAGGACACCAGAGAGAAAGCTAGCTAAAAATCCAATCGCACCGGTGAGGACACCGGTGCGGTCATAAGCAGTAAGCAAAACTTAATTATGGTAACGTTGTTCTTCCACGTCCCCCGCCAGCCCAAAGCGGACGGCCTGTTTCATTACGAATAGCCAGGGTTTGTTGGGTCGTGTTGTTGGTTACACTGCCAACCTCAAACATTTCACCTTCATAAAAGCCGACTAATACAAGTTCATCTCCAGGATAAACCTCAAAACCGTTTTCAAGCATATACCTCAGGGTCCGGCCTTCAATTGCTAAATCAAAACCCGCATCATTTGTGACAGTTATCAGCTCAGCAGATACTCCCTCTACCACGACTGTGATTGGGTCTTCCCAGGTGTCAACATTGGCTTGCCCAACACCAGGGTTTGTTCCAACCTCACCAGCCTGGTCATAACCGGTGCCGCCTCTATTCATACCCCCACCAAAACCTGAGCCAGCTTCAGAGACCTGGTTTTTGCTGCGCCTTAACTCTGCATAATTCTCTGATTGGGTAATTTGTTCACCATTTCGATAACCAGAGTCCGTTCCATTGCCACGTCCGCCGCCCTCGCTGAGTGCAAGGGGTTGTAGATTGTCAGATTTTGCCAGTGTGCGGTTGACAGCCCCCAAAACCAACAAGCCAAAAATTCCTGCTAATAAAACGCCAACAAATATTTTCTTAATCATAATTCACCTCTTATCAAAATTTTT
>P_1C_Sed_3_UnCtyDRAFT_1000266_pt1 | contig 11210 bp, 6 predicted proteins | sample Pon1CUnioCityCA_FD_10233 | JGI IMG/M metagenome (IMG submission 10233) | reverse complement strand
CTTGCCCTTCATCAAGGACAAGCTGGACGGCAGCCGGCCCGATATGCGCGTGATCAACGTCGAGTCGACCGCCTGCCCCAGCCTCACCCGAGGCCTGTATGCCTACGACTGGGGCGACACGGCGAAGATGGGCCCGGTGGCGAAGATGCACACCGTCGGCCACGACTTCATCCCCGCTCCCGTCCACGCCGGCGGGTTGCGCTACCACGGCATGGCGCCCATCATCTGCCGCCTGATGGAGGATGGATTCGTCGAGGCCGCGGCGTACAACCAGATCGAAGTTCTCGACGCCGCTCACAGCTTCGCTCAGGCCGAGGGCTTCATCGTGGCACCGGAGACCGGCCACGCCATCAAGGCCACCTACGACCAGGCTATGGCCTGCAAGGAATCGGGCGAATCGAAGGTGATCCTCTTCAACGCCAGCGGCCACGGCCACTTCGACCTGGCCGCCTATGACGCCTACCACCGCGAGGAGCTGCCGGACTACGAGCTTGAGGAGGACAAGCTCGAGCAGGCGCTGGACGCGCTCCCCGAGGTCTCGGAGTAGCATCGCTAGAGAGCCAAGACGGCTATGGCGCCGAGCCTCATCTTGCCCAGCCCTCTCCCGAGTCAGGGAGAGGGCTGGGCGACGGTGGAAGGGAACCTCGACGCCGTCAGTGGAAGCGACGGGTACGAAGATCACCTACCGCGATCAAACGTGGAAGCTTGAAGGAAAGCGAAGCGTCCGAGAGGCCATCGAGGAGGTAGGGCTGTCGAGAGAGTCCGTGCTCGCCCTCCAGGATGGGAAGCTCGTGAACCAGGATGTGATGCTCGACGAGGACGAGGAGACCAAACTGATCGCCGTGATCTCCGGGGGCTGAGAACGGCTGGTGGTCGGTAGGCGCCCCCTTCAGCGTGCCGTATTCGCTTGACGAAAGCATCGATTCAGGCTATCCTTAAACCACAGTGGGGGTGGTTGGGGCCCGGTGGCTCCCCCGGTCTTCAAAACCGGTGGCGGGTTGCACAGCGCAAGCCGCGGTGGGTTCGACTCCCATCCACTCCCGTGATCCTCTGTCGGCCCCTCTGGCGCTCTGCCCAGAATATGCTACACTACCAGGCTGATCGGGACAACAAACAGGCACACGGACCGTCGGGGCGTGAAAGGATATTGACTTTGCCCCGCCCCGGCCTATACTGACGCGATCGGCAGCGCATACTATGCAACTATTCATTGAACTGATGGCCTACCTGGAGGCCCTGGCCAACCAGATCCCCCTGGAGGTCTTCACTTTCTTCGGCACCATCCTGGAGGAGATTCTCGCTCCCATTCCCTCCCCCTTCGTCATGACCATCACCGGGAGCATCGCCAAGGCTCAAGGCCATCTACTTGGCTACCTCATCATCGTCTCTCTCATCGGCGCCGCGGGGCGCGTTGCGGGCACCACGTTCCTCTACTTCCTCGCCGACGTCGCCGAGGACATTGTCTTTGGCAGGTTTGGAAGCTTCCTGGGCGTCTCGCACCGCGAGATCGAGCAGATCGGCTCTCGCTTCAACGGCACGGCCCGTGACTACCTGACCCTCATCTTCTTCCGTAGCATTCCGGTCATGCCCAGCTCTCCCATCTCCGTCGTCTGCGGCTTGGTCAAGCTCAACTACAGGGTGTTCGCCATCGGCACGGCCATAGGCAGCGTCTTCCGCAACCTTTTCTTCCTCTACATCGGGTTCACCGGCCTAGCTGCCACGGAGTCCTTCATGGAGGGCTTTGAGAGCGCGGAGACCATCGCCCAGATCCTCTTCGTCCTGGCCCTCGCGGGTGGATTCTACTACTATTACAGGAAGCGCGAGAGAGGAGAGCTCCTGCAACCCGCCGACGATGCCGAGGACAGCTCAATTGGCGCTCCCGTCGAGACGAGACTGGACCCGGACGCTGACCACGCCTCCTGACCGCCAGTCTGCCTCCCGGAATGCGGCGGGGGCTGCCCCCTCTGCTGGGCAGGGTGAGGCCCTATCCTGGAAGACGGATGTCTCCCTGGTGACGAGCCCCTTAGTGAGGAAACAGCTCTTGCTCGTGGCCCTGGGTTCCGGGCTCTTCAGCGGCCATCCTGGCCATGCAGATCAGGTGGATTGGTGTGTCGGAGTTCGCCTATCTAGGCGCCTACGAGCAGGTCGCCTTTCTGCTGGCCTACGGCGGCCTGGCGTCCCGGATTAGTCCTTCTCAAAAAGCTCCAGCCACGCCTCAATCTCCTCCGGGGAGAGATGGACGTTCTCCTTGGGACTGCTTGGGGACGCGGGCGAGGGCTCCAGGTCCACCGCGAACGCCTCGGCGCGGATCACCCGAGCACCTCGCTGGCGGGCCGCGGCGATCACCTCCCGATCCGAGGTGACCACCGTCAGCCCGGCCGGATGGGGGGCACGCCGGATACGCTCGATGAGCACCCGGTCCGCGTTGCGGCCGGTGGGGGCGAACACCACCTCCACCCGCCCGCCGGAGAGAGCCTGAGAGCGTCCCCCTGGCAGCCCGCGGTCGAAGACGACCGTCACCCGCTTGCCCGTCCGTCCAGCATAGGCCTGCAGACGCGAGACCAATCGGGCCTCGTCGTCGCGATCGGCCAGGCTGATGTCCGGCAACCGCCCAATCAGGTTGTGGCCATCGATTAGTACCGGCATGGTGCCTCTTTGCCTAGCGTTGATGGCGTTGCACTTGCAGCTCCACCCCTCCTACGCAGCAAGTATACACCAGAGCATCGAGTCGGCAACACCAAGTCGCTTTCGCAGGGCACCTTCCACAACCACCACATGGCACTGTGTTTGGTCTGCGCGTGCGTCAGCCAGCAGCAGGTGTGCCAGACACGGTCGATTTGTGCCACTGCCGAAGATGACAGTCCCTTTGTCACGACCCGTGACCCCAGGACATGAAGGGGACATCTCCGTAGTTCCTTCAGCAGCCTCATGTGGGGCCTTTTCCCTGTATGACATCAGCTATGTCGGCACGCACCTGGTCGGTGGTCGAGGAGCTTGACCTATCTCTGTCCACCGGCGCGAATCCGAGCTCACGGGCCGGCGCTGGCGGAGCCCATAGGCTGCCTGTATAATCTACGCACGTCCCTTGGTCCTTCTAGTCATCTCATCAGTACACGGGAGACTTATGGATATTCAGATCGCACTAGTCCTCGGCACCGTCGTCGCAGCGCTGGTCCTCTTCTCCATCGAGAAGATACCGGTCGACGTCACGGCGCTGGGCATCCTGTTGTTCTTGATCATCACCGGCGTGCTGCCCGCCGAGCAAGCCTTCATGGGCTTCGGAAGCGACGTCGTCATCATGATGCTGGGGCTGTTGATCCTCGTGGCGGCCCTGACGCGAACGGGCGTGACAGACATCGTTGGTCGGGTGCTGCTGACGCGCAGCGAGGCCAGCGCGCAGGAGATCCTCCTGGTCATCATGGCCATCGCCGCGCTGGTGGGGGCCTTTATGAGCAACACCACGGCCACGGCGTTCTTCTTGCCCATTGTGATCACCGTCGCGCGCCGCATGGAGACCAGCCCGGCGCGGTTCCTGATGCCCTTGGCTTTCGCCTCCATCTTGGCCAGCTCTATCTCGCTGATCAGTACCTCCACCAACATTGTGGTCAGCGGCCTGATCCAGGACCTCGGGATGGCGCCCATCGGGATGTTCGAGTTGGCCCCGGTCGGCATCCCCATCGCCGTCGTGGGAATCGCCTACATGTTCCTGCTGGGACGGCATCTGGTTCCAGACCGCATCCCGCACGAGGAGATCGAGCAGATCAGCACACGGCTCTACTTCACCGAGATCCTGATCCCAGCCCAATCGCCCCTAGTCGGCGAGACGCTGCGCACATCCGCCTTGGGGTCGGAGATGGACCTTAAGGTCTTGCGCATCGTGCGCGACGGCAGGCGTCTTCTCGTACCCCGCGCCACGACGAGGCTGGAGGAGAACGACGTACTGCTGGTCGAAGGGACTCGCCAAAGCATCCTCGACGTCAAGGAGGAAGCCAGCGTGGAGATCGAGGCTGACGTCAAGTTTCCGAGCGAGGAGATTGACGTGGAGGAGATGGGGCTGACCGAGGTGATGGTCCTGCCGAACTCGCCCTTAGCGGGCCGGACGCTGCGAGGCCTCGACTTTCGGGATCGGTACGGGCTGCAGGTGCTGGCGATCAACCGTCAGGGGGAGACCCTGTCCCGGAAGATGAGCCACGTTCGGCTTCAGGTAGGCGACGTGCTGGTGGTGCAGGGACGCGAGGCGCGCATCGACGCCCTGGAGAGACAGGACCTGTTCCGCAGGCTCAGCTTGCCCGGGGTGTCACTCAAACGACGGGACCGCGCCCCTGTGGCGTTGGCCATCTTCGGTGGTGCCGTGCTCGCGGGGACGTTGAAGGTGCTCTCCCTGCCCGTGGCCATGTTGCTGGGGGCGGTGCTGGCGTTTGCCACGCGCTGCATCACGCCGGAGGAAGCGTACAGCCAAGTGCGCTGGCAGGTCCTGATTCTGATCGCCGCTATGTTGGGACTGGGCGTAGCGATGGAGACCACAGGCACGGCGGCATTCCTGGCCAGTCAGATCGTCCAGGTGGTCGGGGCATCGAACGTGGTCTGGCTCCTGTCAGCCTTCTTCGCACTGACGGTGTTACTGACGCAGCCCATGTCGAACCAGGCAGCGGCGGCGGTGGTGCTGCCGGTAGCTATTCGCACGGCTGAGCAGCTGGGGCTGAACCCGCGCAGCTTCGCTATGATGGTTGCTCTGGCAGCAAGTTGCTCGTACCTGACGCCGCTGGAACCGGCCTGCCTGCTGGTGTACGGCCCGGGGCGGTATCGGTTCTCCGACTTCCTGAAGGTAGGCGCGCTGCCGACGGTGCTGATCTACGTCCTGTGTATTCTGCTCGTGCCGGTCTTCTGGCCTACATAAGCTGAGAGCTAGCCCTCGAGGGGGATGTTGTAGTGCGCCCAGGGCCCGTGGGCCTGTTTCATCCGCCCTCTCGCCACACGTCTTGCACCGATAACCGGAATCCAGTACAATAGACCATAGACACAGCCTTCCGGGGTATCGGGCCTCGCGGGTGACCCTCAATGCCCCGTCACTGTTCCCCTCATCGCTGGTGAAGGAGAGCAGCAAAGACGCATCGGACTGACCAAAGCCGGTAATCATATGCCTGCTCATCTCTCTACCCTGCCATTCTCTCACGATTGACTGGAGGTACAGACCCATGTCTAAGCGAACGTGGACAGCTATCGGACTGACGGTGCTGCTCGCCGTGGCAAGCAGCGCATCCCCAGCCAGCGCGACGCCGCCGCCGCCAGAGGAGATCATCCGCAGGGAGGCCCTGACCAGAACCCTGAACCTGTCCAGCATCGCCGCTGCCCAGCAGGCGACCACTGTCCCGGCCAATATGCGCGAGGATTTCGAGAGTAGCTGGCCTGGCCCAGGCTGGATCGTCATGGACGAGAGCGACACCGATGGCGGCCAGTATGCATGGGGCCGCCGCAACTGCCACCCAAGGAGCGGCGATTACGCCGCTTGGTCGGTGGGCGGGGGGACCGAAGGCAGCGCTCTCGACTGCGGCGACCACTATCCCAACAACGCCGATGCCTGGGCTCTCTACGGACCCTTCAACTTGCGTGACGCCGTTGATGCCAGCCTCACCTTCCACATGTGGGGCCGGACCGCTCCCTCCTCGGCCGACTGGCCCGACGGCCTCTACGTGGGCAGTTCCGCGGGCGGTCCATTCGAGTTAGAGGTGCACAGAGGTGGCATCGTTAACGGGAACGAGGGAAATGGCTACCATCGCCATACGCTGGATCTCAGCAACCGACTCGGTGAGAGCGAGGTCTGGATCGCCTTTGGCTTCATCAGCGACGCCGGAGGCACCGACTATGGCATGATGATCGACGACGTAACCCTGGCCAGCTCGGGACTCGCGCCATCCTTCGACCTAGGCTGGTCATCGGCCGCCCTCGAGAAGACCAACAGCGTCGCATGGGGCGACTACGATGCCGACGGTGACCTCGACCTGGCCGCCGCGAACAGTGGTGGCCCCGCTTGCGTATTCAGGAACGACGGCGGCACCCTCCTCCGCAACGCGGTGTGGTCCTCCAGTGAGACCGACCAGTCCCAGAGCGTGGCCTGGGGCGACGTCGACGGCGACGGAGACCTCGACCTGGCTGTGGGCAACGAAGATGAACCCAATCGGCTCTACCGCAACGAGGGCGGTACGCTCACCACGACAGCCATCTGGTCATCGAATGAGTTGGATTCGACGTACAGTGTGGCGTGGGGTGACATAGACGGCGACGGCGACCTCGACCTGGCCGTCGGCAATCGCTGGGCGGAGCCCACGAGACTGTACCGCAACAACGGCGGCGTCCTAACCAGCAGCGCCGTCTGGTCCTCCAGCGAGGCTAACTACGCCCAGAGTGTGGCCTGGGGTGACTACGATAATGATGGAGACCTCGATCTGGCCGTCGGCAACTTCCACCAGACTCCCAACCGCCTCTACCGTAACGAAGGTGGCTCTTTGACCTCCAGCGCCGTCTGGGAGTCCGCCGAGACCGACCACACCTACAGCGTCGCCTGGGGCGACCCGGACAACGACGGTGACCTCGACCTAATGGCAGGGAATGGCAGTGTCCCTGGCTACTATCTGAGTGGCGTGCCAAACCGCCTCTATCGAAACGACGGTGGCACCCTCACCACCAGCGCCGTCTGGTCGTCCAGCGAAGCAGACTGGACCACCGGCATCGCCTGGGGTGATTTCGACAGCGATGGCGATCCTGACCTGGCCGGGGGGGGGGGGGGGGGGGCCTCCTGGACCGCTGCGGAGACCAACTACGGCGAGGATCTCGCCTGGGCTGACTTCGACGGCGATGGCGACCTCGACCTGGCTGTCGCCAACTGGGAGCAGCCGAACCGCGTCTACCGAAACGACGGTCGTCCTCTGGAACGCCGATCGGTCTGGACCTCGACTGGGGCAGAGGACACGTTGAGCGTCGCCTGGGGCGATCCGGACACCGATGGCGACCTCGACCTGGCTACTGGCAATCGAGGCCCGAATCGCCTGTATTACAGCGACGCAGGAACCCTCTCTCTACCACGGCGAACTGGACTTCCACGCCCGACGATTGGGCCAACAGCATTGCCTGGGGCGATTTCGACGGCGACGGCGACCTCGACCTCGCCGTGGGCAACGGCGGTCACGTGGAAGGAGACCCGAACGCCCTGTACCGGAACGATGGCGGGACGCTCAACCCGTATCCCGTCTGGACCTCATCCGATGTGGCGTGGACGAACGACGTCGCCTGGGGCGATGTCGACGGAGACGGTGACCTGGATCTGGTCGCGGGTAACCAGGACGCACCTAACGGCATCTACCGTAATGACGGCGATGTCCTCACCACCGCCCCCGCCTGGACCTCCGCTGAGAGTGACCACACCTCCAGCGTCGCCTGGGGCGACGTCGACGGCGATGGCGACCTCGACCTCGCCGTGGGCAACGGCAGCTGGCTCGGCACGCAACCCAACCGCCTCTATCTCAACGATGGGACCACGTTAAGGGAGGAGGCGGTATGGTCATCCAGCGAGGATGACGACACCCGAAGCGTCGCCTGGGGCGATGTCGACGGCGACGGTGAGCTCGACCTGATGGCGGGCAACCGCGGGCCCAACCGGCTCTACCGCAACCAGGGAGGCGCGCTCACCGCTTCTGCCGTTTGGGCCTCTAACGAAGCGGACGCCACCAACAGCATCGTATGGGCAGACTACGACGGAGACGGCGACCTCGACCTCGGCGTGGGCAACTACTGGAACGAGCCCAACCGGCTCTACCGCAACGATGGAGGCACCCTCACCGCGAACGCCATCTGGTCCTCGGCGGAGGAGGAACACACCTCCAGCGTTGCCTTCGGCGACTACGACCACGACGGCGATCTCGACCTCGTCTCCGGGAATGAGCAGGATCAGCTACAGGTCGGCAGCAGGCCGAATCGCAGGATCCATCGCAATACGCGGGATAACATCTTTGATGAAGCAGCTATCCCCGTCGTCTCCATCAACAACGTGGGGGCGCCCGGCGACGCCGACCACTACGCCTCTCCGCAGGTCTGGTCCGACCCCACCGTATCCTTCACCTACACCTTGTTCCACCGCGACAGTGACCCCGTGCGGGAGGTGCGGGGATACTACTCCCTCGACGGCGGCGGACGATGGCTTCCAGCTATCGCCACCGCCGATACCGTCACCACCAACCTGGCCAGTGCCCCCTACCCGGACGCTACCCCGGGCAACACTCACGTCTACCGCTGGGACGTCCTCTCCAGCGGCGTGATGGGCCAGTACGACAACGTACGCTTCCGCCTTGTTGCCATCCCGAAGATCACACACGAAGTAAACGACATCGCTGGACCTTATCAGTACGGCTCATACTCAGCTACCACGTTCCCTTTCCGAGTGCGAGGCAGCCAGGTCCGGGTGATGAACGGCACCCACGCCGTCGCCAATGCCTTGGTCTATCGCCTGCCCGCCAGGAAGGCCAGCGACGGAGCGCCCTACGCCGATGCCGGGGGCGTCCCGTTCAAAACCAACACGTCCGGCTACCTGCAAGGCCACGGTGACATCGGCGTGGGCGATCGCCTGCTGGCCCTGGCACCTATCACGCAAACCCCGGCCTACCGCTTGTACTACACCAACGGCGATCCCACGTCAAGTGGCGTCGAAGCTTACACCGTCACGTCCCCCGGCGCGCAGACCCTCGAAGTCTCCGCCGACCACCCGCTCTATCTCTTCAACCTCGACGTCTCCCTGGAATGGGATGCCCACAACGACGACGCCTTCATGGAGAAGCTCGAATACGACCTGCGCCGCGCGGCCGAGCAGTTCTATGACTTCACCGACGGGCAGGCCACCCTGGGGGAGGTCTACGTCTTCCACGACGCGGAGAACTGGCAGACAGCCCACATGCGCATCTACGCCAATAACCGCCTGCGCCCCAATGCCGCGGTGGGCGGCATCGTCACCGACACCATCACCGACACGCAGGTGCCCACCGTGACCTATCAGGTTGGTCAGATCCGCATGCCGGCTACCTGGAATCGCTACGGCGACCCTAGCTCCGGCGGCATCGGCGAGGACTGGCCGCGCACTCTGGCCCACGAGATGGGCCACTACTACCTATTCCTGGACGATCACTACCTCGGCCTTAACGAGGAGGGAGAGGTCGTTAGCATCGACGCCTGCACCGATACGGCTATGACGGATCCCTACCGCTACAGCGAGTACCGAGATCAGGCAAACTGGCTCCCGGCCTGTGAGGATACGATGGCGAACCACCTCACCGGCCGTTCCGACTGGGAGACCATCTCCGTCTTCTATCCCTATGTGACCGGCCCGGACGAGCGAGGGGCGAACAGCGGGCCAGTCGTCACGCCCTTCGACTTCACCGAGATAACCGCTTTCGAGCCCCTCACGCCCACACAGGCCATTGCCGATCCCACCTTCTACTTCCTGAACGAGGCCGGTCAGCGCTACCAGCCAGCCGATGGCACGCGGGGCTTCCTCATCAAGGACGACACGTGGCTGGTAGACGTGGGGGAGCCTATCGTCGNCCACATCCTGGCCCGCGGCGCCCAGCCGGGCGACCGGCTCTGCGTCTTCGATGCAGCCCGCAGCTACCAGGGCTGCGAGACGATCGCTCTGGGCGACGATCAGATGGTCTTGCACGGCTTCCCCGAGTGGCACCCGGAGATCCTGGTGTCGCCCATCTCGACCAACACTGTCTCCGTCACCGTCCACACCGCCGATGCGCTGACGCTGCACGGTCAGGTCTTCTCCACCGATGGTCCAGCGACGGAGCCCTTCAATTTCGTCAAGTCTCCCGCTGGCACCTACACGGCAGTGGCCACGTCCAGCATCGCGGAGGCGCTGCTGATGGAGGGCTTGGTGCACATCTGGGTAGACGAGGCCGCGCCGCGGCGTGAGATGATCACCGACTACTCCATCGGCTCATCGCCGGGCGCGGTGCGCGGCCATGGTGGTGCGGTGCGTGGCCATGGCGGTGCCGTGCGCGGCCATGGTGGCGCCGTCCGCGGCCACGGTGGCGCCGTGCGCGGTCACGGCGCGCCCATCCTGTCAGGCGACGGACAGTTGACGGTCTACACGCCCGATCCCACAATCCCCGAGGGAGAGTTCCTCACCATCCAAGCGGCCACCGGGGTGCCCGATCTGCCGGCCGGGCGCGTACAGATCGGGCAGGGCTATCGCATCGCCGCCACCGCCGGTCTGACAAACCTCGATGAGTCCTCCCTGAGCTTCCAGTACCGGGGTGAGGCGGTGCCCGCTGGCATGGAGGAGGACATCACCATCTACCGTTGGGACGAGGGCACAGGCACCTGGCAGACGCTTCCGACCAAGCTCAACACCTGGGACAACTTCGCCTCCGCTTCGATGCAGGGCTCCGGGCTGTACACCCTTCTGACCGCCTTCCAGGTTCCGCTGCCCGCTGCCGGATGGAACCTCTTCTCTTACCCCCTGCGCGAGTCGCAGCCCGTGACTCAGGCCCTGGCATCCGTCAGCGGCGCCTATGCCACGGTCTACGGCTACGCCGCCTCCGACGACGTCGATCCCTGGAAGATGTATGATGTGAATGTCCCTCACTACGCCAACGACCTGGAACACCTATCGTTCGGTCAAGGCTACTGGATCAGCGCCACGCAGCCTATCACCGCCTACTTCGGCTCCAGCTCCGTCCAATCTACAGTCTCGCCAGCTGCCTTGCCGCCCCAGGTGCCCGCGACTTACTACGGGGCAGCCAGCGGCGGACGGGCCGGTCAGACGATCACAGCCTGGGTGGGGGACGCGCTCTGCGGAAACGGGCAGATCTTCTTCGCCGACGGGAATCCCGTCTTCAGCCTCAACGTGTTGGCGGAGGAAGGAGGGCCCGCCGGATGCGGTGCCCCAGGGCGCCAAGTGACGTTCCGCGTGGATTCCCAGGTACTTAGCCCCACCGTGGCTTGGGACAACCGGCGGCCGCGGGAGGTTCCTCTCCAGATAGCTGGCCCTGTCGCGGAGGTCTACCTGCCCTTGGTCATCAAGGGACGCTGATCGAAGGCGGAGCATGGTCAAGTCGAACCTATTCGTGGGCCGGGAACGCGAGATCGCTGAGCTGGAGGCCTTTCTGGAGCGGGCTCTGGGCGGACAGGGCCAGATCTGCTTCATGGCCGGAGAGGCGGGG
>P_1C_Sed_3_UnCtyDRAFT_1000264_pt1 | contig 11222 bp, 7 predicted proteins | sample Pon1CUnioCityCA_FD_10233 | JGI IMG/M metagenome (IMG submission 10233) | reverse complement strand
CGGCGCGGAGATGGCACCCTCGATCTCGAAATGGGCCCACTCCTCCTGACCACCCAAGTAACCGGGGCCGAGCTGGCGCACGGTCTGGTCCAGGCTCATCTGCACTTGATAGCTGCCGGCATCTCGTGCCCGGTCCAGAGTGCTGCGCAACAGCTCGCTGGCAGAGTCCTGTCCCTGGCTCTCGCGTTGGATGGCCAGCGTGCCTGCCAGGATGCAAAGGGTCAGCCCCAAGAGAGCGACTAGGCGACTGCGTTTCATGGTAACCTCTCCCGTCTGTCTTGTGTGACGGCTGACGCACTGCTGCTAGATGAGGGGCGGGCGGAGTGAGCCTGCCCTTTGACGGAACATGCACCAAAACTGAGAGACGAGCTGCGTTTGACAGGAAAGCGAAGGGCGTAGCCAGACCCGCGTTCGGGCTGGTGTGTGAGCCTGTTCTGGTCTGCATTATAGCACATATCGTTGCGAGAGGCAATGGGCAGATCATAGAGCCAGTACAGAGGGTTGGACCAATGCTGGACTTTCGCAGACGAAAGTGTGGTGGGTAGCTGGACGAATGGCTGGACCAACACCAGGCGAGCCCAAGCTCAGACCGTGCTGTTCAGACAGTCAGAGCCCCAGCCGGAGAGTCCGAAAAGGCCATCTTGGATCGGGGTTTGGGGCCCGGGGCCGCATTACTACCAGCGCTTCACCCACTGCTCAGAGCGGTCGTGGTCTGAGGACAGTACCGAGGAGTAAAGGGCATTGGGCGCGGGCTCATAGCCACAGACAAAAGCCCGCGTCGCCCCTAGCCTTTTCACACGGCGCAGCCCCTCGGTGATGGTCGCTCGAGCCAGGCCGAGGCGCTGGTGCTCCGGCACTGTGGCCACCGGCTCGATGTAGGCACTGCGGGTCACGTCGTCGTACCAGAAGGTACTGAATGAGGCGATCTCGCCCCCAGGTGCGACCGCCACGATATCCAGATCGCGGCGATAGAGAGGGCAGCGCTGGATATTCAAGTACCAGTCCCAGCCCTGATAGTCCTCGTCCGGCTCGTCTGGGTGAAAGCCTCGCCACGAAGCCCAGCTTCGTGCCGGGAGCTCGTGGGCTTCACCCAGCGAGCGCACCGTGTAGCCCGATGGTATGGGCACGTCGGGGATGGGGTCGTACAGGTCACGTCGCCACTCGTGCGGGGCCCACTTTCCCCTGGAATAGCTGCGTCGCTCCAGGACTGCCAATCTCAGGGCGTCCTCAGGATCGCTCCAGACCGCCAATGTCCGCTCGCCATCCCGCTCTGCCGTCAAGTGCTCCTCGGCAACGTCCAGCATCTCATCCTCCAGCTCTGGCGTACGCCAGCCCGGATGGACCTGTAGATTCGCGTCACCGTTGCCTTCGGGGTTCAGTACCGCTGCAATCTGGCCATCCGCGGTCTCCCACAGGAACACGACGTCATCAATCGAGTCGCGATCCTGGCAGTTGGCTGCGACGTGCCAACGCCAGTAGTCGAGGCGAGCGACGTGCCAGCTTTTTTCACGCACGTCGTTAAGCAGCATGACCTGGCGAAGAAAGGCCCGGATGCGCCAGTAGTCGTCTTCGTCTCGGTAGGCTCGTAGGTTCAGTTGCATCTATCCCTCTTCTTGGTTTAGATAGCTTCTAAGGCAGATCCGTGTTGCACCCGTGCCGCTCAGTAGCGCTCCATATATCGTAGCAGGCCGATAGCCTCCCTGTCCCGCCACTTTTCGTGCTCGGCTTTGCGTCCTGGTTGGTCCTGCATGAAATGGGATGCCCATAGGACCGATGTCGCGAACTGAATACCCATAAACAGATCCAGGTACTGAAGCTGTGCATCGGGTAAGGTACGGACCTGGGCATATCCTTCCAGGAATGCATCGCGCTGCCGGTGCCATGTCTCAGTCCAAGGCTGCTGGCACAGCGGAATAGCAATGTCCCACAGCCAATAGCCAAAGCCACAGTCCTCAAAGTCGATGGGATACACCTCACCAGCCTTGAGCAACAGATTTTCGGCATACATGTCCCCATGGATCATGCCGTAGGCGTCCGAACCTTTGCCCAGTTCGTCCATCACCGCTCGTGCATCTTGCGACACCACCTCGAAAGGCTCCTGCAAATAGCCCGGCATCGAGGCCACCAGCTCCTCGATAGTATGCCTGAAACCGCGCCCGCCCAGCAGGCCCTCCCAGTCCCAGACGAACCGCACAAATCCTTCAGGGGGTGACCAGCTTGCCGCGAACGCGTGCAGCCGGGCTACCATCCGCCCCCAGGCACGGAAGTGGTGAGGATTGAAGCCAGTGGTGCGCTTGCGCCCATCTATCCAACGCATGAGGGAGACCAACCGCCCGTCCGGCACACCGGGTGTGGCGATGCGCGTCAGCAACTCACCCCTCAGCGTCGGAACCGGCTGTGGCACAGGCAAGCCCGCCTCGCGGCTCAGCGCTGCCAGCCAGGTCATCTCACCCTCGGCGATCCGCTGGTTTCCCGTACACAGAACCCGAAGCAGAAACCGGTTGGGCATATACGGACCCGCCTTATGCGATGCCTGGCCCGGCACATCAACCCGGTATGTAGCATTGGCAAAGTACCGGAGAAAGGTGAGGCGCGCTCCGCACAGTCCATAGGACTCGAGAGCGACCTCGGCCAGTTCTCGTATGCGGCGCAATTGACCCAACCGGGTCAGTTCGTCAAAGGATTGCATACAGACTGCCTCCACCGCTGCCACGGCGTGTGTCGCAACATAAAGATGCGCCCGGCCATCGGTTCGAGGTCGGGCGCATTGATCAGGATACTCGTCATCGACCCTTCGGTATGGCTGGAGATCCTGTGCCTAGTCCGAGATCAGCCGAGATCTTTGGAAGCGAGCCATCGCTGCCAGCAGTACGATGGCATCCAGCACTACGAGCACTGCCAACACGATGAGCAGGAGTTGCGGACCGTCGATCGTGTCAATAATGTTTGCCATCTGGTCACGAAACAGCAGCGGCGCGAGCTGCAGCAGCATCGGCGGGATCAGGATGGCAAAGGTCAGGATCTGAGACGCCTCCTGGGCTGTCGCCGCCTTGAGCGAGACAAAGACACCGGCGCCGGCGGTCAGCAGGGCCATGAAAAGGCTCAGCGCCAAGCTGCCCAGGGCGATGGGCAAGCTGAAGAACATGAACTCACCCTCCCAGTGAGCGATATTGACCACAACCACGCTGCACAGGTTGGCGAGAATTGCCGCCGTCCAACCCACTGCCACAGGTACCAGCAATTTGCCCACCAGGATCGCCCGGTCGGGCAAGCGGCTGGACAGCAGCGTCTCCAGTGTATGGCGCTCGCGCTCGCCAGCGATCGATTCGGGGACCATGACAGCAACTAGAATCACCGATGTGATGGTTGCAACCACCAAGGGCGGGAGTTGGGTGAGCCAATCCGGCCCCCAGGTGATGGGAAAGATGGTGCCCAGCAGCAGAGGGCTGAAAAGCATCATGAGGAATCGCATCCGGCTGCCCCGAACGCGGAACTGGCTCTTGCGTTCTTTCCAGACTACACTCAGGACATCATCAAACATGTTGTTCCTCCTCGTGCATCAACGTCAGGAACACATCCTCCAGACTGGCCTTGCCCCGGCGTACCTCTTCTACCTCAGCCCCGGCACCCACCAGAAGGCTGACCAGCGGGGAAACGGCCGTATCCGGACGCAGGTCAATGGCCAGGTGGCCGTTCTGCGCAGTTGCGGCGACCACTTCGGGCCGCCCGCGCAGCAAGGCCAACGCACTGTCACTGAAGCCCCGCCCCGAGATCTCGACTCGCGGCCCACCTGCCCGCGCCCGAAGTTCATCAGGATGTCCGATAGCCAACAGCCGGCCCTCACGGATGACGGCCACACGGCCGCACAGCCGTTCAGCCTCAGCCATGTTGTGCGTAGTCAGGAACACGGTCGTTCCCTCGCGCTCTGCCAGGACGGCCAGATCGTCACGAACGGCTGCCGCGGAGGGCACATCCAGCCCTGCGGTGGGCTCATCGAGCAGGACAAGGGGCGGGCGATGCAGCAGTGCCCGTGCCAAAGCCAGCTTTTGCCGCATCCCTTTGCTCCAGTCCCCAGCCCGATCTTTGCGCCGGTCCCACAGGTCCATCTGCTCCAAAAGCTCCTGGATGCGCGCCCGGCGCTCTGACTGTGGCAGTTGGTAGACTCGCGCGTAAAACTCCAGGTTATCCTCGGCGCTGAGATGCTCATAGACGCCAGAATGCTCCAGCAGTGCGCCACTGCGCGCCCGGATCTCGTGGGCTTGGGAGCGAGTGTCGTAACCAAGCACTTTGGCCTGCCCTGCCGTCGGCTCCAGCAAGCCCAGCAGCAGGCGTATTGTCGTGGTCTTGCCCGCCCCATTAGGACCCAGGAAGCCAAAGATGGTGCCTGTCGGCACCTCCAGTGACAGGCCATCCAGAGCTCGAATGGCCTGAAAGTCCCGGGTCAGGTTCTCCACCTGGATCGCCATGTGTTTCATCTCTATCCTCCGATCACGGTCGAAGCGGGTGCCCAGAATCAACAACGGTTCATGACTGGGCGGTGGGATGTCCTATCACGCCAGGATCTCGTTGGTTCTCGCCGGGTCGGTTTTGCGGCAGCAACGAACGATGGCTGCCAGAAGGTGTTCGGGCGGATTCCCCTTGCTCACAAAAGTGTCTGCGCCGGCAGCAAGAGCTGCCTTTCGCGCCTCCGGCCGCCCGCTCAGGACGATCACCCCAGCCGAAGGACACTCACAACGCAAGGCTACCATCAGACCCTCGGCCATCGCCTCCGCCACGCTCCAGTCAAGCAGCACCAGGTCAGGACAAGATGCCGCTGCGAGTACCAAGAGCTCCTCGGCGCAGGCTGCCTCACCCACCACCTGAAAATCGGGATGCCGCTCCAAAAGGACGCGAAGGGCAAAACGAACTTTGGCTTGAGGGTCTGCCAGTAGAATGCGCATGAGATCCACCTCGATCAAGAGTATAGTATATGATGCCCGGTAAGGGACAAGAGTCCCGCAGGTTCAGGGGGCAGTAGGCGCCTCTGGTGCTGGACAAGTAGCTCATCCAATCTGGACCAGTGATCCAGGATTCGCCTCAGCCCTGTTGCGGGCCTCCGCTACCCAACCGTCAAGCTGCGGCACAGCATACTCTTGGAGGCGGTGACCAAGCCTCTCCAAGAGGCAACCCAACCAGCAAAGCGCCCGGTTGCCTCCTCCGTAGAGAATAGCCCGTCGTTCGAGTCGGGAGGAGCGGCGCCAGTCAGGACACCTCTCAGCCTGCTCCATCTCTGCGGCATGGATGGACAGCATGGCCGATGCTAATTGCGTTCCTTCAATGCTCATTTCTCACCTCCTCACCGTACTCCACGCCGGTCCAACACTTGCAGCAGCATAGCGGCGCGGGCAAGACAATTTAAAACAATTGTCCCCTTTCAGTTACCGTAATGCCAGTATAACGCAGAAATCCCCCAGAGGCATCAGCCATCTGGAGGATTATCCGTTAGCCAGGTGGGCTATTCTGTCGCTACTCTTCTCCCGAAGGATTGTACTGCAGGGCCAGGGCAATGGCCTCAGCACGATTCGTCACACCCATCTTGGAGAGGATATTGCTTACGTGAGCCTTGGCCGTGGAACGGCTGATCACCAGGCGCTCGGCGATATCCGGGTTACTCAGGCCCTCGACGACCAGAGCCAGCACCTCCTGCTCGCGGGGGGTGAGCTGAAATGCATCGGCCAGGTCCTCCTCGGAGAAGCGGGTCGTGGGCTCCACTTTGATCAGAGCCTGGATCGCCTCCGGGGCCAAGGTGGACCGCCCTGCGTAGGCTTCGCGGATAGCAGCGGCAAGGTCATTGGCGGAGACGTTCTTGAGCAAATAGCCGATAGCCCCGGCCTGAAGCGCCTCCCGGACCAAGTCCTTCTCCTGAAAGCTGGTCAGGGCGATTACCTGCACCTGGGGCCACTGCTTGCGGATCGCCGCCGTGGCAGCCGCCCCCCCCATTTCGGGCATCATAAGATCCATCAGGATTACGTCCGGCTGGCCGGAGGCACAGAACTCCACGGCCTCCCGTCCATTGCTGGCTTCGCCCATCAATTCAAGGTCGGGCTTGATCCTCAGGATGGTGGCCAGTCCGCGGCGGACCATGCTGTGATCGTCTACAATCATGACGCGGATGGGGCGGTCCTCACTCATCTCTCCTCCTCCAAACAACCGTGATCCGGGTTCCCTCTCCGGGGCTGCTGTCGATCCTTAGGTCGGCACCAATGGCCTGGGCCCGTTCGCGGATGATGCCCAATCCCAAGCGCTCTGCCGGTACCTGGGCCAGATCGAATCCGCGGCCATTGTCTTCAATGACAAGCTCAATCGCTAGTTGGTCCGGAGCCTGATCCTCGTCATCCAGACAGCCTAGCTGTACCGTCACCTGGCTGGCTTGCGCGTGCTTGACGACGTTGTTCAATGCCTCCTGGGCAATGCGATAGAAGGCAACGTGAACGTCTTCGGGCAACGGACAGATATCGTCTACGGTCACGTTGACCGGGACACCGGCGCGACCAGCCACCGCCTCGCCCAGCTGGCGCAAGAGATCGCGCAAGTTGGCCTCGATCAGCGCCGCCGGGCGGAGCTCAAGCAGCAAAGTCCGCATCTCCGCCAGGGCGCCCCTACTCAGTTGGCTGAGTTCGGACAGGAGCACACGCCCCTCCTCGGGGTCGCTCTCCCAGAGATCTGGTACCGCCTCGGAAATGAGGCTGGCAGAGAACAGGGTCTGGGTGACGGCATCGTGCAGCTCCCGGGCAAGCCGCTGGCGCTCCTCCATGACGGCCAGCTTCTGTGCTTGTTCGTACAGGCGAGCGTTCTCAATGGCTGTCGCAGCCTGGTGGGCCAGGGACTGGAGCACAGCCAGGTCGCTCTCGTCAAAGCTATTGCGGCGGTCGCTCTCGACGTTGATCACACCTACGATCTTGTCCTGAGCCTTCATGACCACAGCCATCTCTGAGCGAGTCTGTGTACCTGTGACCTTGACGTAGCGCGGCTCCCGGCTGACATCGGGAACGAGAAGCGATTGGCCGGTGGCTGCTACCCAGCCGGTAATACTCGCCTCATCCACAGGCAGTTCAAAGCTCTCGAACGGCCCCTCACCATCGCGGCTAGCTCGCGTCTTGAACACCAGGTCTGGCGGCTCAACCAATCCGATCTCCACGATATAGTAATCAAACGCATCCTGGATCAGCCGGGCCATCTGCTCGAGAAGCCCATCCACGGTAAGGATGGAGGCCACGTGGCTGCCGACCTCGCTGATGACACGGAATTGCTCAGCACGGCGCTGCTCCGCCACAAACAGGCGCGCGTTCTCAATGGCAACGGCCGCCTGATCAGCCAGTGACTGCAACACCATGATGTCACTCTCATCAAAGGCGTTGAGCTGGTTGCTCTGCACATCAAGTACGCCGATGACTTCTTCCTTGACCGTGATGGGCAGTGCCAGCTCCGACCGGGTCTGGCTGCCCTCCATCAAGATGTAGCGGGGGTCCTGGGTTACGTCGGCCACTAGAAGCGGCTTGCCCGCGGCCGCTACCCAACCGGTTACGCCCTGCTCACCGACCTTGAGCCGCCCGGGCCGGAACGCAAAGCCTGAATGCTTCCACAGTTCGCCAGCGCCCACTTTGTAGACAGCGTACCCCTCTTCAATGAGGGCAATAGCCACATGATCATAGCCAAAACTCTGTTGTACCAACAAGGCCATCTGCTCCAGGATGCTGTCGAGATCCAGTAGCGAGGTGATGCGACGGCCTACCTCGCTGATGACCCGGAACTGCTCGGCACGACGCTGCTCCGCCTCAAAGAGGCGCGCCTTCTCAATGGCGACGGCTGCCTCGTTGGCAAAGGCTACCAGCAAGTCCATGTCGTTCCGATCGAACTCGCCGTGCCCCTTCTCCTTGTCGACGAGCACCAGGCTACCAATCACCTGCCCCTTGATGATCAACGGCACACCAGCCGCATTCTGGATCGTCCGGGTGATGTCTGCTTCCACCGACTGCAGGCTATTGTGGTTTATCCGCTCATCATCCTTCGGACTGGGACTGATAGCTGGCTGGTTGTGAAGTGCTATCCAGCCCGACAGCCCACTATCCAACGACATGCGGAATCCGACCCGGCCCACTGTACTGCCCACACAAGCCACCACCTCGTCTTCTTGGCGTTCCCAGTCGACCAGGTTCAGAATCCCACCATCAGCCTGGAAGAGAGCCGCTGCCTGCTGCGTGATCTCGTGCAGCAATTCATCGATCTCAAGCGTGCTGGCGACGGCAGTCGATGTCTCCTGCAGTGCCGTGATCTGTGCCAGGCGGCGCTCCGTATCAGCGTGCAACCGGGCGTTATCCACGGCTACGGCTACCTGCCCGGCAATGGAGCTCAGCAACTCCAGATCCTGTTCAGCTTCGTCCACCGGGCTGGAAGTCATGACAAAGAGGGAGCCTAGCACGCTGCCGCGGGAGATGAGCGGCGCGATTGACACAGAACGATAGCCCCGCTCCTTCACTTCCGAGCGCGTTAGACGTTGATCAGCAGAAATGTCGGTCACAAACAGCGGCTCACCCGTCTGGACCACTCGCCCGGAAAAGCCCTCGCCGACGGCGAGATCGTCAATGGCACCCAGCAAAGAGGGATCTATGCCCTTGTGCGCCGCCAGCCTCAACCTCTGCGGCTCAACTGCGTCTGCAGAGCCGTTCCGCCGCAACAGGTATATGCCACCAGCCTCGCAGCTCATGACATCGAGTGTCATCTCGAGCGCGCCATCGAGGATCTGGTTCAGATCGAGGGAGGCACTCACAACGCCGGCGATGGCGTTGAGGGCCGAAAGCTCTCCAGTGCGGCTGCCTACCTCACGCTCGAGAGTACGCGCCCGCTCCTCAACACTGCGCACACGGAGACGATAGCCGACACCCACCGCGCCAACCACCAGCAGTCCTGCCAGCGCCCGGAACCACCAGGTTGACCACACGGGTGGCACAATTGTGATTGCCAGGGCGGTACCCTGCTCGTTCCACACGCCGTCGGCGTTCGCTGCCTTGACACGAAAGACATAGTCACGCGGGGGCAAATTGGTATAGGTGACGAATCGCCTGTCCCCAGCCTGAATCCAGCCATCGTCAAATCCTTCAAGCATATAGGCATATTGGACGCGCTCGGGCATGGCATAGTAAAGCGCGGCAAACTCGAAGGATATGACACGGTCACGGTAGGACAGCGCAGCCGATTCAGCGACCTCGACCGAACGCTGCAGCACCGCATCAGGGCCCACCGGGGCAGGATGGTTGGCGAGCAACAGGTCCGTCACATACACGGGTGGTGGATACGGATCGTTCCACACGCGGTCAGGATAGAAGGCGTTGATGCCATTGACCCCACCGAAGAACATCTGACCATCGGGCGCCATATAAGCCGACTGCCAGTTGAACTCGTTGCTCTGCAAGCCATCCAGGTGCGTGTAGTTTCGAAAGGTCTGTGCCTCCAGGTCAAACCGGGACAAGCCGTTGTTTGTACTCAGCCATAGCGCGACATCACGCCCCGCATCCCGTTGGGGCAGCACTGCGTACACCACATCGTTGGGCAGACCGTCACCCTCCCGGTAGTGGGTCCAGATGCCGGTAGCGGGATCCAGGCGCTCCAGGCCGTCACCGCTGGTGCCTGCCCAAAGAATGCTGCTCTCGTCCTCATAGACCCACAGGATCGGGGCGATGCTGAGGCTTTGAGGGTCCTTGGGATCGTGCTCGTAGTGCACAAAGGTCTCGGTCACTGGGTCAAAACGATCAAGTCCTGTGCCGGTGGAAACCCACAGACTGTCACCCTGACCCGCGAAAATGCCCTCGATGACGCTGTCGCTCAGGCTTTGGGGATCAGAGGGATCAGGCTCATAGATGCGGACGACCTCGCCTGCCGCCGGATCAAAGCGCGCGAGGCCAACTCTATTCAGGCCCAGCCAGAGATCGCGTCCCTCGCGGTCCGGCGCGATCGCAACAACCAACCCGACACCGGGCGCAGTTCGAGGTAGAACCAGTGTGAACTCCATCTCATCGCCAGAGGCTGGAATCGCACGGTACAAACCGATGTTGGTGCCCAGCCAGAGCGTGCCCTCCGCATCCTCGGCGAGGGCATAGGTAATGGTATCGGGCAACTGGGGATCGATCTGGTAGAAGGTGAATGCGCCGGAGCGCCTGTCCCAGAGATTCAAGCCTGCTGCAGTCGATACCCATAGCAGTTGGGCACTGCCACCGGGGTCAATTGCCAAAGATGGGGCAAAGAAGCGCAACACGTGGTTATTGCTCAGTCGCTCCGACGGCGCGACATCCAGGGCATAGGAGGGGAACCTCGTCCAGGTTGGGTGATAGAAACTGATACCACCGGCACTGGTTCCCAGCCACATGCCGCCCGAGTCGTCCTCGTAAAACGCGGTGATCGTATCCTCGCTCAGGGTACTCGGGTCGTCAGGATCATGCACATACTGCGTGAAGCATCCTGTATCCCGATCGTAGATGTCCACACCACCAGCAAAGGTGTGAAACCAGAGGATCCCCTGCCGGTCCTCGTGGATGCTCAGCACGGAACCGTGGCTCAGGCTGCAGGGATCATCCGGGTCGACCGGGATGCGTACGATCTTGCCAGTCTCGGGATCGAGGCGCTCCAGCCCAAGACGCTCGTAGGTGCCATCTGTTCTATACTCGCCCGATGCCACCCACAACTTGCCCTCCTGGTCCTCGAGCAGAACGCGGATGGTGTTTCCCGAAAAAGTATTGGGCTCTTTGGCACTGAAGGGATAGGCAGTAAAGCGCCCCGTCTCGCGGTCCATCTGGTGCAGCCCGCCGTAGGTGGTGCCGACCCAGAACCTTCCACTGCTGTCCTCGTAGAGTCTGGTCACATATTGGCTGCGCAATGTGTACGGATCTAGTGGCTCTTCAGAGTCGGTGCTGTACGGGTAGCGATAGAACGAATCCTCCTGCTCGTCATAGCGCACCAAACCCTCGCCCGTGCCAAACCATAGCGTTCCAGCGCTGTCCTCGAGAATAGTGTATACCTTGTTATCGTGCGGGCTCTCTACTGTCGGGTCGTCCAGATCGTCACGGAAATACACCAAAAGATCCGCCTCGGGATCATATCGGACCAAGCCGCCCCCGTAGGTGCCGATCCACAACCTGCCGGCGCTGTCCGCGAGGATCGAACGAATGTTGGACCCTTCCTGCCGGTAGGGG
>P_1C_Sed_3_UnCtyDRAFT_1000263_pt1 | contig 11229 bp, 14 predicted proteins | sample Pon1CUnioCityCA_FD_10233 | JGI IMG/M metagenome (IMG submission 10233) | reverse complement strand
TTATACAGCAGAGCGCCAGCACGCCACCCGCAGAACCGGTTATATTACTGACAGATGAAATCCAGCAAAATCCCATCGATAGCTTACGTTGTGAAGATGTGTTTTGTCAGGAAGCATTTACGGGTTTATTGCAAAGGCCAGTTTCTCAGCAAGATAATCGTATGATTGACCTCTCCTATCCCTATGGCAGCACAAAGGATGGTTCAATGGAACCTCATCATGGTGTGGAATTCCAAAATCCATTTGGGACAGTTGTTTTAGCGGCTGAACAAGGTGAGGTCGTCTTTGCTGATGCTGATGACCAAACGCAATTAGGGCTGAAGTTAAATTTTTATGGCAATGTGGTTGTCATTCGCCATACAGACCTTTTTGAAGACCAGGATATTTACACTCTTTACGGGCATCTCTCATCCATTGATGTCAATGAAGGTGATGCGGTTAATGCGGGTACCCCCATTGGGAAAGTTGGCGCCAGTGGTGTGGCAAATGGTCCGCATCTGCATTTTGAAGTTCGAGTTGGAACCAATAGCTATGAACAAACATCTAACCCTGTGTTGTGGTTTTCACCTATGATTTCAGATAATGGCACTTTGACAAGCACCATCGCAGGTGTTGTTTTTCGTGAAAATAATTCGCCAATTTTGGAAGCCGATTTATCTCTTGAGAGGTTAGGTCTGGATGGGTCTGTTGAAAAGTCGATTTATACCAGGACCTATCATTTTTCAGGAATTAATTCGCATTCAAAATTGGGTGAAAATTTTGTTATGCCGGATCTTCCCCCTGGCGACTACCGATTATCCTTTGTCAATGTGCGATTGTATGAAGTGTTTTTTACCCTTGCGTCTGGACAATTGGGTTTTATTTCGCTCCCAATCGATTAGATCAGGTCAAAAACCATGGTGTTTGCCGCTTCTTTATCAATGATGAGACTGTTGATCAGGAATCTCGTTGCGGTTCAGTATTAAGTGAATGAAAAGATAAGCATTACTATTTTTAAAATGATTCATATTAAGGAAAATTGATTTGAAGACTCTCATGCTTGCATCCCATAATCCTGTTAAGGCGGAGGCGGTGGAAAAAGGTTTCCAGCGCGTATTTCCAGGTGAAGGTTTCAGAATTCAACCGGTCAATGTTGAGTCTGGTGTGTCCGACCAACCGATGACGGATCAGGCCACTCGAGAGGGTGCCCTCAATCGGGCACGGAATGCAAAAAAAGCAGACCCGGAGGCTGATTATTGGGTCGGGGTTGAAGGGGGTTGTGATTATCTGGATAGTACGATGGTGGCTTTTGCATGGGTCGTGATTCTGGGGGAAAGGGGGCAAGGCAGCGCTCGTACGGCGCTTTTCCAACTTCCTCGAGAAGTTCAAGCCCTGGTCGAAGGTGGTATGGAACTTGGGGATGCGGATGATCTGGTATTTGGCAGACAAAACTCCAAGCAAAAATCGGGGGCTGTTGGCTTATTGACCCACAATCGCGTCACCCGCAGGACACTTTATGAGCAAGCGGTTGTGTTAGCCTTGATACCTTTTATCAATTCTGATCTATATTGATAACTATTCTTCAGAAATTCAACGGGAACTTTCCCAATCAGTTATCGATGTGGTAAGGCATAATTTGTGGTACGCCATTGAGCTGAACCACGACATCAATCATCTCGTAGGACTCAACGCCTTCGGGTGAAAGGACGATTGAAAGGATGGCGGAATAATTGGGGGGATAAAGAAAGTTATCAAACACAAAATTACCCATACTGTAAGCAATCAGTCCATCCTGGTATGCTTCAATTCTTTGTAAAACATGGGGATGACTGCCGATAACAAGTGCCGCACCGCTGTCGATGGCCAGGTGCGCAAAGGCTTGTTGGGCTTCAGACACCGTCTGGACGATTTCATAGCCGTTATGTACAAGCACAATAACGATGTCCGCACCTTGCTTTGCCGTCGAAATAGCCAGGCGCACTTTTTCTTCGTAGGCCCAGGCAACACCGGGTTTACTTTGTCCGGCTTCCCACTCATGGTAATCGTAGTCTGTGGATGGTACATCCAGAAAAGCAAGAAATGCTAGTTTCAAGCCATTAATTTCAATCACGATGGGGGCGTAAGCCTCTGTGTCATCCATCCCAGCGCCGACCGGTTGAATGTTGTTATCAGCAAGGACTGCCAGGGTGTCTTCAAAGGCTGGTGTACCATAATCCAAAATATGATTATTCGCCAGGCTGACCAGGTCAAACCCTGCAAAAGCCAGGGATTCACCGGCTGAAATGGGGGCACGAAAGGTGTAGGTCTTGTTCACAGCTGTACCACGGGTTGAGATGGGACATTCTAAATTGCCAAGGGTGATATCCGCGCTGGAAAGTGTTTCGTAGGTGTATAAAAAGGGCGCGGATGGCCCTTCTTCTTCGATCAAGGTCCCAATTGTCCGCCCCAACATGACATCCCCTACAGCCATCAGGGTGACTTTGCGACTGGGGGTAGGGGTGGCTGGGAGGGTTGGTGTGGGTTGAAACGTTGATGTAGGGGATAAGGATTGTGGGGCTGCGGTATTTGTTGGTGCAAGCGTTCTTGTGCTTGAAATTTTCGTGGGTTCAGCGATCGATTCCACCGGTGTAATTTGGCAGGCCGGCAAGATTAAGAGGCCAATGATAGATAAAGTAAGGATTGCGTTTTTTTTCATTAAAGGTGTGTGAATGATCGCTAAAAAAGTATTGTCAAACGATTGTTCAGAAAACCACGGTATTAGATTGGATTTGCGCGCTGCTGGTTAATAAATGTTCAAAAAACCGGTAAGCACTTACTTACATCTGCGTCTCAAGAGAAGCATAAAAAAGCCCAAGAAGAAACCACCTAAAACAATCAAAAAGGCAGCTTGATGATCCTTAGAAATCTCAAATAAGGGAAATGTTATCCCACGACAGGGTTCACTTGAGCTCTCAACATGTTTTTCAGCAAATGATTCCGGTGATGTTTTCTGCTGGCGGGTTTGTTCCTCGCGATCTTCAAGTGTGATAAAGGGCAGCAAGGAGACCAGTTTGAGATCATTGATGCCAGACACGCGAACAAGATCAGACAATTGCTCGTAGGGTCGACCTTCAATAATCCTTTGCGAAAGGCTGGGTCCAAGCCCGTTCACAGATATCAATTCTTTTAGCGTACCCTCATTAACATTGACTATAGGTTGATGGACTTCTGACATAGCGTCCTCCTTACATTTGGTAACTTAATTTGCCCGTTGAAAATCGATGTCTATATTGTAAATTAGTATAACTTGGTTCTTAGGTAAATTCAATTGAGGTTGATGCGCCCAATGCATTTACAAGGTGGATACATCGTGCTATAAAAGAGGTTAAGCAGATTAATGGAAAGGTTGATTGATGATTGAAAGGATTCATCAATCAGAGATGGTGTTATGGAATCGTTTTGGGAGAAAAAATCTTTAGAGGAAATGACCATCGAAGAATGGGAAGCCCTGTGCGATGGTTGTGCAAAATGCTGTCTGCATAAAATTGAAGACGATGAAACGGGTCAGGTATATTACACCAGGGTCGCCTGTCAATTATTGGATGTGGACCAATGTCGATGTATGGATTATGAAAATCGCTCAAAATTCGTCAGCGATTGCCTCCAGCTTACGCCAAAGGCTGTTCGGGAAAACGATTGGCTCCCTAAATCGTGTGCTTACCGGCGTTTGGCTGAAGGTCGGGGGTTGCCTTGGTGGCACCCATTAATTTCCGGGAAACAAATAACGGTGCCAAAGATTTGCTCCGCAAGTTTTGGAAAAATTTTACCTGAGAAGCGCATTGATCTTTCTCAACTTGAAGGACTGATTATTGATTGGTTTGAAGAGGATTGAATGGTTTTCGTTTTTATAAACGACATTATTTCCTGTTACAATTGATAAAACGGGATTGCGGTATACTTAATTATCCCGAGCACCTTTTTTCTAAGCATGATAAGGAAGCACTTATGTCAGATTTAGAAAATCCAATAATGACCAAAGATGAATTGCTGATTGTTGTGGTTCAAGGTCAGGATGCGGATATGGCCATCGAATCACTCACGGATAAGGGATTCGGCGTCACCAAACTTCCCAGTGTGGGTGGGTTTTTAGGTCGAAAAAGCGCCACGCTGCTCATTGGGGTTACCGCTGAAAACAGCACTGAAGCGGTTGAGATCCTAAATCGGAATTGCCGGAAACGGGTTGCTTTTATTGCTGTACCTATGGAGAATTCGCCATTACCAATGCCTGCGCCAACGCCCATCACAATTGGTGGTGCCAGCATTTTTTCATTAGATATCGATCAATATGAGGAATTTTAGCGATGAAATTAATTATTGCGATCATTAAGGATGAAGATAACGAGTCTGTTTCAAAGGCGCTCACAAAAAAAGATTTTCGAGTGACCCTGATTGCTTCGACTGGCGGCTTTTTGCGGAGTGGACGCAGCACCTTGCTCATTGGTGTTAATGATGACCAGATTGAAAATGCATTGGACGTCATTCGAAATAATTGTAAAAAACCAGAAAAGCCTGAAGAAAAACGAGCCACGATCTTTGTTTTGAAAGTTGACCGGTTCACACAGCTCTAATTGGGTATTTTATGCATTCTGTACCTAATTTGTTAGGCCAGAGGCATTTTATATGTTCTACATGTTTGTTAAATCATCATTTGATATCAATCAATAGAAAGAGAAGGAGTAAAACATGGACTTTGGACTTGCATTTCGTTATGTTTTTGATGATGAGGATTGGTTTCGGAAAATTGGACTTGTCGCCTTATGTAGTTTAATACCGGTAATTGGGCAATTTATCGTTATCGGATGGGGCGTGCATGCTGCCAAAAAAGTTATTGATGGAAATGAACGACGGGCTCTTCCTGCCCTCAATTTTGGAGATGACTTAGGCCGCGGGTTTATGGTCTTTTTGATCCAAGCCATTTATTCCTTGCCGATCGCCATCATTGTCGGCCTTGGCAGTTTGTTTTTTGGGTTTATCGCTGAAGGCAGTGAGGCAACAGGTGTGATATTTGGTATCCTTGGGGGCGGCCTAATATTGCTTGGCATATTATTGGGACTCTTACTTGCATTTTGGGGTGTTGCGGCCATCGCTAATTATGCGGCAAAGGGTAACTTCGGAGCAGCTTTCAAATTCAAGGAAATTTTTGCTTTGTTAAAAAATTCATTAGGTGCCTGGTTATTGGTGGTTTTGGGTCAGTTTTTGGCGATGGGTTTTATTGCCCCCTTGGGTGCCATCGCTTGTGGGATTGGCGTCTTGTTGACGACGGTCTATGCCACAGCTGTTTCTTATCACCTGATCGGGCAGGCATATAATAAAGCTATGCCAAGTTCATTCGAAAATATTGAACCAGTTGCCTAAATATCATCACATATTTTTTGAGAGCTACAATTTTGTAGCTCTCTTTTTTATCTAAAAATTTAAAAAAATTATTCTTGGAATTCTTGTACCTGGTAGGTATAAACCTTGAGAGGTTTGTTTTGCCATAAGTTGGCAGATGCGCCCATTTTCAGGCATAAGTGGGACAAGAATTGTTCAGGATGGGGTAATTTTTCCCACACCTGGGGGAGGAAAGTCGCTTTGCGGTAACCATCTTGCAGCACCACACCATCAAGGTTGACGCGAAGCTTGTTGATCAGATCTTGGGGTCCCGCAAAAGTCAGTGGTGTTTTGGGAGAAAGCACCGAGACTTCGATTTGGATTGTCTCAAGCTCAGAGGGGCGAAGGGCGGGGAAGCGTGGGTCATGCATGCCAGCGTCTACGGCATGGGTCTGAACGTCGAGGGCTAAGGGTTGATAGGCTTCAAGGGTGCCAATACAGCCCCTGAGATCCCCCTGGATGGTGAGGGTGACAAAAGACGCACCCGGTTTTTGAAGGTTTGGTGGCAGTTGGCTCAGGTTGATCTCCGGCAGCGGTTTACTCTGAACGCTTATCTCAAGGGCTTCACGAGCAATCCCCAAGAGTAAAGTTTGTTCCAAGTTGTCTAATTTATCCATCGTCATCAGCCAACCTTCTCCATTTACGATTGAGATATAAAAGTGGGTCTCGATGATCATCATCAATCTTTGCGTTTAAAACCTCACCGAGGAAAACAGTGGTATTGCCAACATCAAAGGTTTTAACCACTTTGCAATCCAGAAAAGCACAGCCGTTGGCGATTAATGGGGCACCCGTTTGTAAGGTAAAGGTGTCGATTCCTGCAAATCGAGGTTGACCGGAATCCACCTGGCCAGCAAACCGAAGTGCGATTTCTCTTTGGCTGACTTCTAAGATACTGACGCCAAATACACCGCCTTCAAACACAATTTGCCTTGTGCGAGACTGTTTTTGTAAAGCGATCGTGATGGTGGGTGGAGAGAGGGCGATCGAATTGAAACTGTTGGCGGTCATGCCATGGATTTCTCCATTGTGAGTTCCAGTGACAACGACCACCCCAGTCACCCAGGTCCGCATGGCTTGTTTTAATTGTTCCGAGTCGATTATATTTGTCATGGTTTATGAAACTGTTATACTTTGAGAATTAATCGGCGTCAAGCATCGCGAAGATTGCCTTAGAGAAGGGCTTGAGGGTATTGGACATGAGTGAATCTGTGCATTGTTTTTTCTGTCGTGAGAAAAGCTTCGTTGCGCTTACTATCAGACGGAAAATCCTCACTCAAAGGGCGATTAAATGCCATTGTCGTGTGTGTTTTAAATATTTTACCTGTCAAAAATGGATGAATTAAGGTAATATTTAACTTAATGAAATCATCTTCCGCTGACCCTAAGGCTGAATATTCATCCATCCCAGAGACGACCCCGGTGGATGATACAGCTCTGGGTGCGGATCAACTTATATCCAAGCCCTTCACATTTTGGCGTGGATTGCAAACAGTTTTATTGGTGGCTTTTGTTGTTGCAACGCTTTTTACCCTTTGGACGCCTGACAGCTTGATCGCTGGCAGTTTGGAAGCAAAGATGGCCCAAGCATTACAAGCTGCGGAATTGCCGGAGGATATCGTGCCGGGGGCTAATCTTCCAGCAGCGGATGGATTTGATCGAATAGGGATCGTCGCCGGGCATTATGGCTCGGATTCCGGTGCGGTTTGTTCCAATGGGGTGACAGAAGCATCACAGAATTTGGAAATTGCAACCCTTGTTCAAAAGGATCTGTCAGACCGGGGGTATACCGTCGATCTGTTGGAGGAATTTGATGCGCGCTTGCAGGGCTATCAAGGGGCTGTGGTGGTTTCCATTCATCTGGATTCCTGTGCGTATATAAACGATCAGGCAACGGGTTTCAAAGTGGCGGCCGCATTGGCAGCCCAGAATATTGCCAACAGTCAACGCTTGACAGCTTGTTTGTCCGATCGCTACGCTGCCGTGACGGGTCTGCCTTATCATGCTGGCTCTGTTACCGATGATATGACCTATTACCATGCCTTCAATGAAATCCATCCTAATACAACAGCCGCCATCATTGAAGCTGGTTTTATGAATATGGATTATCAGTTTATCACTGAAGAGACTGAGAGAATTGCAGAGGGCATTGTAGCTGGGATCCTGTGTTACTTAAACGAAGAGGCACTTCAACCTGATCAGGGCTCATAAAGATGGCAACCGATTCACATCAACGTTACCTCGAACAGGCAAAAGCCGCACTCCGAAGAGGAGATCGGACACTTGCTCGGCGAATTGCACAAAAAATCGTTGCTGATTATCCTGATTTAGTCGAAGGCTGGTTGTTATTAGGGGGCATTTCCAAACCCAAAGCAAGTCTTGCCTATATTATTAAAGCCCATGAAATAGCCCCTGATGATCCTCGTGTACAATCGGCAATGGTTTGGGCAAAAGAACGCCTTCCTGTTCAATGGATACGGTCTGATCAGGCTGAAACCCAAAAGATTCATCCCACAAAACCAATTCCCCTTCTAACACTGCCGCCTATCCCCGTGACTGAAACCCACCGCCCCGTCTGGTTGTGGACTTTCGTCATCCTAATTTTATTGTCAGCGTTCTTCTTTTCAATGGAAGTTATCCCATTTCAGTTTGTCCAGGCGGTCGAAAAATCGGGTCCTTTAGCTGGCGAGCGATTTCCAAAGCCGAGCCTGACCCCGACAGCGACCAACACCCCCACGATTACGCCCACATCGACAGCAACCGCCACGCCCACCAACACGCCAACAGCTACACCGACCAACACGCCAACAAGCACCCCCACCAGAACGGCAACGCCCACTTTCACGCCCACATCAACGGCTACGCGTGTGCCCACCAAAGCCGCTCAAAACCATATTCCATCCAACGTTGATTCAGACGAAAAGTGGATTGATATTGATTTATCAGAGCAACGCTTATATGCCTACGTGGGTGATCAGATGATTGCCTCATTCTTGGTATCAACGGGGACGTGGCAGCATCCCACGCCGGTTGGCCAATTTAATGTGTGGATAAAAATGCGCTATTGTGATATGTCTGGCCCAGGCTATTATTTGCCGGATGTGCCCTATACAATGTACTTTTATGGGGATTATGGCATTCACGGGACTTATTGGCATAATAATTTTGGCACACCCATGAGTCACGGTTGTGTAAATATGGTGACGGAAGAGGCAGGCTGGTTATATAATTGGTCGTATGTCGGCATCCTGGTTAATGTCCATGAGTAACGCAAATCGTCAGGAAATTTTGAAGAAAAAATACTCAAGACGGCAATTTTTAAGTTTGTGTGGTTTAGGGGTGGCTGGATTATTCTTACCTGAACGCGTCTTGGCTGACTCGGTAATTGAGAATCCACATAAGGCAGTCGATGTTCTCCTGGGGCGCATCACATTAAACGGGCATAAATTATTTGAGGCACCAAGCGTTGAGTCGGCAGTCCTTAAAACCCTGGTAATGGATAGCATTTGGGAAATCACCGGAATCACAGTTGGCAAAGATGGCAATTCGCTAAACCGGATTTGGTACGAACTGGATGGATTAGGGTTTGCTCATTCGGGTCGGGTCCAACCGGTTAAGAGGAAACGTAACCCAACTTTTCACAGTATTCCTACAGATGGATGCTTAGGTGAAATCACCCTTCCATTTGTGGATGCATTCAGCGATTATCTGAAAAAGGGGCAAGCAGCTTATCGATTTTATTATGGTGCCACTTTCTGGGTGTTGGGTAAAACCATAGACTCAACAGGCTTGTGTTGGTATGAATTGTTTGATGATCGCTATTATCGCAGTTATTATGTGCCTGGATATGCTGTGCGTCTTGTTCCCAAATCGGAATTAATGCCTATTTCTCCACATGTCCTCCCAGAAGATAAGAATATCATCATTGATTTGAGGACGCAATCTTTGACGGCTTATGAGGGTGAGACCTCTGTTTTTATGGCCCGAATTTCAAGCGGAGTTTTTTTAAGGGAGGGTGGCTTTACAACACCCCAAGGGGTCTATTGGACAACTCGCAAACGACCATGCCGCCATATGGCGAACCTACCCAGTGGTGATTACACTGGTTTTGATTTACCAGGAGTTCCCTGGGTGAGTTATTTTACATCGGATGGCATTGCCCTTCATGGGGCGTATTGGCATAATGATTTTGGTGTACCCCACAGCCATGGCTGTGTAAATATGACACCTGAAGCGGCAAAGTGGATATACCGTTGGACAACGCCCACCGTTCCTCCAGACGTTTATTATTTTACAGATAAAATCGGCACCCGGGTTACTGTCCAGTAATCCAACATCATTGATCCTTTGAAATAACAGAGAAGTTAACCGAAATCTAATACAATTTAGCTATATTGATTGCCTGATATTGATATAATAGTGTTGGAGGTAGGTTGACGAAGCAAGCCATTTTTACAGGTTTGGTGTACGACGAATATGATCGTCCTGTAACCACGGGTATGATTGGCAGTGAACCTTGTTACATTGTTGATGATGATGGGTTCATGCGTCATATTCCATCGGAAGAGATTGATCGGCAAGTTTGGCAGAAGATGGGCGCTCAAATTGCAGGCTATGAGGATTTGATCTCCGAAAAAGCTGCTGAGATGATGGGGCAGGATGATATATTTACCAAAGCGGCCATTGAAGGCCAATTGAAGAATCTGGATAAACAATTTGATCAATTGGCAGAACATGGCATTCCTGAAGAAACGCGTATGTATCTTGGGATGATGGGTTTTCGGATTATTGTTTCTATCCACGGAGAAGTGATCGACATCATTCAACCAGGGATCATGGACGATTCAGGTGATCTTTAGGCTGGTGACAGGCAAGCGACTTTAATTGATGCTATCCAAGGAGCGCAACCATGGACTCGGAATTTATTATTCACGTTGACGAGTCAGATTTTGAATACGAAGTTCTCCAATATTCTTTCAACGCGCCTGTTTTGGCCTATTTCTGGGCACCCTGGTGTGTGCCCTGTCGCGTTTTAGGCCCAAGATTAGAAAAACAAGCCAGTGAGGGTGAAGGCTTATTCCGGCTTGCAAAAATTAATGTCGATGAGAATATGCGCCTGGCAAAACAATATAAAGTCCGTAATGTGCCGGTAGTTAAGGCTTTTGTCAACGGGCATATTGTCACTGAATTTGCGGGCATGCTTGATAACGACAATTTGCGGGACTTTATTCACCGACTTGCACCGACACCCGACGACCTTTTGTTTGTTAAGGGTAAAAATCTCATTGAATTAGGGGATTATGAAGGTGCAGAAGATGCCTTTAGAGCGGTTTTATCGTCTCAACCTCATCAAGCAGAGGCAGTATTAGGATTGGTAAGGGCTTTATTGTTGCAAGGATCAGGGGATGAACCAAGGATTTTGCTGAGGAATTTTCCCGCTAGTTCGGCATACAACAAAGCTCAGTTGCTTAAACCAGTGGCAGAAGCTTTTAGTGATACAAGCCCCATCGATCTCAGCTTAGATGATCCACTAGAGGCTGCTTTTAAAAATAGTATTCGTTTGGCTAAGCGAGGAAATATTTTAGCCGCGCTGGATGGGTTTTTAGTTATTCTGGGTCATGATCGCAATTATCGGGGTGGTCAGGTGAAAGACATTTATGTCGGTTTATTGACTCTACTGGGTGACTCACATCCGGATGTACGTCAATACCGCCAAGATCTATCGTCTATGCTTTTCTAATTGTTTAAAATGATAAGTGGAAATAAGTTCTTGGGGAAAATTTGGATTACCCCTTCCGCTTTTTCAGATAAACCTCATAAACGATCATAATGAGGCAA
>P_1C_Sed_3_UnCtyDRAFT_1000262_pt1 | contig 11274 bp, 7 predicted proteins | sample Pon1CUnioCityCA_FD_10233 | JGI IMG/M metagenome (IMG submission 10233) | reverse complement strand
CCTCATCCCCCGCGCCAAGCCGGCCGCGATGGTAGTGCCGGAGCGAGAGATCCCGGGGAAGATCGCCAGCGCCTGCCCCGTCCCCACAATCAACGCGTCAAGCCACCGGAGGTCATCCATGTTCCGCTCGCGACGCCCCAGGCGCTCAGAGGTCGCCAGCAAAATCGCCGTGACCAGCAGGAAGCCGGCAGCCGCGGCCGGACGGGCAAACATGCTCTCGAAGAAGTCCTCCAAGAAATACCCAACCAGAACGCCGGGAATGGTGCCCAGCAGGATGAGCCAGGCCAGCAAACCCTGACCAGACCCTTCGCTGTCGGACGCCGTATGCTCCCGCAAGCGGATCGATTGAGGCAGCNCACCTTCCAGCGAAAGGACAGCCGCGTGCAAGAGGGCCACCCACTCCCCCCAGAAGTAGACGATGACGGCCAATGCAGTGCCCCAGTGGACCACGGCATCGAAGGCCAATCCTGGTGATGGCCAACCAAGCAGCCAGGGGACGAGTACCAGATGCCCAGAGCTGCTGACCGGCAGGAACTCAGTGGCGCCCTGTAGAACGCCCAAGAAAACAGCCTGGAGAAGATTCAGACCTCTGCCTCCTGTCTATTGTGCCCTTTCAAGCGTATACCACCCCCTCCTACCGCATGAAAGGAGACGGGTTCTGTCGATCCTTGATCTCTATCATGTAGGTGAGAAGCCCTCCCTCATAGACATCCTCGTAGTCCGTGTGCTGCCACCCCAGCGCCGTCCCCAGGGTGAATGGACAGGCGGCCCAGAAGAAGTAGTCCTTGTTGGCCTCCTCGTCGTACCATTTGAGCGCGTCGACAAGGGTCTGCGTGGAAGCAGATTGCTCGTCACCACAATACCACTCGGTGACAACGAGAGGCACCACCTCCCGCCGCTCCCTCAGCAGATGGTAGAGATAGCGATACCGGAAGTTCAGGCATCCAGCACCATCGACAGGCGGAAAACCTTCGGTATTCCCCCAGCACTCCTTCGGATCATGCGTGGTGAAGGTCCCCTCATGGAGTGCCATGATGTGCCCGCCCGCTCTGGCCCTGGCAAACACACCAGTCTCCACGATGGCCTCCATCTCGTCCCATTCAGGCGTGCCGGCGTTGAACGAGAACAGAGCGATCTTCAGTCCATGCTTTTCGGCCTCTTCCATGGTTTCGATCATCAGCTGGGCCAACGCCCGGTGACCCTCCACCCCGGTTGGTTCGTTAGGGTCGGGTTCGTTGTAGGGCTCCCAATAGTCGATGATCTCCTCCAAGCCATCGTTAGCGTCGATCACGTCCAGGATGCGTTGAATAGCNAGNCGGGCATACTCCTCCATGTTGAAGCTCGGATCTCCAACGCCCTGACATCCCTCCCCGCCAGGCCAGGTCTTGCGTCCAATGAAGATGGTGTCCGGGCTCTCTTGGGCCACGTCGAAGACCCACCCCCAGTTGTCGACTGCCTTCACCACCGGGAAGCGTGTTCCTGCGTCGACCAGTTGCTGCGGAAACCGGACCCAATCCCCGCCGGTAATGGCATGTATCCCAATCTTGCTACCTTCGGTGATGACCGGATAGTTCCATTCGATCGCCTCAAACCCTGCGCTCGCCAGCGGCAGAAAGGTCTGATAGCCCCGATTCACGCGCAACTCGACGTCATCCACAAAGGCCCCCGTTCCTCCCTGGTCATCTCCGTCGCTGACAAAGCGGAAGGCAATCCATACGGGGTCCGTGACGCCCGGGGTCGCCGGGAGATAACGATCGAGCGGGATGAACCCACGCATCCAGGATCCCATTAGACTCGACCAATAGGTACACCGCGCGCTCTCCAATGCCATCTCGCCGGTCCAGGCACACCAACCAAGCCAATCGCCTTCGTCAGGCGCGGTCTCTACCGTCTCAAGCCTCTGAATCCGCGTCGCCTCATCACTGCGATGCGCCTCTGGGCCCTGGTGCCCCTCCATCCAGAAGCTGAAGCGGACGTAGGCATCCCAAACCCCATTCAGATCGATGGGACCGTAGATGAGCCAAGAGTCAACGTGATCGGTGTAGGTGTCCAAGCCAGGCGTCAGGCTGATCCCGTCGGCACCGCCCCCGACGCACCATGCTGCTGTGACCACGCTGGTCGGCGTGAAGCTAACTGCACCCCACAAGTACTCTCCACTGTCAGCGGCGCTGGTGTCCGTCAGCGTCCATCCTGGTCCAATGCCACTCTCGAACGTCTCGGTGAAGATCGTCTGCCAGCCTTCCGACGCTCCTAGCACATCATCGCCCGAGAGCCTCGCCACATGAGGCGGCTTGGAGACCACCGTCCCGGGCTGGGCGGACGCAGCTTCTCCTTTGAAAGCTAGGAGCAGAACGACCACGACGGCCACACCGACACCCAGAGCCGATCCCAAACGAAAAACTGACGAAATGCCTCTGTTCTTCAATGCCCGCCTCCTTGGCCACTGTCCGACGCATCCGTTGTCACCGTCACGCTCTGCACCATCGCGTTTCCGGCCCAGGTCCAGACTCGCTTCAGGGCAACAGGAAGAGCTTGAAATCGTCCATGAAGAACCCGTTGTTCTCCAGCCCCCACTTCGCAAACACCTCAACATAGACCGTCATCTCCGCGTCGGTCGCGATGAACTCGAGGTCGTAATCGTTGTAGGCTAGATAGAAATCGGCGACGCTGTCCCCGTCCCACCAAGGACCGTACGAGATAGCCTCTTCGTCACGCCACGTCGCGCCCGTAGGACCGGCCCCAAGCCGCACCCGAGCAGCGGAAGGGTCATCCGGCGCCGCTTTGCCGCCCTCCCAGTTGAAGACGTCAAGGTAGACGGGTGCCGAAAGGCGATACCGCCGCCCGACCTTCAGGCCGCTCAGGTCCTGGGACAGGGCCGCGTAGATCGGGGCATAGGACTTGAAAACCTTCACGCAATACGTTCCGTCCAGAATGAAGAGATCACGCTCGTAAGGCGGAAGCTGCTCCCGCGGCAAGACCCGCGTTTCGGGAGCGCGCGCAGGATCGTCGCTACCGGGAAGTGTCTCGCCGTCCACCCAGTGCCACTCCCACTCATTCGGCACTTGACCGATGGCGACGTCGTACCACCCCTCTTCAAAGCTCGCATTCTGCAGACGCGATGAGAGGGTTGGCGTCATCGGAGGCTCCCTCACCACCAGCGGGAGCGCCACCTTATAGCCATAATCCACCTGCAGCACCACGTCGTCAACGAAGGCTCCGCGCCGCACCTCGCCATCGTCGTCGCTGACGAAGCGAAATGCGATCCGCACGGAACCCGCGGGGGCATCAGTGAGCGGCAGGAAGGCATCCAAGGGAAGAGAACCCCGTGCCCATCCTGCTGTCTTGCCCGAGACGTATGCCCACCGCCCACTCTCCAGGTCGGTCACGTCCGTCAGCACGCCCCAGCCAAACCAGTCGCCTGACCGAGGCAGCGAGCTGACCCGCTGGATGGACTGCGTGCCCAGCCCCGCGGCCTGTGCCCCGACACCGTAGCTCGCGTCCAGCCATAAGTCAAACCGCACCTCGGCATCCCACACATGATCGCCCAGTTCCCCCAGGTCTATAGGATCGGAGACGAGCCACGTGTCCATGCTGTCTGTGTAGAGGCCGCCACCTCCCACGGTTCCGCACCACGCACTCCAATCCCCGCTGGTCGACATAAACGTGCTGGTTACCCAGCCAGCTTGACCTCCGTCCAGCTTGCTGGTGTTGGTCACCGTCCAGCTAGATCCGACGCCGCTCTCGAACGTCTCACTGAAGACCGTCTGCCAGCCCTCTGCGTCTACCTGCCGCAAAGACCATTCCGTGACCGACGCTCTATGGCCTGCCTGCGCCGGCCGGTCGAACGCGGGCTCACCCACGGACGCCGGCTTAGCGACCGACATCGGAGCTTGGAGTAGCAAAAGCAGGAGCACTACCACGCTCAATCCAGCTGAACACGCTATGCCTCCTCCCAACCAGGCACCTCGACCCGTTCCCTTATCTCTCATATCGTCCCCCCTGGGTTGCTCAGCCGGCAACCTTATCTTGATCTGCCTCTCGCTCCGTCAAAGCGTCCCTGACATGATCCAGCGATATCCCGATACGGTGAGGCTTGGGGACCGCCCCCTCGCCAGAGGGCCAGCCCTCACGTTGGCGCAAACGGTCCCCATCGGTCTCTTCAGTCTGGTCGTGAAAAAGCACCTGCTGTGTCGGGAACGGCAGATCGATCCCGCGCGCCAGGAGACGCTCCTTGATCAGGGAGATGACCTCGCTCTGTATCTGCAGGACATTTGACCGTACCGAGTCGGTCCACCAGCGAGCCCGCAGGTTAACGCTGAAGTCACCCAGCTCGGCCACCAGGACGTCGGGTGCAGGCCGCATCAGCACGCCGTCCACCTCGCCCATCGCCTCCAGGATTAACCGCATAGCCGCGGCGACGTCGTCGCTGTAGCCGATGCCAACTCGGTACTCCGTCCGACGCACAGGAAACGCCGTGTTGACGATCACTGACTCGGTGAAGAGATGAGCATTAGGGATCACCACCCGGCGTCCGTCGTAGGTCTTGAGGGTGGTCGCCCGCGTCTCCACGTTCTCCACCCTGCCTTCGAACTCGTTGACGATAATCTCATCCCCAATCTCGAACGGCTCGGTGAGCAGTAGTAGAATGCCGGCTAAGAAGTTCTGCAGGATGTCGTGGAAGGCGAATCCGATGGCTACGCTGCCGATGCCCAGGAACTGAATGAGCTGTCCCGGTTGGAAGCTCTCCACCGCGATGGTCAAGGAGACGAGGATACCCACCCCGATGACCAACCAGCGCGCCAGTCGCCCCAGGACCATCTCCGCCCCCGGGCTGAGGTCGGCAGCGCTCGCCACCCGTCTGACGACCGACTTGATCCAGTTAGCGGCCACATAGAACAACCCAAGAGCGATGATCGACAGCCCAATCTGCGGCAGCGCCACGAAGAAATCAGCGATCATGTCCTGCAACTGCGCCCACATATCCAACCAAGCTTGTGAGATACCCATCCTGCCTCCCGCCTCTCTCAGCCCTCCGAGGAGCTCCTTGGCTCACTCGCTGCGACCTCTTTTCGCTCAGTGATTGTGACGATACCTAGATGCCCGTCGACGGTAACTGAGTCGCCGGTACGAATCCACAGGACAGCGTCGGGAACGCCAGTGACACAGGGCAATCCATACTCTCTGGCGATGATGGCGCCGTGAATTAGCATCCCCCCGCGGCGCTCCACCACACCGGCCGCCAGCGGTACCACAAAGGTCATATTGGGGTCAACCGCGTCGCAGACCAGGATCTCACCATGCTCGAAATCCGCCAGATCACCCGGGGAGACAACAACACGCGCCGACCCGTGCGCCACGCCAGGGCCAGCTGGTTGGCCAACGAGCTGACGCGCCCTGATGACGAAGCCGTCCGAATGTCTCTCGTCCCCTGATGACGCCTTCGGCACGAAGTTGGGATCTCGAAGCGCCTGGGCCACATCAGCACCGTCGAAGCTCTCAACTCCGACCACACCCCGTCGTTCCAGCCTATCCCGCCCCGCCTCTACAGCGGTCAGCACCTCCGCCTCAATCCGACCTAGGTAGATGTTATCGTCATCTCGCAGCTGGTAGCTGGTGCGCGCCAGATCGAGCAACTGAGCGGCCCGCTCTCGCTCCTCGCCCTCGAACTGATCAAGGAACTCCCGGCGCATCATGGCCCGAGATCGGGCGTGGCCCTCGCCAGGCGAGCGGTGGTCGCGAGCGCCGGGGTGACTCGCCATCTCGAGGAGGATCTTGATCAACGTCTTCGAAGGCCCAGCGCATCGCCCGCCCCCGGTCATCGCACACGACAGATCCCCAAAGCGGTTCACAAACGCGTCCATGCGGTGCTGGAACGCCTCGTCGATCTCCACGCCTCCGCCGTGTGTGAGCCATTCGCGGAGCTCCTCTGCCAGAAGGGCATCATCCCGAATCGTCGCTGCCATCTGCTCCAGAGCGCGATTCCGGGCCAAGCTTGCCATCTCGGTGCCCGCCAGCAGATCCATGAAGGCATAGGGGTCGTCAGGATGAAGGGCATCATTGTAGACCTGGCCAAACAACCTGATACCGTGAGCAAACGGGATGAACTTGTCCCAATAGACGTCAACCCAGCCATCGTAAACCGCCTGCCGGCGATCGATCTCCGCGGCCAACTCCTCATCCGACAGGGGCTCCACCGTCTGCGCTGCCAAGACCTCGGCTTCCTCAACCATGTCTGGAATCAACTCACCCTCGATCTTCTGCCGCAAGGACTGGAGATTCTCGAAGCTCCTCCGCAGACTCAGGTACCACCGTCGCTCGTCGTCGGGCTCCCCAACGGCCCCAGTCGTGATCGGTCGGGACTGNAGCACGACGAGGCCGGACGGCGTCCCTGATCCCTCCCGGACCCAGGTCCATTCGACATCCTGCGGACCGCCAAAGAGACCCTCCAGCTGCCTCAAGCAATTGAAGACCGTGGTCACCTCCTGGGTCGTCAAAGGGGGACGACGCGAGAGCTCTTTCGGGAGCGGTTCAAGCTGAACGCCCTCCGCCCCTGCAACGAGGGCCTGGTCCCGCGCGACGCCGACGTGGGAGAGCACCTCCCCAGTGGCTCGATCGATGATCCACCGATCCGGCTCCACCGCGCCATCCACGAGCCCTTGGTTGAGCCCATACACCGATTCGATCACGGCCTGCGAGGCGTCGTTCGGATGCTGGCTAAACGCCACACCGGACCGTTCACCGCTCACCAGCGCCTGTACCACCACAGCCATGGCGCTGTCCGCCACGTTCAACCCTAGATCCCGCCGATAGAGCAACGCTGCGTCCGACCAGAGTGAGGCCCAGACCACTCGGATGTGCTCCAGGATGCTCTCGACACCCTTCACGTTGAGGAACGACTCGTGGAGCCCGGCGAAGGAGACTGCATCCGAGTCCTCGCCTGGCGCTGACGAGCGAACAGCCACGGCTCTTTGGTGGAAGAGCGTCTCAAGAGCGTCGGAAAGCGTCGTGGTCAGATCGCCGGGCAGGGGCGTTCGGAGGAACATGTTGCGAATACGCAGCGAGGCGTCCCAGAGCTCCTCCCAGCGCAGGTTCGGGCCGAGGTGACCATCGAACGTCTTGCGACTGAGCTCCAACAAGATGCGCTCGCGAAGACCTGTGACGGTGATGTAGCGCTCGTAGGCCTGAGTGGAGATGCAAAGGGTCTCGGGAATCGAGATGCCAGCCCGCTCCATCTCAGCCAGAGCGAAGCACTTCCCTCCCACCTCGGCTCGGCATTCCAGTCCGATCCGTGGAAGCGCTAGGACCAAGCTCATGGTCGCACGTGCAGCTCTGTGACCGCCTGAAACCGACGGACCAAGTAGTAGCTTCTGACGTGGACGCGAAAGAGAGCGCTCGAAGGAGACGAGGCGAATTGTTCCAGATGCGGATGTTTGGCGAGATAGGCTGAAAGCAGGCAATCTCGCTCGGAACCGGACACCTCCTCAGCGTCACCGAGGATCGTCACGGCCACAGCTTTGTGGATATCCGAGACCTGGTGAGACCGGCTGTCGATCAGGAGCGCTACCCGCGGATCGGCGCGCAGATTCTGATACTTCCGCGTGGCACGACCCGTCACCAGCAGGAGGGTCTTCAGGTCGTCACTGGCCGCGAAAGCCATCAGATTGGCGTACGGTTGCCCACCCTCCTCCCGCGTCGCCAGCACAGCCAGTCGCTGATCGGCAAACAGCTCTCTCAGAGTTGACTTGGTCGCTTCTGGATCGTTCACGCTACCCTTCCCGTGTCTGGGATGCCTCTAGCCGCTCTATCTTCTGCACGTAGGCGTCGATGTCGAACTTCCGCTCCAGTCCCCCCGCGCTCATGTAGCGCACCTTGCCATAGACGTCCCGCTCGGCCCAGGCGCGGTCGTGCTTGCCGAAGCACCAAGCCACCCCCGTGAAGCCGTTGGGGTCGCGTCCGTCCAGCTCATACCGATTGTTGAGCTCTAAAGCGATACGATGGGCTTCCTCGGGGCTGGGCGTCCACTCCAGGATCTTCTTCCCCCAGTACATCCGCATGTATCCGTGCATCTTCCCGGTCAGCACCATCTCCTGCTGTGCCGCGTTCCAATAGGGGTCGTGTGTCCGCCCGGCCTCGAAGGCCCTCTGGTCATACACGTACTCGCGCCTATCACCGGCGTGCGCCTCCAGCGTCTTCCTTGCCCAATCCGGCAGACACGTCAACGCGTCGTACTCGGGGTTGTAAGCGCAGAAGTTCATGCTGAGCTCACGTCGCACGATGAGCTCCTCCAGATAGGCGTCCTTAGGATGCTCTCCGTTTCCCTTCGCCGGCCCTATCTCCTCAGCCCCTCTGATCCGCAGGGCGATCTCCAGGGGAGATATCTGACCAAAATGGAGGTAGGGGCTCATGTGCGAGAGATAGTCCAGGCTGGGATCGTTCCGACGGTCGGCGTAGCTCTCCAATTTGTGAGCGATGAAATCATCCAGCAGCTCGTCGGCCTGGGAGCTGCCGCCGCGAAAGGTATCCACCCTATCGGCGCTGCGGTTGATGCGCATACGCTCCAACAGGGCCTCCAGATCACCAAGCGCAACGCCCTCGCAAGGCAGCCCCAGCGAGTCTCGCTGTAGGGCTGTCTCCTCCAGGGGCACCAGAAACGCGTCGAGATGTTCGTGGATCTTAGGCCGGATGGTGTAAGCGGCGTACTCCTCCTTCGACGAGGCGGTCTCCACCGGCACCACCACGTCGCTCTCCACCTGCACCAAGGGACAGGACAGCCGTCTGGCTACCCGCGCCCGCCAGCGCCGCGGGACGCGCAGGTAACTGCGGTCCACCACCACCAGCGCAGCCTCGCTCCCCAGATCGCGGACGGCCTCCACCGGTGGCTGCATCCTCACCACCAGCTGGACCCCGCGCTCGTGGAGGGCTCGCTCCGTCTCCTGCAGACCCTGCAACATAAAGGCGTAAGAGCGCGTGTTAGCCGCTGGAAAGCGCTGCGTAATGCCGAAAACCGCCAACAAGGGGAGGCGCAGCTCATTCGCCTTGCGCACAGCGAACTCCAAGGCGTGGTTCATCGTAGCTCGCTGCGCGCGCTGCATCCAGTACAGAACGTACTGACCGGCGCCCGAGGCCCCTTCATCGTTCAAACGTTGTACACGCTCGCCATAAATCACGGACCTGCCCCCTTAGCCTGAGGCCATCTGTTCCCGCAGCCGTGCCGCTTGCCGATGGATGGCCCGTCGCTCAGCCTGATCGATCCTCCTCAAGTTATAGAGCTGAAGGCCCATGCGGGGATTCTCCCCCAGACGCTCCTCGTGACGCATCAAGAAATCCCAGTAGAGCGTGGTGAAGGGACAGGCCTCCTCGCCGACTCGCTCCGACGGTTGATAGCGACAATTGCCACAGTAGTTGCTCATCCTCTGGATGTAGTTACCGCTGGCGCAGTAGGGCTTGGTCGCCATCAGGCCTCCGTCGGCAAACTGCGACATCCCCAGTGTATTCGGCAGCTCCACCCATTCAACAGCGTCAACGTAGACGGCTAGATACCAAGCGTGGATCTCCTGCGGCGCGACCCCCAGCAGGAGGGCGAACAACCCGGTCACCATCAGTCGTTGGATGTGATGAGCGTAACCGTGGTCAAGCGTCTGCTGGATGCAGTGGCGCAGGCAAGCCATGTCCGTCTCAGCGGTCCAGTAGAACGCCGGCAGCGGCGCATGAACATCAAGAGCGTTCCGTTCGGCGTACTCTGGCATGTGGCGCCAGTAGATACCTCGCACGTACTCGCGCCAGCCCAGGATCTGTCGGATGAACCCCTCAACGGCGTTCAGCGGCGCGTGGTCCTCGAGGTACGCTTGCTCGGCGGCCTCCAGCGCCTCACGCGGATCGAGCAGCTTCAGATTCAGGGCCGCGGAGAGGCGCGAGTGGTAGAGATACGGCTCGCCAGTCCACATGGCATCTTGGTAGTCACCGAAATTTGGCAGCCGGTGTTTTACGAAGTCCGCCAGGGCTTCTTGGGCCTGCTCCGAAGACACCGGCCAGTCGAAGTGCTCCAGGCTGCCGGGGTGACCGTGGAAGCGATCCGCCACGAGATCCAGCACCTGGCGTGTGACATCATCCGGCTGAAAGCGGACTGGGGCTGGTATGTCTCCAGGACCCTCCCGCCCGAACGATCCTCGATTCTGGTCATCGTAGTTCCACTTCCCCCCCACTGGGCCCTCATCGTCCATGAGGATCCCGGTGCGACGCCGCATCTCGTGGTAGAAATGTTCCATGAGGAGCCGCTTGCGCCCGGCGGCATGCTCCTCAAAGACCTGAAGCGGGCAGAGGAAGTGCCGATCCGCGCGGATCTCCAAGGGAACATCAACCTGATCAGCCGCCTCGCGCAGAGACTCCTGCACGCGCCACTCACCCGGCTGGACCACGATGAGTCTCTCTGGTCGCCACGCACGCACCGCGCGGCAAAGCTGGGCTGCGAGGGTATCTCGATCGTCCGGGCCGACGGGGCCGTCGCCCAACTCGCGGTAGTCGATGCGGAAACCATCGACCTCCAGCTGATCGCGGAAATGGCGCATGCTGCTAAGGAAGATGGCTATGTGCGGTTTGGTTGTCCACACATGTTCGGCCTCCTCGGTCACCTCGGCCATCCACACCACATCCAGTTCCCGATCGAAGCCATCGAATGCGGCAGAGCCAGCATCCAACTGGTCGCCCAGGACAAGAACAAGATGGCGTGCGCGGTGATCGCTAGAGGTGGACATAGACTGGCCGTTGCCCTGACAGTGATGAGCGCCAGGGTCCCTGTCGGCGGCCGTAGCTGCCCCAACTGCCGCACTCACGGAACACCCCCTTTTCTCGGTGTTTCGGCCATTGTAGCAGCAAAAAGAGAGAGCGTCAAACCGGTGTTCCGCGCAGCAGCTGCCGCGACGACCGATCAGGTGGAAGCGGAAAAGGCCCTCGACCACAGGATACGAACAGGCCGCAGCCGGAGCTGCGACCTGTTCACCTCTATCCGCTGCGCCCTACACACGAGCGTCGATCAGAGATTCAAGACCCCGCTGTGCCCCTCGCGGTAAGCTTGAAGGACGCGCTCGGCCACCTCCGCGGCATGCATCGCTCCATGGGGGACGCTGAAGGGAACTTTGTTCCACAGCTCCGTGTCCACCGCTTTGGGGCGCACCACGGACACGCGGCGCCCCCGCTGTTCCTTACGTAGGACCTCAGCAAATGCCTCTAGCCCAGCCTTAGCCGAGGCATACGCGGCTAGTCCCGGGAGACGAAGAC
>P_1C_Sed_3_UnCtyDRAFT_1000258_pt1 | contig 11332 bp, 10 predicted proteins | sample Pon1CUnioCityCA_FD_10233 | JGI IMG/M metagenome (IMG submission 10233) | reverse complement strand
ATTCATTGAAACTTTATCGCCCAACAGAGACTCGGGTCGGGGGACAACCTCGACGTTGGGGAATTTGGCTGACAAACCCGCCATGATCACAGGACTGTCGGTATCCACCAGGATAGTATCCACTTCTGGCACCTCGAGTAAGGTGGCGATAATCCGCTGATACAGGGGCACACCAGCAAAATCTCGATAATTTTTCTGTGGCACCCTCACAGAGTGATGACGCATGGGGACTAAAGCAACAATTTTCTGGGTCATGACATTTCTTTCAAATCCTAATGGCAACACAGGGACTTAAATTATATCGTGTAATCATTCAGGGGTAAAAGAAATGTCTTCACGGATGTTGAAATAATTTATGGCTATGGTATCAAATATCAGGAGAAAAACTTAGGAATTAAGCAGATTCAAAATAATTTCTCGGATTTAACACCCTCAGCCTTCATAATCCAAAGTGATCAAACAAATAACAAAGTGTGATCCATCATCAACTTCCCCCTAATCAACCCATCTATTCTTCTGGCAGTAAAAACTCTTTTCCTTCGAAAAGCCCCTCAGAAATTATCCGCAGGGTGGTTGAATTCTCGGGTAACAAATCTTGCCAAGAAAATTCCTTCAATTTCACATACCCGGGCCAAATATTGTCCGGTTCAATAAACCGATCAAATGGTAATGAGGTCCGGTAAAGCTGGTAGAAGAGGAAACGACGGGCATTTTTTCGGTGTTCATCCGGAATTTGAATATCATCTACGGCCAAAAATTCACTCAGCGTTTGGAAATAAGCAGCTTTTGAAGCAGGAAAAAAAACCGTTTTCAATTGCGTGAACCTGGCTTTACCGGCACACAGCACGGGAGCACCCATCACAGAGGCCTCCAACCCGATGGTTGAGTTATAGATCATTACAAATTTGGCCCTTTTAATCATTTCATAGGAGCTAAAATAATCATCCGGGCTGAAGAAGACCATATTTTCCAAAGCCTCAATTTGGTTTTTTTGAACCCATTCCATCACACTCTCACGACTGGCTTTGCCTGGTCGCGATTCATCAGGATGAGCTCGAATCACAAATAAGGTCTCAGGGTGTGCTTTGATCACCGCCAGCACGTCATCCAACCAGGTAAACATATCCTTAAACAGCACATTGGCATGGGGTTGGCTCGTATCAAAAATGACATTGGTAAAAATGGGCACGACTTGCTTGTAAGCATCCATTTTTTTTACCAATTCCGATGACAATCCTTGCATTTCAGGCCAGAATTCAACGCCTGCCATGCTGAAATTTCCCTTAAACCGGTTCGAAAGGTATTCATCTAAGCGCTTGTTTTGTTCAGGGGATAGTTGAAAATTATCGGAGATTTCCACAGGATAAGCGGTCGCATCACCCAGGGTTAAAAATGCAGAAAGGGGGCGCAAACCGACCTCGTGGGAAACAACGGGGATCCCCTCTTGACGAGCGACCCAACGCGCGGTGGCTTCCGGGAACTGCATACCATTGAACACAAGCATCGAATCTGGTCGAGCCTGACTAAATACTTCAATAAATTGTACAGCTACTTTGTAGGCTGAAAGAATAAAATAACGATAAAGCACCTTGGTTGGCTCATCATCGATTAAATGATGCCTGCGCAGTACCCAGCGCATCGATGGCAGGCACAATTCACCCAATGGCAATCCTTCATAGTGAAAATTCATTAGCCTGTAAAGGCTTGTATCTTTAAGGTCTTTCGCCAGTGGCAGGCTTTCTACAGAGTCCAAATACAAAAGACTTGAACGGTTAAAAAACACAGATGATTGCTGTAGACAGGACTGGCACGGCGGCATCTTATAGACATCATCCTTGTCGGTGCCTAAAACGCAACGCGCCATGGCACGCCGACAAACCGCGTTTACTACCCGCACCCCTTGTAGGCGCAGTGACCACCCGGTCAGCAGACCAAAAGCGGCATTCAAACTCATGCCCGTCAGCCGGGTAGAGGCATTAAATGAAACCACGACCTTGCTATCATCCGGTTTTGGTGCTTGTTTGGCAATATTCCTCGCCATTTTCTGAATGTCGCGGTTATTGCTCAGGCGAGCTGGTTTGTCCCGTAGGAGTCTTTTTGTTCGGTTAATAATTTCCATAATCGTTATAGAGCCTAAATGCTATAGCGGCGCAATTTCTTGAGGGACGATTGTTCGCTTTCATAAACCTTTTTCTCGCCATCCCCCAGTGATTTTTCCGTCACCCGAATATACTTTACCAGGGTTCGCATCCCATGCGGTTCAACCGAGGCAGCTTGGTCCGAACCCCACATCGCCCGGTCTAAAGTGACATGCCGTTCAACCAAACATGCACCTAAGGCAACCGCGATCGCTGAGGGTACCAATCCCACCTCATGACCAGAATATCCAATGGGAATATCAAAATTTTGGCGCAATGTTTGGATCATATGAAGATTCAGTTCCTCAGGGGGACATGGATAGCTGCTGGTTGTATGGCACACCAATAAAGAGTCAGTCCCGAGAATGGCAACAGCCTCACGGATTTCATCCATGGTCGACATGCCTGTGGAAAGGATCACCGGTCTGCCCGTCGCTTTGATAGCACGTAGCAATTTATGATCGGTCAATAATGCAGAAGGGACCTTGTGTGCTGGCGGGTTGAATTTGTCGATAAATTCCAAAGAGGGAATATCCCAGGAGCTAGCCAGCCAATCGATACCCAATTGTCGGCAATAAGCATCAATTTCTTGATATTCTGGCAACTCAAATTCCACTTTATAGCGGTAATCAAGGTATGTAATGTAACCCCAGGGGGTATCCCGCATCTGCTTTTTTTGATGGTCAGGGACGCAGATTTCTGGCTTGCGCTTTTGAAACTTAACCGCGTCAACCCCAGCTTCGACAGCCGCTTTAATCAAATCTTTTGCAATCGCCACACTGCCATTGTGGTTGATGCCAATTTCTGCAATGATATAAGTGGGATAACCATCCCCCACCATGCGACCACCCAGGCTAATTTCTCGTGTCATTTATACTCCTTGCACTTTGTCGCTTCTAAATAATTTCACTTTATCTGTATCGACTCAGAAGGATATCGCAGATCTCCCGCACAGCCCCATGACCACCTCTACGGGTGAGGATAAAATCGGCTTGTCCCAGCACCTGCGGATGGGCATCTGCCACAGCAACGGACCAGGCAACCATCGGGAAACAGGGTAGGTCGTTGACATCGTTGCCAACATAGACCGTTTCCTGTGGGGCAATCTTTTCTTTCTCAAAATAAGCTTTGAGGGTGCTGGGCTTATCACCAACGCCGTAGAAATGAGGCAAGCCAAGCTTTTGGGCGCGTGCCGCCACAACCGGATTGGTCTCGCTTGAGATGATGACGCCTTTAATCCCAGCATTCAAGAGCATCTCAACCCCCATGCCATCCCCCCTGTTGGCCGAAACGCTTTCCACCCCATCTTGATTAACCCACACGCGATCATCCGTCATCACCCCGTCAAAATCAAACACCACCAGGGAGATTTTTTTCGGCCAGGTGCGGCGTTGCTCGCCAGGGTGAACCAATTCCAATCCTGGATCATTGACCTTATACTCTGCCCGATCCCAATCGGTTAAAGTATCAATATCCACCTTATATTGGGGGTCGATCAACATGGGCAGGATGTTCTTACCACTCATGGAGCCCCCTTGCAAAATCACCCGGGGTCGAATGACGTCGATATGACCCGTTTGCCAGTAAGCTTTCGGAAGCTGCTGGCGGGGTGCGTTATAAGGCTCATCCAGGCTATCCACCTTTAAAATTGGCACCATGAGCCCCTGTGAGTCAATGTGCCACATCTTATAAGGGTTTTCACCTGCTGGCACCACCCCTCGCAGTGAATCAGCCTTGGGATTATCCAACATTTTCTTAATCGCCCGATCAACCAAACCAACCGGACGCAGTGGGGATGTCGGGCGTAATTGCACGACCAGGTCAGGTTGATAACCCTCCTGTTCTTGCAGCCATTTTAGAGCATGCAAAAAAACAGGATAATCCATCGTATCATCTTGGGCTAATTCTTTGGGACGCAAAAAAGGCACTTCTGCACCAAATTGTTTTGCCACATCGGCAATTTCCGTGTCATCCGTGGAGAGGATCACCCGCGTGACCAAATCGGCCCGAACCCCTGCAGCAATGCTGTAAGTAATCAATGGGTAGCCTGCAAATTGGCGGATATTCTTGCGCGGAATGCCTTTTGAGCCTCCCCGAGCAGGAATAATCGCTAAAACCTCGTGATTTGTTACCATGCTGTCCATCCCCCATCTACAACCAGGTTAGAACCGGTCATATAAGCAGAAGCTTCTGAAGCCAAAAATACAATTGCACCATTCATCTCATCCTGATGCGCCATCCGTCCTAGAACAGTCCGAGCAGCATAGGCGCGCACAAAAGCTTCATCGTGCTGGTTATAAATACCCCCAGGGGTGAGTGCATTGACCCGAATAGGCTTACCGGCATAATAAGTCGCTAGATAACGGGTTAACCCCAAGACGCCAGCCTTGGTGACGGTGTAATAGACCGGTTTGAATTGCTGGCTGCCGTCTGGTCTTTCATACAACCTCTGGTCAGGGCCAACCAGACCATAGGTTGAGCATATATTAATCACCACCCCATAGTTTTGGGAAAGCATCTGTCGTGCACAGGCCTGCGTGACCAAAAAAGTGCCGGTCAGATTCACATCCACCGCATTTTTCCAGGTATCAAGGGGATAGGTTTCAAAAGCGTTCGATGATTGTGTATTAATGTTATCTGGATCAAATTTCGGATCCATCGCAGCGCTGTTGACCAGAATATCAAGCCGCCCCAATCTGTCTACGGTAATCGCCACTAATTTTGCAACCGACTCTGGATCTGTCACATCAACTTTGACGGCAATCGCCCGGATGCCATCATCGATTAACTGGTTTGCGTGATTTTCCGCAACCATATGATCAATATCAGCTACAACAACCCCCGCACCCGCTTCTCCCAGGGCACGGGTGAATTGTTTTCCCAGCAAACCAGCGCCACCAGTAACCACTGCAACACGGCCTTTTAGTGAAAATTTATCCATAACCGTTGACATGACTCGTCCTTCTTTTTCGATGTTGTTGTGAGTGATATTATACCAGCGGGAGGCTATTGAAGGAGATCTTGTTCGATTCGCGCTTTCATAAGGATCGGCATGAAAAACAACGCAGTGATGCGATTATATCGAAGGCAAATTGACCCAGCCGCGCTTTTCTGATGCAGCATGTACAGCCTGGGTCAATGCAAGTGCCTGAATCCCGTCCGTTAAATCACATCGAGATTCCGCTCTGCCATCAATCAAATTGATGAAATGCTGCATCTCGGCCAGAAAAAGATCGTTGCGTTCAAATTCAACGGGCCGATTGATGTCTTGCCATTGCCCCTCATCAACATGATAAACCCTGGCAGCACCGACCGCATTATCCCAACGCACCAAGCCTTTCTCACAGTTAATTTCTAGCCAGTGTGAAGGGGGTCGCTGATAATAATCAAGATGAATGGATCCCAGGGTCCCATTAACGAAATTCAAGGTAATTTCTGCGATATCTTCAACATTAATTTCCAAATCTGAAACATGACCTGTGACTGCTGTCAGGGACTGCACCTCACCGAATAACCAGCGGACATAATCCAGAGGGTGGGAAAGGGTGTTGACAACACCTCCCCCAAGGTCGTTGCGGGCTGCGTAACTATCCCGATAATCCTCCCAGGGGTGCCAGTTAGGTAAATATTCCCCCCAATGGCATCGAAAAGAATAAGGTCTTCCCAGTTGCCCTTGAAATAAGATTTGCTTTAATTGCATCAAGACCGGGTGAAATCGAAATTGGAAACCCACTAAAACCCGGATACCACGCTCATCGGCAACCCGTTTGAGGGCATCCACTTGCTCGTCCTTGACGTCACTGATGGGTTTTTCCAGTAAGAGGTGACAACCCGCCATGGCTGCTGGCAAAGCAACGTGCATGTGGCAGGCAGTTGGATTGGAGACAATAACTGCATCTGGCTTTTGGGCCAAGGCATCTGCAAGTTTCGTGAAGGTTGGAAAAGGGGTTAATTCTTCATCCGGCAAGGTGCTCTGATGCGTGCGGTAAAGCAGGATATCCGATTCACCCAAGGCGAGCAGGTTGCGGAGGTGACGCCTGCCAATAGAACCAAGCCCTGCAATCAGGAATTTCATGTTCATCCTCCTTGATAAAACGAGGCCGTTTCTCTCTCACTTCTTGATTCTGATAATTATTCAATAGATCAGTCTATTCGTCGGTGTATTCATCCATATCATCTAATTCATCTTGAACGCCACCGCTCTTATCTTTTCGAAAAAATGCGACAATCTTTTTCCAATAAATACGGACAGCAACGGCAATACCGAGAACACCAGCTAAAATCATTTGGATGATGAAGCTGCCCGTCCCAGGATCTAAATAGCCTAAAGGTTTGAAAAATATGTCAAATTTCATCATGCCCTCTCTTATCTAAGTTATTGAATTGTACGAATGTTTTACTCTCAATAAATAAATTATTCGTTCAGAGTCCACCAAAGGGGTTTCCTCTATGATATCAAATTTTTGACAAAATGCTGCTTCGAATCCCGCCACGGTGTAATTGTCAAAAATATCTTCCCGTGAGAGGAGCAAACGCTGAACCTGAGAGTCAGATTTGGGAACAAATTCAATTATGAGATTTTCACAAATCTGGCTAAAAAACTGGGCCAGGGTTTCCAATGGCACATTGTTAGAAATTGCCAGATGATGAACCAGGGCTAATGCCAAAACCAGGTCAACCGGGCCGCGTGCCATCAAAGATTGTCGTTCTTCATGTGCCCAGCCTAAGGCTGGTGAGGGATTGGTCAAATCCATCACCAGTGGGTATAGATTCTCCGCCCTGTCTTTCCTGACTTGAATATAATTTTGGCTGACAGCGCCTGGATCAACATCAAAAGCGATGGTGTAGATACCTCGTTCAGAAGCCAAACGGCTGAATTCGCCTGTGTTTGCCCCCATATCCCAAACGGTTTCGGGTTGGACTTGGTCAATCAACTGCGCAACGACAGATTTCTTCCCCGTAAAAGCATTTTCGGAATAGTTGGTATCTTGATAGTATTGCGCCCATTCGGTGCCATCGGTCTTGACCGACAACCCCTTGACGGTATTCCGCAGGCTCTCCAGCAAGTTTTGCAAGGATTGCTGGCTAAATTCTCTATTGACCTGTTCCCGGCTCTCGCCTTGATCCGCATATTTTGTTTGAGTTTTGGCATGCAAATGAATATGGGTCAACAATCCAAAGCGAAGCTTCGAACGAAAAGGCAGCAATTTGGCGGTAATATCCAGGGGGACCCCATCAATAAATAAGCGGCTCAGGAGGCTCATCCGCTGATCTTTATAAGTCATCAACGCCAATGGCCCCAGGAAATGTTGGCAGAATTGCTTATAAGCGATCCAGGTTTCTCCCTCCTGGTAAATTTCAAAGGATAAGCTGTCCAGCAAACGCCAGCGACCTTTATGAAAAGCCAGGTTATAAGCGCTGGCATCCTTCAAGATCATGCCATAGTCCAACGCCACCCTTGCCAGACGCAAGGTCGTCAGCGCGGCACTTCTCAACTGTAGAAAACACCATTCATAAGGATAGGCAATGAATGGGACCCGTTCCGGTTTGATAATGTTATAACATGAATCGGGCTGAGTCGACTCAATCCCTTTAACTTCCTCGTGGGGGATGATCAGGTTTTGGTCGACCAATGCATCATATAGCCCAGAATTCATCAAGTGATCATAATGCCGTTGATAAACCCGGTTCACCTGGCGGTAGAGGCTATCTTCTTTATAGAACAAAAATCCGCTGGGATCGCGAAAGGAGGCATTTTCGGTATGATAATTACTCATAAATTCTTATCCTTTTTTGTAGAGATAACATTTGCTGAACTTCATAAATTTAACCACTTATAAAGCGTATTTACAATTCTTTGAACAGGATACCGAACCCATTTTGACTGCATCAATCGCCCCATCAAACCCGATGGCGCTGATTTTATCTCGACCGCTTTTGCATTAAACCCCATCTCCTGTGCAAGTGTCGCCACTTCTGGTGAAATAACATTTCCCATTATTCGGATAAATTTTTCCCGGGTACAGAGGCGAAGGTAGCCTTTTTCATCCATACGGTCATCCATCTCTACCATCCGACCCATCAACTGATCACTCCAGCCATTGGGAAGCATGTCCGATAGAACTTCCTGCAACACCCGTTTCGGGGAGACCATTTGGAAATGATGGGCTGAAACCCAGGCTTCATGCCCATGATATTTGACAATCACATCCTGAATGCCTTCAACCTCTTCTGCATAGCGCTCCCACGTTCGTCCGGTGTTAACCAGGTACTCTTCTTCCCATTCTCGCGGCATCAGCAAACCCCGTTGAGTCTCGACGTCTGATCTGTCGGCAAAAACCAACGTACTTTCAGAGCTCATGGCAACACGTTGGCGCACATAGAAACCTGTAACCGCGCCGACGTTCGGAAAATGATCAATGATTTCTAAATGCGCCTTTAACCAACCGGGTAAGTGCAGATTGTCATCATCCGTGTAAGCAACGATCTCCCCCGGGGCGGTGTCAAAAATAAACCGTATGGCATTCAACTTACCAATATTTCTTTTGGAAAGGAATAGATAGTCAATAGCACCTTGTTGATAAAGGGATTGAAGAAATGCCACCATTTCTTCACAACTGCCGTTATCAAAAATCAATAAATCAAATGGTTCATGGGTGTTTAGAAGGATGCTTTCAATTGTCAGACGCGTGATCGCCATCCTGTGCTCAAAATAGCCCGCTTTATGCGGTGCATAGGTTAAAACAGCCACCGTTGTGCGAGCGGGTTTATAATCCAGTGTTTTTCCCCTTGAGGGGTTCATTCCTATTCGCGGCATAAGCTCATCCTGATCCGTTCAGTCTTCATGAAGCTTTAATGGTTTTTACCAGCCATTCTTTAAACTCAGTAAATGCTTTTTGAGGGTGAATAATGGCAAAAGATAGCCAACCCAGGACTCGGGAGCGTAAACCGACCAGGGGGAAAATCTCCACCTCACGCCAAAAAGATTTTGCATCCAGTGATATACGTTTTACAACGCCCTCTTCAAGGAAATGGGTTGCATCCGTCAGGTTAAATATCGTGCGCCGCCCACCACCCATTTTAATATTTTCAGCAGACTCCGGCAGTCGATAGTGGGTTTGTCCACCTGGTAAATGTCGATAATCGTGATTCTGATGTAAAATGGTGATCATCTTAGTGGTATCAACAACCGGCCAATGTTGCCATCGAGCACGGTAAATCATCCAATTGTCCCAACCCGCTCTTCCAACTGCAAAATCAGGGATTTTCTTAAAGCAACCTCGAGGGTAAATGAAATAATCGCTGCCGGTCTGTCCATGCAATTCGCCATCATCCTCGATGCGCTTTCTGAGGGTTTCTTCCCATGGCCCATCAAAGGTCATTGGTTCCCTGATATCCAAATCCCATCGCTGACCAACCGCTAAAAACTGATCTTTCTGCCTACCAATAAGACGGATAGCATCCAATATATTGGGCAAAATCAAGATATCCGCATTCACATACGCTAAAAATGGCGCTGTGCTGGCTTGCCTGGAAAGGTTAAAAATGGAGCTGATCAATGGTGTTCCCTGATCATTACATTTGACCCCTGAGATGTGCCGTATCCCTAATTCCGCACAAGTCTCTGAGACACCAGGATCATCGCCAAGTACGAATACCTCAACCTCATCTCCCAAAGCGAGCCAATTTTTCAAGGCGTTCCGTTGAATCACCGTGATATGCGGGTCAATAAAAGGCTTGGGGGCCGTAAAAATGGTTAATAATGGCATCAGTTATGAACCTGCCTTTCCAGGAAAGGGAAGCCAGGCTTTTTTTGGGAATAGCTTTTGGATTAATCGACGATAGCCTAAACCAAGCTGACGTTTNAGATAAACAAAACGCTCTTTTCTGCCANGAAGGACTGGTACAGCTTCAGGTAAGGGCTTTGCGAGCAAGGTGATATACAATTTCAACATTTCAGAGCGGGGATACCCATGTCTGATAAGAAATTGGATTGCAAAACCAGCTTGTCGTAGGGTCTCTGAGAGGGTATGGCACGAAAAACAAGTGACGTGAGCAAGTTCAAAACTATCATGGCCATACAAATTGGGTACTTCCAATAACAAGCGACCATCTACCGATAAAAGTTCCTCCTTGATTTTAAATAAGGTGGCAACTGGGTCTGGCAGGTGTTCAAGCACATGCACCAAGCTGATCAAATCAAAACGAGCCGGTTTTGTGTCAATCAGGTTCTCAATGGAAGCGACCATCCGCAAACCATTGGCCTCTGCAAAGGCTCGATAAGCGGACCCAGGTTCCACGCCCATCACATCACACCCAAAGGCTTGTTGGAATTTGAGCATTAATGTCCCTGTAGAGGCACCAATATCCAGAAAGTTTTGTGGGGGAACCTCACACTGACTGCTCACAAGGTCAACCAGGTGATTTGCTCGCTGTCGCTGAACCCATAAATCCTTCTCCGTCGGATTGGGATTACCCTGGTAAACTTTTCGATAGGTCTCAGCATAAAAATCCGGGTCGGTGCTTCGATTGGTATCAGGTGACTGATAAACAAGCCCACAGTTATCACAAATATTGTAAACCAGTGGATACCCAAAGGATTCCACTTCGGCAAAGCGGTGCTTATTTTCTGAGTGGCATAAGTGGCATTTCATAGGATTAATTTCGGCAAAGGACGTTACGAAACAAAATCGCAGATCATAAAGCCGATTGGTCCACCTCCTGGTATCCCTTATGATTGACGCCAGCGTTTATAGCGATTAAGTGTGGTTTTTCATCCAGCAATCGAAGGATGTCAACTAAAGTAAAATCGTCTCGATCCCCAAAGGCTGCATAGATCTCTCGAACCAGGGCTAAATCCAGGGGTGTATCCACCGTCAGCCTTAAGTAACCCAGATCAGGCTCATGGTTGATCAGCAAGGTCTTAAATCGGCCCGGTTCTTCATAAAGATAGGGCATCACATGTTCGCGGGCATATTTTGCATCCGCTTCTCGCCACGATCGGGCTAAAGCCTCAAATCGGACTACCTCGGTATCCATACCGATTGGGGTGGTCCGTTTCAAAGGGGGTGGCAGACGATTGGCAGCAAAATCCACATCCTGCGCAAAAAATGCCTTCACTGTTCGGTCAATTTCACCCGGATCGATGAGGGGGCAGTCAGCCGTAATGCGGACGATTGGGTCTGCGTGGTAAC
>P_1C_Sed_3_UnCtyDRAFT_1000254_pt1 | contig 11416 bp, 10 predicted proteins | sample Pon1CUnioCityCA_FD_10233 | JGI IMG/M metagenome (IMG submission 10233) | reverse complement strand
GCCGGCGCGCTGAGCGCTTCCCGCTCTGCAATTCATCCGATGCGTCGATGGTCAAGGAGGGGACAGCCTTCATCCTCCCTCCCCAGCCCATGAGACCTGTCCCCAGAAGAGACATCAGCAACCCAGGCACCCACACGCCTGGCTGAACCGGAAGGTCCGCATGGAGACCCTGCAGACGAGGCTGCAGCCAAGCATTGAGTGACTGCAGCACCTCCGGTGTCTCGTCCAGTCTCAACAGCATGGTCGCTGCGATCAGGAGCAGCCATCCGCCGGTGACTACAGGAACCCCGTAGCGCTCCGGCACAGCAGGTCCCGTGTCGACCAGAACATCGCTCCCAGCGGCTGGCATCTCAGGGGCCGCCCCCTCGACGCGCGACCGAACGACCAGCCAGCCTAGCACCACCGCGCTGCAAACCCAAACCGGCACGACCACCCAAAGCTTCCCCGGAAACGCCATCCTGGAAGCGGCCAAGGCCGCCAGGCCGTTCATCACAGCCAGCGCCAACACGTGAACGCGGCTCAATCCGTGGTGCAGGAGATCTTGAACTGCCGCTTGGAGCATGCGAAGAGACGCTTGCACCGCCTTCCAGCTCTGCTCTGGAATCTCCTCCGCTCGTAGCCAGGCCCAACACAACAATCCGCCCGCCCCCGCGTAGAACACGACCGCATCCCACACGTAGACGCGCTGGTAGAGCAGGTAGTAGTGTCCCAAGCCAGCCAGCATCAGCGCCAGCGCCAGCAGGATCATTCCGGTCCAGTCTCTACGGTGCATCGCTATCCTATTGCTTGGGGAACACTTGGCTTCTGTGCCACGAAGAACAGATACGCTCCCTCGCAACTGGCGCTTGGCACCGGTTGAGAACGCGCTGCCGGCGGCATGGACAGGCGCTCCTCGTAGAAGGGCCGCACCAGACGGTCGGTCAACCACAGGTTGGCCTGCGACGGCCACAGGATCCACCGACCGGCAACCACCTTGCACAAGAGCGACGGCAGACCAAGGTAATGGCCCCATTCCAGGGCTGTCAGCGCACGCCGAGAGAAGTAGGCCCAGGAACGGGCCAACTCCAGGCCGGCCAAGGTCAGGCGCCGCTCCCAGACGTCGCGTCCGTCACAATGGTGGTGTCGCGAGATTCGGTTGAAGAAGCGTCGATAGGCATCCCCCAGCGGCCGCATGCCGGCTCTGTCGAGCGCCCGACCAATCGAGAGAAAGGGAAGAAAATTGGGACCAGGGACACAGAAGTAGAACCAGCCCCCCGGTCTCAGCACTCGGCCGGCTTCCATCATGACCGACTCCACGTTGGCGATATGCTCCAGCACCGAGTTGCTGACCACGGTGGCAAAATACTCATCAGGATAGGGCATCTGCGCCCCGTCGGCTAACGCCAGCGTACGGTAGACGCCGCGCTCACGCGCCTCCATCAGGGGACCCCACCAAGGGTCGAACCCAGCCTCCACGTGGCCGAAAGCGAGCGATGCAAAGTGTCCATCCCCACAACCCAAATCGAGCACTGGCCTCGGCATAGGCAGATGTTCCGCGTAGAAGCGCGCCTCAACTGCTCGCAAGAGCGCGCGGAAGGCCGGCAGCTCACACAGGTGCTGCTGGAGCAGGTCGCTCATGAGGTACCCTGGCCCTAATCTCCGATCAGCTCGTCGAAGAGAGATTCATAGCCCGCGGCCGTGCGCTCCGTCGACCAGCGCTCGCTGATCTCCTCCCGCGGCCGAACGTAGTCCTCCCGATGGGTGATCACGTCAATGATCGCCTCGGCGAGCGCGTCGCTGTCACCGATCGGTACGACCTTGCCCATCCCAGACTGCTCCACTGGCTGCCGCACCCCGGGCAGATTGCTGGCAATGGACGGCGTACCGCACAACATCGCCTCGACCTGCACCAGCCCGAACGACTCCGTGGAATTCAGGCTGGGCACGACGATCACGTCGAGATTCGGGTAGAATGCCGCCATCTGCAGCGGTCTGAGGACCCCCAGGAAACGCCAATGATCCTCGTACTTCCGGAACAGCGGCGCGAGCCGTTGAGCATAGGTCTCCTCCCCCAGCACATCCCGGTACTGCCCAGCGAAGCGTACTCTCGCCTGCGGATATTCCTCCAAGACCTGCGGGAGTGCACGCAACAACACCTCAACACCCTTCTCCGACGCGAGCCGCGCCGCCATGCCAATCACAGGGCCACTCTCGTCCAAGCCATGCATTTTGCCAAACGCAGCCACAGCGCCTTCGCCCACCTCGGGCAACTCGACCGGTGGCGGAATGACCTCCACCTTGTCGCTGAAGGCCTGCAGGAACGGGGAGTGCTGAGCGAAATCCTCCGTGTAGGCCACGACCCGGTCGGCAAGACGGCCAGCCAGTCGGTTCATGCCGAGAACCACCCGGTTGACGACCTGATTGAACCAACCGGGCGGTAGCCTTAGGTCGCAGTGGTAGGTCAGCACTGACGGCTTGTCCATCAGCCGACAGCGGGCAGCCACGCCCGCGGCATCGAATTGGGGAAGGTGCAAACTGACTACGTCGTGCTGGCGCACCAGTCGCGTGGCCAGCCATCCGAAGGTAGGCATGATGACGCCCTTGCTGACGCGGACGAGCACTGGTGCCCTGACTACTCTCACCCCATCTTTCACCTCTTCGGCAGCCAGCGNCCGATCGAACTGTGACGTGAGCACAGTGGCCTCGTGCCCCCGCGCGAGCAATCCCTTGGCCAGCCGCTCAGCGTAGATNGTTAGACCGCTGGTGTGAGGGCGGTAATACGTTAGAACGATCAGTACCTTCATAAGCCTCTCGAGCCCGCTTTTCTACTCCATCCCGTTCCGGGGCAAGAGCCCCCAACTAGGCAAACAAACCCTTGTTGCAAACCACCCATTCGTAGAGGCGCTCAATACCCTCCTCGATCCCCACGGTGGGTCGCCACCCCAGCTCCTGCTCGGCCTTCCGAATGTTGGACACATAGATCCGTTGATCGCCCGGGCGCCAGTCGTCGTACGAGACGGGGATGGAATGCCCAGTCAGCTCCTCCAGCAACGGCCCGAACTCTGCCCAAATCGACATCGTATGCGCCGGGCCGCCTCCCACGTTATAGACCTCACCCGCCGTGGCGCCAATCCGCTCGACGGCAGCGTCGTACGCGTCCAGGAGGTCGTCCACGTAGAGGACATCGCGCACTTGTTTACCGTCACCGTAGATGATGATCGGCTCTCCTTGCACGGCAGCAATGATGAACCACGCAACCCAGCCTTGGTCCTCCACGCCCATCTGCCGCGGCCCGTAGATGCAGGACTGGCGGAAGACGACCGTCGGCAGATCGTAGATCCGCGCGTAGTCCCGCACGTACTGGTCTCCTGCTCCCTTAGAGCATCCGTAGGGTGAGTGGAAGTCGAGCGGCTGGGTCTCTGGAATCCCTGCTGGGCGATCCGCGTAGGCGTACCGGGTCTCCTCCTCCACCACCACCGTCTCCCGCATCTCGCCGTAGACCTTGTTGGTCGATGCGTAGAGAACGATCGGCTTCCTGCCGGAGCGTCTCACGGCCTCCAGGACGTTGAACGTGCCCAGGGCGTTGTCCTGGAAGTCTGAGCGCGGATCCTGCACGGACGTGGTCACCGCCGTCTGCCCAGCCAGATGGGCCACCACATCCACGCCTTCCATGGCCGCCAGGAGCGCATCTTCATCGCGCACATCCTGCGCCAGCAGGCGGAAGGCACGCGTCCCGTGCTCATCCCGCAGCCAGCCAATGTTGGCGTCGGCACCGCGCCGCGAAAGATTGTCGTAAACAACCACCTCCTCGCCGCGATCCAGCAGACGGTGGACGTAGTTGCAGCCGATGAAACCAGCCCCACCTGTGACAAGATACGTAGACATCGAAGCTTTTCTCACTCCCTTGCCGCTGTAACCGTTGCTTGGGCGCGCAGTTGGGTCAAGGACAGGTTACAGCGTATCAGCCCCACAACGCCCAGCGCGCACATCACCACATACTGGAAAGCGTGAGAGGCGAAAGCGACGATCACGGCTGCCTCCGCCGGGATGCCAAAGGGCAGCTGCAGAGCGTACCGCGCAACGGAGTGGAACACGCCCATGGCACCCGGAGACGACGGCAACGCGACACCCAGGGCGGTGGCACAGGTCAGGAAGCTTGCCTCCACCCAGGAGGGCTGCTCCACGAAAGCCCGTAGAATCGCCAAGTAATAGACTGCGATCAGGCCCCAGGTGACCACCGACCAACCGATGGTGGCAGCCGTCTGATCGAAGGAGCGAAGGGCAGCGAGCCCATCGAGCATCCCATCAAACCAAGCCAGCCAGCGCTCCCGATCGATCCACGGAAGCCGTCCCAGGAGCTGGACTAGCACCCGCCGAGCCCAGCGCGGCCGAACCGCCAGGAGGACCAGTAGCCCCATCGCCGCGAGCCCCATCCCTGCCCCCAAGAGACCCGCTTCCAGCATCCAGCCCGCATCCCCGACGAAGGGTATGGTCAAAGCAAGCAGCGCCACAACTGTCAGCATATCGAGCACGCGCTCCACGACCACCGTCGAGAGCGCCGTGCTCACCCTGACCCTCCCGTCGAGCCCGATCGCCACGGCCCGCGCCGGATCACCTAGTCGGAAAGGGAGCACGTTGCTGACGAGGTAGCCGACGTTGGTCACCCAGAAGGCGGTCCCCAGGCCTATCTGCGAGCTCAAGAGCACGCGCCAGCGTGCTGATCGCGCCCATAGATAGCCAAGCAAGGCTAGGCCAGCCGGAAGAAGATAGCGCCAATCCGCGCGCCGTAGAGCTCCGCCCACCCGCTTCCATTCGATGCCGGCGAGGGCTAAACCGAGGCAGATCAGACTGACGACCACGCCAAGCACCAGCTTCCACTTTCGCACAGCGTGTGATTATACCATCAGGAGACAAGCGTCGCAATGAACGGTTCAAGCAGTTCACTCTCGTCCGTCTTGCCCGGCAAGCTTGCTCACTCCTTCACCGCTTTCGGCAGGAACGATCCTGGCTCTTGCACTATGGGAGATCCGTATTGCAGGGCCTCTCGCCTTACCGGGCCGCTCTGAAGATGATCGCTTGCGGGTGGTCGTAGACGACAAAGCTCTCGTCCAGTCGACCCAGATGGAGCATCCGCTCCGATCCAAACACGCACGGTTCGGGCAGTGAGAAGTCCAGCTCAGCCGTCGGATCATCCGCAAGCACGTAGTTCCCCAGCTGGGGATATCGACCGAAGCAAGCGACTGGCCGGAAGCCTAGTTCACCCTCGAAGAGGTGCTCGTAATAGCGGGTCGTGCGTCCGTAACGGGACGGCCAGCGGGTCAGCGAGGCATAGCCACGGCGGCTGGCGATGATCACGTAATCCGCTTCCCCCAACGCGCCCTCGATGGTCTCCCACTTCTCGGTCGTATCCTCGTCGTAGATCGGCAGCTCCACGAGCTCATAACCGCGGCTATCCAAGGGCAACGGCTGATCCCATGCCTCCACGGCGATGGTCGCCCCCTCCTTCGCGTGTCCGTACACCCAGTTGGAGGCCTGGACCCACGGCTGTGGAGCGCTGTACATCGCCGAGAGGGAGACACAGCGGAGAACGGGCCCAGCGAGAAGGAGGATCGAGAGAACGAGCCGTAGTCGCCGACGCCCTGGCGCCGCCTCCACCACCAGATACGCCGCGTACGTGGCCAGCAGCGGGACGACGGGCAACAGGTAGCGAGGGAACTTAGCGTAGAGTCCGCCGACGAACCCGAAGTAAGGCACCACCCAGGTCCACACGACCCACGCCTCCGGCCGCGCATCGCGCCTCAACGTTCGAGTCACGCTGTAGATCAGACCTGCGAAGGCGCACGAACCGGCGATCCATCCCATCCCCCAGCGCAGCTGCTGCACCAGCGGATAGACGTAAGGCAGCGTGCGGTGATACTGCCGTGTGTACGGGACATCGAAGGCACCCCGCAGGATCACACCCTGCATCGCCACGTTGCGCAGGAAGGTCGGCAGCTGTACCAGGGCAAATGGCTCGACGACGACCAAGGCGAGCGTCGCCGCCACGCCGCAGCGCCAGACGGCAGACCGCCGTTCCGCCGGCGCAACCGAGCAGGCCACGCCGAGCGGAATTACCAACAACGCGGCTGTCGCCTTGGCGCCCAACGCCAGGCCCGCCGAGGCCCCCGCGAGACACACGTCCAGTGGCCGTCCATCCTGAACGAACCGCACAGCAAAGAACAGCGTGCTGACCGCCAAGGACGCGAGCAGCGGATCGGCCGTGTAGAAATGCGCCTGTTGCACGTGCCCCACCGTCACCGCAACCACGGCAGCGGCCAGCTGACCAGCCTGGGTACCGTACAAGCGGCGTGCCAACGCGAACGTCAAAGCCACCGTCATCACATCGAAAGACGCCGAGAGAGCCCTGCCCAAGAGGAGCGGATCAACGTTCGGTGCCAACGCAGCGGCAACGGCCAGAAGGTAGACCGGAAGGTGTCCGTAGGCGAAATTCGGCTCTACATCGAACGGATTCAGGCCACTGGCAAAGGTCAGGCGGCTCGCCACGTCCACGACGTACCGCTCATCCGGGTGAGCCGCGATCTGATGATCCCAATCGAGGCCGCGGAAGCGGAAGGCCGCCGCGACCAGCAGGATCGCCAGCAGCCCCCAACGCGTTGAGAATGACTTCGCCATAGGGCGATTCTAGCATCGCCTGCCAAAGCCGGCAAACGACCCTTGACAGACCGGGCGGCTACCTGTATCATCAGACTGACCAGTCAGTCTAGAGTCATCAGCCAAGCAACACGGCCGGCTTCGGGGTAGTCGCGAGCGCAACGCCGTGGTGAGGCTTACTGCCTAGGGGTCGTCAGCAGCAAGGAGGCCACAATGTCCGTGCTCGTTATCTATCTGATCCTCTGGGTCCTCGTCGGCCTGCTGGTCGGAGCCCTGGCCAGCCTCGTCGGGAGTGCGCCTCCCTACGGCATGGCCATCGATCTTGTCGTCGCTGTACTCACCGTAGTCGGCGTCGGCCTGCTCGACTATGCCATCCTCCCCCTGCTGGGTTACACCGGCCCGCTTCGCCTCGTTGCCATGGTGGGGGAGCCCATCATTGGCGCCATCGCCGTCCTATGGCTGCTACGCGTCATCAAGCACCGGAGAGGCAAGACCGGCCGATGATGCCACCCAAGAAACATGGCGGCGCCCAAGGGCGTAGTGGTCGACCCTACGAGATCATCCAAGCAGCACTAAGCTGCGTCATGGGGAGGCCAACACAGTCTGGCATGACTTGCTGGAGCAGTGCCAGGCGGTCCTCGCAACCATCTTCGAGTAGGGGATCGAGCGGGGCGAGTTCCGCTCGGTGGACGCCGAATCGCTGGTCTGGTCGATGACAGCGGCCTATGACGGCCTGGCCGCCTATGCAGGCTTCGTCCCAGATCTCGATCTCCATCACATCAGTCTGAAGTACGTGGACGTTGTCCTGAACGGCCTGACGGCCGATTCTGAGCACAGTGACCAGGGAAACGAAGCCTGACATGCCCCAGGGAGAAGGGGCGAAGAGGTCACAGCCCATCATCGAAACGCACGGTCTGACCCGCAAGTTCAAGGAGACCTGGGCCGTGGCCGGGCTGGATCTCTCGATTCGACCCGGCTCCCTCTTCGGACTGGTCGGGCCCGACGGGGCCGGTAAGACCACCACCCTCCGCCTGCTAGCTGGATTGTTGGACGTGACCGCCGGATCAGCCACGGTGGCTGGCTACGACTTAGCCCGCCATCCTGAGGCCATCAAAGCCTCTATCGGCTACATGGCCCAGCGCTTCAGCCTCTACGCCGAGCTCTCGGTACTGGAGAACCTCTCTTTCTTCGCCGAGCTCTACGACGTCGATCCCGCCTGGTTCAGGCAGAGGCGCGAGCGACTTCTGGACTTCGCCGGCCTGACGCCCTTCAAGGACCGTCGTGCCCAGCACCTCTCCGGTGGGATGAAGAAGAAGCTGGCCTTGGCCTGTACCCTGATTCATGAGCCGCCCATCTTGCTGCTCGACGAGCCGACCACCGGGGTGGACCCTGTGTCACGACGGGAATTCTGGGACATCCTTACCGAGCTCTACCTGGGAGGGACAACGGTCCTGGTGACCACGCCCTACATGGATGAGGCTGACCGGTGTTCCCGCGTCGGTCTGATGTACGAAGGACGGTTGGTGGTATGCGACCAGCCCCAGCGCATTCGCGATCGCGTCGAGGGCGAGCTGATTGAGGTACAGACAACCGCTTGGGAGCCGGCCCGCGACCTGGTCAACACGCTACGTGGCGTGCTCGAGGTCCAGACCTACGGTGAGACGCTCCACCTGTTGGTCGATTCATCTGAGGATCGGCTACCGGAGATCAGGATTCAGCTTGACGAGGCGGGCATCGCCTATCAGACGGTACGTCGCTCCACGCTGCGGATGGAGGAGGCCTTCATCTCTCTGGTGAGAAAGATGGAGGAGGGCACCAACTAGCATGTCCCTGCGACACATGCGGGCCGTCTTCCGAAAAGAGATCTGGCACATCATGCGCGATCGCAGCACGTTCGTCTTGGTCCTGTTGACGCCCATCACCCTCCTTTTCATCATGGCGTACGCCTTGACGGTGGATATCGAGCACGTGCCTATCGCTGTGCTCGATGGGGACCGCAGCCCGCTTTCCCGCGCTTTCACCAAGCAGGTCACCGTGGGCGACGACCTCGACCTCCACACGCGGGTCAGCTCGCTCGATGAGATCGACCGTCTGCTCAAGCAGGGCCAGATCAAGGCCGGCTTGATCATCAAGCCCGCCTTCGGAAGTGACGTCATGTCGAACCGAGGTATGCCCGTTCAGATTGTCATCGACGGGACCGAGCCGGAGAGCGGGGCCTTCGCGATGGAGCAGATTGGTCGGAGAGCGCAGTCTTTCGTCGCTCAGAGGATAGCTCGGCAAGGCGGCCCCGCAGGGGCCGGGAGCGCGGCCGCGGAGCCGATTCAGCTCCACATTCAGGCCCTCTACAACCCCAGCTTGAAGCCTCGGGTCGACATGGTCCCTGGCCTCATCTCCCTTGTGCTAGGCTTCCCGGCTTTGTCGGTAGCTCTCACCCTGGCGCACGAGCGGGAGCACGGTACCCTGGAGCAACTCATGGTCACCCCAGTAGGCCGCGCCGAGCTCCTGCTGGGAAAGATGTTGCCCTACCTGCTCGTGGGCCTGATCAACGTTGTGGTCATCCCCTTGATCGCGGTGCTGACGCTCCGCATCCCCTTCCACGGGAGTTTCCCGCTCTTCTTTCTACTTTCTATCATATTCCTCTTTGCTATGCTGAGTATGGGTACCCTAGTGGGCGTCCTTATGCGCACCCAGCCAGCCGCCCTAGCGCTGTCCTTCCTGGTGATCTTCTTCCCTGGCTTCTTCATGACCGGCATCTTCTTCCCCCTAGCTGCCATGCCAGCCGAGGTGCGTATGGAGGCCATGATCTTGCCCGGCACCCACTATGCCATCATGGCCAGAGGTATCTTCCTCCGCAGCGCATCCATTAGCCAGCTCTGGCCTCAGACGGTAGCCTTGCTGGGACTGGGGATGGTCTTCACGGCCGTCGCGGCGTTCGTTTTCCGAAAGAAGCTGGCTTGAGGTCGACAAGTGCGGAAGTGAGCAAGTCTGCACGTAGCGAAACAGGACAAAGAACGGGATGCCACAACAGATCGAGGGCTTCGAAGCATGGCAGGAGACAGTTCAACCTGCGGTCCGACTGAAAGCCCACATAAGTCCACAGGCCTGCAGCCAGGCGGGCGCGAAGTTGAGCCGCGGGCGTCCCTCTTTGCTCACTTGCCTACCTGCAAACTCCGGACAGACATGTTCAAGCGCATCTGGTCGCTGACCCTGAAAGAGTTCCTCCACCTCCTCCACGACTGGTGGATGCCAGTCTTCATGCTCTTCGGCGGGGTGCTGGAGCTGCTGCTGGTCGGCTGGGCCACCTCGCGGCCCATCACCAACTTGCCCCTTATGGTCCTCGACTACGATCAGAGCGCCACCAGCCGAGCGGTGGTGACCGCCCTCGAGAACACCGAGACCTTCTCCGTTGAGGGCCGGGTCAGCAGTATGACAGAGATTCAGCGGGCCTTCGACGAAGGCCGCATCAACGCCGCCGTCGTCATCCGCTCCAGCTTCGGGAACCGTATGGAACGGGCCGGCGCAGCCGGCCTTGAGAAGCCCACCGTCTCGATCTGGCTGGACGGCGCCGAGAGCATGTCCGCCAAGGCGGCTTCCCGGGCCGCCGAGGGGGCTCTGGCGACGATGGGCCAACAGGTGGCGCTGCGCAGCGTCAATCTAGCGACGGAGGATCTGGAAAGCTTCGATCCCAGCCTGCGGGTCTGGTTCAACGAGGCGCTCAGCGAGGCCCTCTACACCACCCCAGCGGAGCTGGCCCTGATGCTGGAGTTCACCGTGCTCCTCTTCGCTGCCCTGTCCTTTGCTCGGGAGCGGGAGCTCGGGACGTTGGAGCAACTGCTCGTCATGCCGTTCTCGTCCCTGGAGATCATCATCGGGAAATCGATCCCGGCCTTGCTGGTGGGCCTGTTCGATTTCGCACTCATGCTCAGCGCTGTGCACCTCGTCTTCGATGTGCCGGTCAGGGGCTCGCTTCCCCTCCTGTTCGCCCTGGCCTTCGGATATGTGCTGGTTGAGCTGGGCAAAGGGCTGGTCATCTCCATCGTCTCGGCCAGCCAGCATCAAGCCTTTCTGCTGGTGATGTTGGTGGGAATGACCGACTTCATGTTCACCGGCTACGCCGCGCCGGTCGAGTCCATGCCGGGGGTTCTGCAGCTGGTGGCGAACGTGATCCCGGCGCACCACTGGCTCACCATCCTGCGCGGGCTCCTGCTGAAGGGGGCGGGCCTGGACGTCCTTTGGCCCCAGGTGCTGGCTCTAGCCGTGCTTGGGCTCATCATCGGCGCGTTCTCGCTCTACTACGTCCGACGAGCTCTCAACTGAGGGAGCGAGTGCGTATGAACGACTATGCGGTCGTTGCACGCGGGCTGACGAAACGTTTCGGGGACTTCACCGCCGTGGACCATGTGGATATCCACGTGCGACGCGGAGAGATCTTCGGCTTGCTCGGCCCGAACGGCGCTGGGAAGACCACCACCATCCGCATGATGCTAGGGTTGTTGCCGCCGTCCTCTGGCACCGTACAGCTGCTCGACATGCCGGTAACCGAGCGACCTCGGGAGATCAGATCGCGCATCGGGTACATGGCCCAGGCCTTCAGCCTCTACGATGACCTCACCGTGCTGCAGAACCTCCGCTTCTACGGGCGAGCGTACGGGCTGAGAAACGATGTGCTCAGGACCCGCATTGAACAGGCCCTGGAACGCACCGACCTCCAGGGTCGCGGGCACGTCCACACCAAGGATCTCTCCGGCGGCTGGCGTCAGCGGCTAGCGCTCAACGCGGCCATCCT
>P_1C_Sed_3_UnCtyDRAFT_1000252_pt1 | contig 11455 bp, 11 predicted proteins | sample Pon1CUnioCityCA_FD_10233 | JGI IMG/M metagenome (IMG submission 10233) | reverse complement strand
GGCTGTAGCCGACCCTGCGGTGGCGACGCCAGGCGGTTCCGCCGCGCCAGCTGCTGCCAGCCAGCCCGAAGCCCTAGGCTGATCAGCAGGAAAGCTGCCAAGATAATGATGACCCGTATGAGCCGCGTCATAGCAGTCTCGCGAACATCCCTCGAAGCAGAAGGTCGATCACGTGCCCTGTGGCCTTTCCTGCCATTCGTGTCGCAGCAGGCCGTAGAGGAGCATGTCGTGGCGTTTGCCATCCCGCTCCAGGAACTCGCGGAAGACGCCCTCGTATTGGAAGCCCAGCTTCTCGACAAGTGCGATGGACCGCTGGTTGTAGCTGAAAACCGTCGCGGTGACACGGTGCAAGTTCAGCTCGTCGAAGGCAAAGGTCAGCCCAAGCTCCGCCGCCTCGTAGCCATAGCCTCGGCCCCAGTTCTCGCGATCTCCGATGACCACGCCAAAGCCGCACACCCGGTGGGGCCAGAGGATGCCGTCCAGCTCAAGGGCGCCGGTCAGCGTGTCGTCGTCGAGACGACGGATGCCAAAGGTGATAGTCCGATCATTCTCTCTCAAGTCTTTGAGGAAATGGGCGATCTCCGCCTCAGAGCGTGGGCGGGCGGGGCGGGCGCCGAATAGGCGTCGAGTGCGCGCGTCCTCATCCCATCGCGCCATCGTGGGGACGTCGCCCTCGTGAAGCGCGGTCAGACGCACCCTTGCCCCGCGGAGAAGCTTAGTTGCTCCTATCACGCTTTCATGATCTCCCGCAGGACTGTGGTGGCGTAGGAGCCCTTCGGCAGGCTGAAAGTGAGCAAGAAGCCGTCGGGATGGGGTGCGACCTCGAGGTCATCCAGCACCAGGCGCGCGCGCCGCCGACTGCCGCTGAGGTGCGCCCGATCGAGCATCTCCTCCGTCACCTCAGCCTGCGCCAGAATCTCACGCTCAAGCTCGCCCGGTTCGCCCTTGGCCCACCACATACGCGAGCCGTAGATGGGGCCGGTGTAGGTGATATCATCCCGCTCAAAGCGGGGTTGGGCGCTTTCGACGTCCTCGACCTCGAAGAGTCCGCCAGTGTCCCGTTTCTTGGCCACGTCACCGGTCAGTACGCGCTGGAACCAGCCACGCTGGATGCGGGCCACCAGCCAGGTGTTGAAGAGGGCCGACTGGTACGCGCGCAGCAGAAGTCGGCGCAGCCAGCGCTTGCGCGGCCCACGGCCTGTCCGCAAGATCTCGCGGCCCCGCTCTGCATTGTCGCCCTCACGGCCAAAGCGCTGAGGGCCGTAGTAGTTGGGGAGACCGCGCTGCCGCAGCGCCTGCACCACGGCCTGTGCCTGCGGCACGGCGTTAGGATCTGGCCTCAGCACGACAATGCGGAAGCGGTTGCCCAGCAGGTGGCCGGCCTTGATCTTGTTACGATGCCGTCGGATCCAGTCGACCTCGACGGGCAAGCGCTCTCGAATCCGACGAGCGACCTCCCCTTCATCGACGTTGGGCAGGTTGAGGGAGAACGTTTGGGTGGTGCGGGCGTGCTTGTCCTTCCGCCCTGCGCAGCCAATGTCGACGTCGCGCAGCTCGAAAATCCTGGCCAGTTCATCCTCGACGGCGCGGGTGGTCCAATTCTCCTTCGTCAGCCGGACGTAGACGTGTTGGCCCTCACCGGAAGCCTCGTAGAGAGGGATCTCCTCAACGACGAAGTGAGCAGGCTCGACCTTGATCTCGCCGCCCACGCCGTCCAGGTCGCCGGTGATGTAGGGCAGATCCTCGGTCTGCATCAAGGTCGCGGTCTCGTGATCGTTCATTCCGACGCCTCAATACCCACCCAGATGCTGCCGTCCTCGATCTTCGTCGGGTAGGTCGGCAGGGCGTTCTCCTGCGAGAGGGCACCCAAGGCCCGCCCGACGACAGGCGGCCAGGGCACCCACTCCTCCACGGCCCCAGTCTCCAGATCGAAGACGCTGTGGTGGCGAGGACAGACGATGGATCCATCCCCTGTCACCTCGCCTTTCTCCATCCTGGCATTCATATGGGGGCAACGATTACCGATCGCGTGGATCTCCCCTGCGCGGTTGATCAGCAGCACCTCCCTCTCGGCAACGGTCACGACACGGCGGGCGCCGTTCGGCAGATCGGCCTCCGGCAAGACATTTTTCCAATGCATGGTCGCCTCCTAAGGGTAGTCGGGCTTGCGAGACAACTAGAGCCAGGGACAGAGAGCCACGGCGTAGCCGGCAGCGACACGCCGCGATGCCTCGCGCCCTATCTGCGAGTCTGTGTTCTATCGACGTCTCCTCGTGTGCGATCAACGCTGGAACTTCACNGCAGATCGCGCAGTGCGGGCCGGGCCTCCGTGAAGTGGAACTCGAAGCCCAGGTCCATCAGACGCTTGGGAATCGCCCGCTGGCCATCGAGCACCACAGTGCTCATCTCCCCCAGGACAAGGCGCACGGCGAAGGCAGGCACGCGCAAGAAAGCCGGGCGCCCTAGCACCCGCGCCAACGCGCGGCCGAACTCGACGTTGGTCAGGGGGCTTGGCGCCGACAGGTTGAAGGGCCCCTCAGCGGCCTCATTTCCCATCAGGAAGCGGATGGCACGGACCTCGTCCTCCATGTGAATCCAAGGGAGCCACTGGTCCCCGCTTCCTAGAGGTCCTCCCACGAAGAGCCGGTAGGGTAGTGCCAGCAGTGGGAAAGCACCGCCCTCCATACTGAGCACGACCCCAGAGCGGATGATGGCCCGCCGGACGTCCTGCTCCTTCACTGGCGCGGTGGAGGCCTCCCACTGTGCGGCGGTGCGCCCGAGAAAGGTGTCCGCGAGTCCTGTCATCTCCGTGACCACTTGGTCGCCTCGCGGACCGTAACCGCCCGCGCCTGACGCCTGGACCACGACGCCGGGTTTCCTCTGTACCCTCTGGACTGCATCCACCACGGCGCGTCCAGCGTTCAGGCGGCTGTCGCGGATCAGTTGCTTGTTACGGGGCGTCCAGCGGCGGTTGAGGCTGGCGCCGGCCAGGTTGACGATGGCATCAGCACCATCGGCCAGTTCTGCCCAGCCGTCGGCAGTGCGGGCGTCCCACTGCACCAAACGGACACCCTCTGGCATGGCTGGGGCGCGCTCGGGGCTGCGGGTGAGTACAATGACGTCCTGGCCGTCAGCGGCCAAGTCAGCGCTCAGCGCCTGGCCGATCAAGCCGGTGCCGCCGGTGACTAGGACTCGCAGGGCATCCTCGCTTGAGGCTAGCTGTTCTTCAATAGTTCCTAGCCCTGCCTCTGGCCCGCTGAGACGCAGGCGAAGCCGGCTGCCCCAGGACCGATATGCGTCCCGATGACGGGCGTCACATCAACTTCGACCGGTTCCTTCCCCGGAGGGAAGAGGTGGCGGGCGCGCTCGCGGAGCTCCTTGATCTTCTCCGGGGCGCTTGTGTGCACGAGTGCCAGCTCCTCTAGGGGTGCGAGACCCGTCAGAAGATCGAGTAGGCGCTGCATCGCCCGCTTGTCCGTGCGCACCCGCTGAACGCCGGGTTCACCGTTGTGCATGGTGAGGAGCGGCTTGATTCTGAGCAGATTGCCGATCTTGGACACGGCCCAGTTCATCCGCCCGCTGCGCTGCAGAAACTCCAGCGTATCCAGCCCGGCAAACAGATGGGTGCGCTGGCCCTTTTCCTTGAGGGCTTGAAGGATCTCGATCAGGGAATGGCCAGCGGCGGCCATCCTGGCAGCCGCCTGAACCAGGAAACCGGTTCCCATACTCAGCTGTCCGGAGTCGAAGACGGTCACTGGGATCACGTCGGTAGCGTCGGCGCCCAGCTGGGCCGTGTTCAGCGTGCCGCTCAGGCTGACGGAGATGTGGATGGAGAGAACCTCATCCGCTCCGTCGGCAGCCAGCCGCTCGTAGGTCTCCCGGAACATCTCCGGGCCGGGCGAGGAGGTCTGGGGATGGTGTTCGAAGTCTGGCAGTCGCTCATAGAACTCCTGGCGTGTCATGTCCACCTCATCCAGGTAGCTCTCCTGGCCGACGTTGATGTATAGCGGCACGACAGTGATGCCGAGATCGGTGATGATCTTCTTGGGAAGGTCGCAGGTGCTATCGGTGACGATCTTGATTGGCATAGTTATCCTCGATCCTGCGTAAGGGCCGACGCGCTAACCATCGGCGTACAGTTCATCGGTCCTAGCCGCCATGATGAAGTCGTTTTCGTGTAGCCCCTCAATCTTGTGGGTGTACCAGGTGACGGTGGCCTTGCCCCAGGTTAGGGTGATGATCGGGTGATGGCCCTGCTCCTCAGCTGCCGCGCCGACGTCGTTGGTGAAGTCGAGCGCTTCGACGAAGTTGCCGAACTTGAAGGTCCGTCTCAGCTTCTTGACGCCACGCTCCTCGACCAGGTTCCATTCGGGAACCTGGGGCAGATAGTGCTCAAGCTCCTGATCCGTCAGCGGTGGCTCGTCGCCGCGACAGGCAGAGCAGGTCATCTGTTTCAACGTCTTCGCCATTGTTGGCCTCCTTTGTAGGCTTCTCGCGTCAAATGGAAAGCGCGCTCGCTTAGTAGTTTGTGGTATGTGAGTAAATCGCACACCATTATCGCGTAACTGTGCGATGCTGTCAAGTGCCTTGTCGGACGCAACGGACCAGGTTCTTCTCCTAGCATCTAGTCCGAGACCTTCCCTGATGATCTCTGGAAGAAGCGCAGCATCAAGTCGTTGACCACGTCGGGCTCATCATACATCGCAGAGTGACCTGTCCCCGGGATGATCTCCACCTCCACTGTGGGCATGTTGCGCCGCACTCTTTGAGCAAGCCGATGAGCGCTATAGAGCATGTCATGTTCTCCCAGAATCACTAGCCCCGGCGTTCTCAGCCTTCTAAGGTTTCTCCTGGATTCAGCGAAGAAAAGTGTACGCAGTACCCTTACCGATTGCCATATCTTAAGGCGCCCTTTGCTCTCATCGTAGAGGTCAAGGGATTTGCCCAGCCGGAAATGGCGCGTGGCCAGCGCCATGGCCCTCGCTAGGTCACGGTCGTACTCCTTGGAAGCGCTGGATGGCAGGAACGAGCGGGTGCTCAGTTCGTCCTCGAGAGTGTCTGCATCTTTCTTCTTGCTGAGAACGTTGGTCACCCAGATCTCGATAGGGAAACGAGCGTTCGCCAATCCTGTCGGGCTGAGCATGACAATCCGCTCGGTTCGCTCAGGTGCCCGCATAGCGAGCCGCAACACATACCAACCGCCCGAACTGACGCCCGCGAAGTAGGCTCTGTCGATGGCGAGTGCGTCCACGACATCGAGCAGCCAATCAGTGTAACCGTCCTCGAGAAGTGGGGGAGGCTGGGGAGCACTCCGGCCTGGCTGGCCTGGCGTGTCCAGCGCGTACACGCGGTAGTGATCGGCGAAGAACGGAATCTGGTGATACCAGAGCGGCGCGCTACCTGCGATGGCCTGCACCAGAATGAGGGGCTTAGCGCCGGGTGGGCCGGCTGCCAGCATATGGGTGCGGCCGAAACGCGTATCCACGTACTGGGAATCGAGCGGGAAGGTGAAGCGACTGACAAGCGAATCGTACCAATCCATTATCCTCCGGTAGCCCCGCTTGGACTTGTACAGGCCTGGCGTCTGGTTGTCCGGGTTCGGCTGTTCTTCGAAGGGATTCATGTGCTCTCCATGTCATTCGTAACGGAGTGCTTCGGACGGGGCCATCTTACCCATCCGAAGCGCCGGATAGACGCCCGCCAGCAAGGAGGCGATAAGCGAGACAACGACGGCCTCCACGAAAGGGGCCGATGTGACGACCATCTGCAACGTCCAGCCAAAAGAACGGCGATTGATGACGTAGATCAAGATCACGGCTAGAGCGAGGCCGGCAGGCATCGATAGGAGACCGGCAACCGTGCCCATCAGACCGGTCTCCAGCAGGATCAGCCCCCGGAGCTCGCGCACTGTCAAGCCGATGGCCCGCAGGATGCCGAACTCACGCTGCTTCTCCAGCTGGAGCGCCAGCAGGGCGCTCAGCACGCCGATGAAAGCCACGATGGTCGCCAAGGCCTGCAGTGCACTGGTGATGGCGAAGGTGCGATCGAAGATCGCCAGCGCTGCTTGGCGGATGGCTTGATTGGGCCGCGCAAGCAGGCCCTGAACCGGCGCCAGGTCCTCCTCCAGAGCGCGGGCTGTCCGATCCAGGTCTACGTCTGGTCTGAGCTGGACGACCAGGGCCGTGACGGTATCATCGTTCCAGCTTTCGCGGTAGCTGGACAATGACATGATGGCTGTTCCACGGGTCGACGCATAGTCATAGTAGATCCCCGCGATGGGGAAGCTGCGTAGCCCTTCGTCGGTGTAGAGGCTGAGCGCATCGTTCAAGGTCAGATCAAGGCGGTTGGCCAAGGGTTCCGATACGATCAAAGCCTGCTGGTCTAGGACCGTATCCCAGGTCTCCCTCGGGGAGGCGTCGGCGGCACGGTACCGGAGGCCATCGCCGTAGTCGGGGCTGTTGCCCGCCTCGACATCAACTGGCCCGACCGGCGATTCGACTGTGGTCGACCGCAGGAGGTCCACCCGCGCCACGTCGGGATGACGCGCGACGATGGAAGCTGCCTTGGGGTCGACGGGCGTCACGTCCTGTAGACCAGAGACGCTGGGTCCCGAGACGACGATATCGCCTTGGAGGGCGTCGCTCAACCACACGACGACCGTCTGCCGGAAGCTGGTGATCATCAGGCTGATACCGATCGTCACCGACATCGCGACCATAAGAGCGGCCACGGCGATGGCGGTGCGGCTGAGCGACTTACTCACGTCGCGGGGCGCCATCCGTCCCAGGACGCCTAGGGCACGCTGGAGGTGCGGCTTGATGGCTTGCATCAGCGTCTTGGTCACCAACGGCGTGAGCAGGGCGAAGCCCAGGACGACGAGGAATGTGCTGCCGAAACTGACGATCAGACTGTTCGTCGGGATCACCAGGGTGAGGACGCCCAAGAGGATCAGGGCCAGACCAGCTGCGGCCGCCACGGCGGCGGCTCGCTCGGCCTTGTCCTCCAGACCCGAACGGGAGAGGGCAGCGCGGGGTGGAACAGTGGCCGCCTCCCGCGCCGGAGGAGCAGCGGCGGCCAAGGTAGCACCGACGCCGAGAAGGCCTCCCTTGAGCAGGCTGATGAGGGGGACGTCGATGTTGCGTACGGTCAGAACGAAGTACAGGTCGTTGATGGTGCGGGTGACCATCTGCACCGCCGACTGGCCCATAAGTGCCCCCAGCGCGAGGCCCAAGGCGGCGCTGACGCTGCCGATGATCAACGCTTCGCCCAGCACCAGCCCGAACACCTCACGACGCGTGACGCCCAGCGAGCGCAGGACGCCAAACAGCGGGCGCCGCTGCACCACCGAGAAGGTCATGGTGTTGTAGATCAGGAACATGCCCACCACCAGGGCCAACAGGCTGAGTGCGGTCAGGTTCAGCTGGAACGCGGCCGTCATCTGCTCAGTGGCGCCCGTCCGTGTTTCCACTGGCTGGATCCGCACATCGCCAGCCCCGCCCGTGGCTCGCGAGACGAGCGCTTCGATCTCGCCTAGCCGGCTGTCGCTTGACTCGGTTAGGATCAGATCGATGCGGTCGACGCGGCCAACGCGGTTGGTCAGTTCCTGAGCTGTCGCGATGTCGGCCAGCATCAGGCCTTCCAGGGCGCGGCGACTGAGATCGTCGGTGGGCTCCAACAGGCCAGCGATGAAGACCTCCCGCTGGCGCCCGGCCACCCCCAGTTGCAGCGTCGCCCCGCGCTCAAGCTGATACCGCTCGGCGAGACTGGCCCCGATGAGCACAGCGCCCGGTTCTGTAAGGAAGGTAGTCAGTTCGGGCACGGAGGCGGTCGCGCCCGTCGCGAAATACGAGCGGAACGGGGCTTCCGCGAAGGGATCGACACCCAGGAGCTGGATGGGGCGTCCGTCCAGTGCTGGGGAGGTGGCGTGGGCGGTGACGATGGGCGCTGCCGCCTGCACCACGCCAGCCTGCCGCAGCTCGGCGTAGATCGTCTCGTCCAGGCCCTGGGGACCTCCCACGACGTGATGGGTCGCCCGCCCAACCACGGCATCGACGCTGAGCTCGAAGGCGCGGCTGGCGCTGACGTTGGCCAGGTCCACGGCGACCACCACGGCCACGCCCAGCGCGATCCCCAGGATCATCAACACGGTCTGCCAGGCATGGCGCGTGACGTAGCGCCATGCCACCTTCCACAGTGTGCGTGGGGCCACGGTGGCTCGGGGCGCGGCCGGGTCAAGGTGCCCGGCCCTCAGGGCATCACGGGCCATCGGTGAGGCGGCCCTCGCTGAGGTAGAGTGTGCGGTCCGTGTACGTCGCAGCATCGGTGCTATGGGTCACCAGAATCAGGTTCTTGCCCGCCTGTCGGGTGAGACGGTCGAGCAGCATCAGGGTCTGACGCCCGGTCTCCTCGTCCAGGTTGCCCGTAGGCTCGTCCGCCAGGACCAGGCGCGGGTCGTGCACCAGGGCGCGGGCGATGGCGACGCGCTGTTGCTCACCGCCAGAGAGTCGATCGGGGAAGGTATCCCCGCGATCGCCCAGCCCCACGGCATCCAGCAGCGCCTGCGTCCGCTGGCCCGCCTTGGTGCCGTTGATGCCGTTCAGCTCCAGGGGAAGGATCACGTTCTCCCACACGGTCAACGTCGGCAGCAGGTTGAAGAACTGGAAGACGAAGCCGATGTGATGGCGGCGAAAGAGCGTGCGCTGCTGCTCGTCCAGCGCGGCAAGGTCCTGGCCGTCGAGCCAGATCCCGCCACAGTCGGCGTAGTCGATGCCGCTGATGAGGTTCAGGAGGGTGCTCTTGCCGCTTCCGCTCTCGCCGACGATAGCGACCGACTGTCGACGTTCGAATGCCGCGTTGACACCGCGTAGCACGGTCCGCACGTGGGGACCCTCCTGGAAGCTCTTGCACAGCTCCTCTAGCCGTATGAAATGGTCGTTCCGTTGTGTGCTCTTGGTCATTCGCGCCTCAGTACCTTCTGATTCGGTTTGTGGTCAATTCATCGGGGCTTCTTGCACATTCATAGACAGTACTGCTTGCTTCTCGGTCAGATCGCGAAGGAAGGCTTCTACGGCGGTCAGGAAAGGCTCAGGGCACTCCTCGTGCGGTACGTGGCCACAGTCCGGAATCACGACCAGCTCTGCGTCTGGCAGCTCGTCGGCCAGACGCACGCTCGACTCGACGGGCACGACTCGATCTTCCTCTCCGCTGATGACCAGCGACGGTAAAGGGATCGTCTTGATCGCGTCGGCCAGATCCGGTTGGTTGGATGCCTTGGTGAATTCCCAGAGCGCGAGATCCCAGTTTTCCACGTTTAACGGCTTACGGTAGCCAGCTCGGTCCTCCGCTGTTAGCTTGCTGGGGTCCTGCCAAGCGCCCTCAAGGAAGGCGTCCCCTCGGGCTTCAATCTGTCGAGCCAGAAGAGGGCCGAGTCGGTCGACCTGCGGCGTCCGCAACAGCGGGCGGATCCAGGATGGCGCTCCGCCTCCCTGGTAGATGGCCGCGTCCACGAGCACGAGGGCGTCGAAGCGCTCCGGATGGGCCAAGGCCGCGTTGACGGCCACGGTGCCACCGGCCGAGTTGCCAACCAGGATGGCCGTATCGACATCCAGGGAGTCCATGAGCCCCAGCAGCAGGGCAACTTGGGCATCGGGCGTGTAGGGATTGGCGCCTTCATCCCACGATAATGGCCGCTCCGTGAGCCCAAAGGCGGGGCGATCAAAGGCGATCACCGATCCCCACTCACCCAGCGCCTCCATCACCTCCCGCCAGGAGAAGACGCTGGCGCCGAAGCCGTGAAGCAGGATCATGGTGGGCTCTCCCGCGCCGGTGGTCTTGTAGTGAACCTCCAGGCCGTTCACCTCGATGAAACGACTATCGGGATCGGCTAGCTGCTCTGGTGGTACCGTGTCCGCCAGCGGCGGAATCGGTACCAGGAAGGGACCAATCGCGGCAATGGCTAGTATCACGAAGGCTGCAATCAAGACAAAACGCAGTGCTTTTCTCATTGTAGGTCATCTCCTGACGCACAAGATGCGCCCTCACCGGAATCTGCTGGGTCGGCTGCCTCGTCCCTGGCCGGGTTGAAGAGACTCAGCAACGTCCCGTAGAACGTAAGTCGCTCCTCGTCGTGGTTGCTCCCATCCCCCGCGACGCGGACTCGCTCCGCCGTGAGGAACTCCTCCAGCGCCCCATCCCGCCGAAGGCGAAGCATCTCTCGGGCCTCAGGGATAATGGCTATGCCATTCATCACGTTGACGGCAATCGCATAAGCTACAAGACTGAGATCTTCGTGGCGAAGCCACAGCCAGGGGATCATCAGCAGGATGCTGAGTCTGTTCGCGAAGTAGAAACTACGGAGCAACGTCCCGACCAGGAAACTCACAGAGGTCGTGAGGAGGATACCGATCCAATCCACCACCACCATGCCGCCGAGGATGGTCGACATCCCCCGACCGCCACGGAAGCCGTGAAACGCGGGCCAGTTGTGTCCTAACGTGCCCATAGCAGCCAGGATCAGATAGTAGGAAGTGTCTGGCCGCCAAAGCTTGAGAGCCAGAGTCGGCACTGCAACCTTGAGCATATCCAGAAGGCTAGTCAGACAGCCGTATCGGGGTCCTAACTGCAGGTTGACGGTCGTCGCGCTGACGACACTGGATCTGAATGCGGTGTCGCTGGCAGAAAGCTGAACCTCCACTTCGCTTATGTCTTCGTCGGGTGAGAAGACCCTGACGATCAGCCTCGCAAACGATATGGAACCGAGGAAATAGCCAGCGAGCGCGACCAGGAGGGCGATGAGCCAGCTCATAGGGTCTCAACCATTTGTCGGTGAGCCTCCCTGCGCTCGTCAGCCGAGACCTCAGCGGCGCAAAGTGTGATGTCGCCTCGATAGCCGTCGACCGTCACCGTAACGCCGTCTTGGAGCTGGCACGCGCGGGATACCGAGACTACGGCCGGGATCCCGTACTCACGCGCGATGATGGAACTGTGGGAGAGCAATCCACCCGACTCCGCGATGACGGCCCCTGCCCTGGCGAAAAGCGGTGTCCAGCCCACATCCGAATAAGGGATGACCAAAACGTCTCCGTCTAACAGCTTGTCGAAATCCCCTATGCCCCGAACAACCCTGACCGGGCCCGTGTAGTGACCTCTTGAGGTCGGCGTCCCCTTCAAAGCGCCGGACGTTTGAGGTTCGGGCAACGGTACCTCATCACCATAGATGATGCTCGGCAGCGTGACGTCTCGACAGCGAGCCATGTCACGCTTTCTCTGGGCGATGCGCTCCCGATAGTCGACCGGCGTCTCCTCGTGTACGCTGGTCACGATCTCTTCGTAGTGCAGATAGAAGACGTCCTCTCCAGCATCCAGCACGCCACGCGCGGCGAGCCGATCTCCGAGTGCCAGGAAGTAGACACGAAAGAGGCCGTACCCGAACGTATACAGAGAACTAACCGCCTCC
>P_1C_Sed_3_UnCtyDRAFT_1000251_pt1 | contig 11459 bp, 11 predicted proteins | sample Pon1CUnioCityCA_FD_10233 | JGI IMG/M metagenome (IMG submission 10233) | reverse complement strand
TGGCGATTTTTTCTCCAAATTTTCGTTCGTAGTCTGTTACGAATCGGGCGAGGGCACCAATTGAGATGGGGTCACCCCGTTTGGCAATGATACAGGCACCTTCGCACTGGTTTTCCTGCGGGCATACCCGGCTGCAGACTGCCGCCAGGATATTGTCTTCTTTAATGATCCTCGAGGCAGCGATGTAATCTCCATGGGTTATTTGTTGGATGAAATCCGGGATTTTTACACTCACCGGACAACCGCTGACACAGCGTGGATTTTTGCACATCAGGCATCGTTCTGCTTCAAGCTGCACCTGGTCCTCTCCAAAGCCAGGGTTAACTTCTTTAAAATCTCCATTCAAAACCGTCCGAGATACTGGTTGGTAGAAAACTTTGTTATCTTTAGCAAGTTGTGCCTGTTCCATCTTTTCCACAGCTGCTTCCAAGGCACAACCTTCTTCATGTTGGTAAGTTTTATTGCGCTGGAAGATGTTTTCAAAGTTTACCTGGTGACCGTTAAAATCCGGTCCGTCAACACAGGCAAATTTCACTTCTCCGTCGATGATTACGCGGCACCCACCGCACATTCCTGTCCCGTCAACCATGATGGGGTTGAGGCTGACATTCGTCAAAATCCCTGTGGGGCGTGTTAGCTCAGCCACTGCTTCCATCATCTTTAGCGGACCAATAGCCAGGATGTAGTCGATCGATTTTCCGGATGTTAAAAGCTTGTTTAAGATATCTGTAACATACCCGTGGGTACCATAGGAGCCGTCATCTGTTGAAATCAATACCTCATCGGCAATTTGGCCAATTTCTTCTTCCAGGATTACCATTGATTTTGTGCGCGCACCGATAATGGCAGTGACATGATTCCCCATTGCCTTGAGGGCTTTTACCTGTGGAAAACTTACTGCTGTCCCGACACCGCCGCCAATCACGATCACATTGCCAAAATATTCAATCCTTGATGGAGTTCCCAGGGGGCCTACAAGGTAGTGGAGGTGGTCTCCTGCATTTAGCCGGTTCATTTCTACCGTTGTCTTACCGACACTCTGAACAATTAAGGTGATTGTTCCGGCAGCGCTGTCAGAGTCAACAATTGTCATGGGAACTCGTTCCCCCCGTTCAGAAACCTGCACAATCACAAATTGACCGGCTTTTCTTTTTTGTGCGATTTGGGGGGCTTTGATGATGAATTGTTTTATCTCAGGCGCGATGAACCTGGCATCGATGATAGGATTATGTGGCATGGAAATCCTTTTATTTATATTTTTCTAACCGGAATGATTATATGCTGTTTAAGAAAATAAGGGAGCTGAGATTATTCACTTTTCATAAGCCAATTCATCACCATTCAGGCTTAATCAATGTCGCTGTTGCCGGCAATTCTGAAGCACCAGTAAAGGGCATCACCTTCCCGGGGTCCAGCCTCATTCTGAAGGCAGTACAAACCATCTGAAAGGTCAGAGGTAGGTACTAGGAGATCCGTCTGGCCTTTTGCAGGATAGTGTTCAAAGGGGATATAATCGCCGTTCTGATAGATGAGATTAAGATCCTCAGGATCGGCGGTTTCTTGCCATACAGCAAGAATGGGTTGGCTTTCGGCGCTGGTTGGAATGCCCTCTTCGGATTTTGGTAAACCGATATTTTCCTTAATATTGAAGAATGCTTCGTTTTCGTATAAGAAGACGCCGGGATAGGGCGGTTCAGTTGGTATACTTGGTCGATCATTTTGCAAAAAGCTAATTGGAAGTTCGAACTCGAAGATAGCACTTGCTGCCAACAAGCCGATAATGGCGAAAACAATCACTACCACACCAAGCAAACCAATTTCGAGGGGAGTCAATTTATTGAGGTCTTTACCTCTATCCCCTGATTTTAGATCGTCCTCTGAATCATATTCCCCAACCTGCTGTAATTTCAGAATTTCCTCAGGTGAAATTTTCGTCCATCCAGAAAAATGCTCTTTCTTTTTTGATTTTCCAGATGTTGGGAAAGGTGAAATAGGTCTTGTATGTTCGGATAAGTGATCGTAGGATTCTTCGGCCTGGTCACGCTTCCGTTTATGCAAATAGGCCAGTCCCCGCTGTGCAGGGATATTGCCGGGATCGATGTCTAAAGCCTTTTCTAGGAAGATTTCTTGCTTATCCAGATCGTCGATGATTGCAGCAATCCACACCCATACATCCGCATTTTGCGGTTCTTCGATAATGGCATCTTTCAAGTATTTAAGCGCATCGTCCATGTGACCGGCTTTTGCTGCATTAATACCTTTTTGTAGCGATGTGGCCATTCTTTCTCCCGGGACTATAATAGTTTTTTCGCTGGATATTGCTGATTGGTCAAATTTATTTCACTTTGATAATTTTACCACAGGGAGGACTCGCGATAAAATGTTTAATTTTATACTATATCAAATTCTGTTAATCTCGATATCGCGTATAATTTGTATGAATAGTGATAGGAGAAAAAATCTATGAAAATTGGCGTACTTTCGGATACCCATGACAACCTCTCAAATTTGTTGTATGTTTTGAATTATTACCGCAACGAGGGTATTGAAACCCTGGTCCACTGTGGTGACCTTACCGGCTATGACATGGTTTCACATTTTGAGGGTTTTCGTGTGATCCTCACTATTGGCAATATGGATCATACAACCGGGACCATTAAAAAACGCCTTGAGAAAATGGGTGAGGATAATTTTGTCGGGACAGTGTTCAAGGGAAAGCTGGATGGGGTGCCCGTGGCTGTCACTCACAGCCATATCAACGGCAAAGTGATGGAACTGGTCAGACAAGGTGGGATCAGATGGTTGTTTCACGGACATACCCATGAAAAGCGAGACGAAGTGATTCGGGGTGTACATATTGTCAATCCCGGCGCCCTTGGCGGGTTGGGTAAAGAACCCAGATCTTTTTCCATTGTCGATTTAGAAAATGAAAAGGTGGAATTCTTCCGCTTACCGAAGGATTGAATCCAAAAAAACTATGGAATATGAAGCATTGTGCGCCTATTTAGAAAGTAAACCCGGTGCCAGGCAGGATATGCCCTTTGGACCGGATGCGCTGGTGTTTAAAGTCCTGGATAAAATGTTTGCCCTGGTGGCATGGCAGGAAGATCCTTTGAAGATTTCCCTGAAAGCGAATCCCGGTTGATGCTGTTATTTTACGCAAGCTGTATAAAGCCATCGCGCCGGGCTATCATATGAATAAAAAGCACTGGAACACCATCACCCTTGACGGCAGCGTTCCTGATGATGAAATACAATTGATGATTGATGAGTCTTACAGCCTGGTTGTGGAAGGCATGACCAAAGTGAAACAAAACCAGCTGAAGAAGTTAGGATGGGAGCAACATGGCAAAGATCTTGGATAAAATTATTGTGGTTGATATCGAATCGACCTGCTGGCAGGGTGATCCCCCGCCAGGCGAATCCAGTGAAATTATTGAAATCGGTATTTGCACTCTGGATGTCGCCACTGGTGAGCGCTCTGATAGACGGGGTATTATGGTCAAGCCGCGCCACTCAACCCTCAGCGATTACTGCATTAAGCTGACTACAATTCATCCGGAAATGCTGGAAAATGCTCCTTCTTTCAGGCAAGCCTGCCGGCTGTTATGTGAAAAATATCTTTCCGACAGGCGCACCTGGGCAAGTTTCGGTGACTATGACCGTTGGATGATGGCTCAGCAGTGCCAGGAAATGGATGTGCCCTATCCCTTTGGACGATCCCACATCAATGTCAAGAATTTGTTGGCTTTGCACTTTGGATTACAACATGAAGTTGACCTCAAACAAGCCACAGCCTTAGTGGATTTGCCCTTTGAGGGCACAATCCATAGGGGCGTTGACGACGCCTGGAATATTGCCGCGGTGCTTACGCGGGTGCTGCTGACGCGGAACCGGCAGCCGTAGTTGGCTGGCGTCGGAAAGCATTTTTTGGGTTAATTTTTCCTCATCCAACCCCCATGATTCCAAAACAATCCCGGCTGCCCGCAGCAGCAGCCGCTGGTAGCGCGTCACGTCCACCCTGCGGGGGTTGAGTGCTCCCGGCCTATCCCAGGCAAAGACCCCCGGTTTCCCCAGGGTATAGATGAAGGGCACCCGCTGTCCTGGCCGCAGTTCTTTGCCGACAGCCTGAAGCTGCATCACCGCTCGGGCAGCAGGGGATGGGGTGCGGTAGGCTTCCAGCTTGCGCCCCAGGCGCTGACGGACCAGGAGGTCGGGCAGCCCGACTCTCCCGTTTCGCAAGGCGCTCAGCCGTTCTCTCAGGAAGTCAACCGCTTCGGGCAGGGCTTCTTCCGGCTGGTCTTTGCTGGCAAGAAGTTCAAGAAGGTGCATTTGAGCATCCGCCACAAAGGGTGTGCTGTCCCGGCGGCGAGCGTCGATCCCACGGACCTTGATCGACCCATCCTGGAAAACGCCGAAATAGCGGTTGGCAACCGGGCGCTTTTTATTCTGGCGCGAGCCGACGAAGACCACCCAGCGGTAGATGCCGTCCAGGGAGATGGGCAAGCCGGTGCGCTTCTGGATCTCCAGCAGGAGGGGTTGAATATCCTCAGGTTGGGTTTTGTCCGGATGCTGCACCCATAACCCGTCAACGTAGAGCTGGATGACCTCAAATCCCATATCCTCTGCTGCTTCCTTGGCACGCAGCAGGGCTTCCCGCCCATAAGCAGTGACAGCCTGGTGGGCTTCGATCCTGCCGAAGCGGGCGTTTTTATAGCCCAGGTACCCAAAGCAGGTCACCAGCAGCCATTTCAGTGCAGAGGCACGGCGTTTGAAATTTTTTCGGAAGGGATCCCAGGCAGGCTTGCTTGCCAGGTGTTTTTTCATCTCAACCCGTTTTTCCAGCAGGGGACGCAGGGCTTTGGGGATCAGCCCGTCCTGGCTGTTATCAATTGCCAGCCCCAGGGCAGGGACGAGGTTCTCGCCATTTGGGTCGGGGAGGATGGTTTCGGGAGAGATGTTGAAATGGACCATAATCGCCGGGTAGAGGGAGACGAAATCGATTTCCGCCACATTTTTGTGCACCCCGATTTTGGGTTGGTAGACCAATCCACCCTGGTCGGCTGAAAAGAGCTCGGCAGCAGGTTTCAACATTTCTGCCTGCTGTTTCTGCCAGGGCACCAGGATCCCTTCCCGGAGGGCGGTCAGCATCTCGATGGATGAGATGCCTGTGCCCGGCGAGACCCGCGCTGAAGTTTGGAGGGGGATGGCGGTCACCCGGCTGACTTCAATGGTGCCGTCCAATCCGTAATCACCCCAGAGCATGGCGTTTTTTCGGTCAATGTGGCATCGGCCGAAGAGGTGAATTTGCTGGCCGCGGTAGATGATCTGCCCGTAGGAGAAGTAGGTGCGTTCCTCGCGCCAGCTTACCCCCCGCCCGTTTTCGCGGTTGAGGTTCAGGGGGATGTTATATTTCTCCGATTGTGACATCAGCCTGGGCAGGAGCCAGGTATCGCCCCAATCCGTCAGCAGCAGGTCGGGGTCGTGGCGCTGGATCAGGGCGCGCAGGTTGACCAGCAGCGGGCGCCAGGTAGAAAGGTCGAGCTGGTATTTCTCGTTTTCAACATTAATAATTAAGGAGCCTGGTTTGGCATGGTGAGGGGATACATCGGGCGCCAGGGACATGATCCTGAGGGGAATGTGCCTGGTTTTTAGAGACCAGGCATCCTCCAGCACTTTGATGTGCTTGAGCTGGCCCTCCTGGTCAGCCCTCACCCGGCAGCGACAGAGGGGAAAAGCACCTGTCTCTGCTGCAAAGCGCAAGGAGATTTGCAGATCGGCATCGGCGTATTCAAGCTGGGGAAACTGAGAAGCCGTCTCGTGAAATATTTTCCCGGCTTCGTAAGGGTTTTGGATGGTGACAGCCAGGGCTGTGACGCTCTGGCGTTTGAAGACGTCCATCCGGCGCGTCCGGCTGAGGGAGATTTCGTCAGGGCGGTCCATGAGATGCCGCCACACTGCCCGTAACTGTGCATCGCTTCCCAGGGCATAGAAGGTGACCGGGAAGCTTTGCCGAAGTCGATGGCGCGGCCCTTTTTCGTCTATGAAGTATAAAACCAGCCCTTCACGAGGGTCCTCAAACAGGTCCAGCAGCCAGCCGGTGAACTCAGGCATGCATCTCCCGCAGCCTTTCAACAATTTCTCGCAAGCGCATCACTTCTTTGTGTTCTTCAAGGAGCATGGCCATCAGGAAGGTCTCAAAGGGCAGTGCATGGGCGGCATAGGCCGCAGCGGAGATGTGTTTTTGTGCAGAGGTAAAAAGGTCATCAAAGACCAGTTGATCACCGCGGCGTAAGGCACGTCGAAAGCGGGATAATGAAGCTTCTTCCTGAAGCATGAGTTGGGTTGCAGAAGGGAGTGTGCGTCCCATAGGTTCTCCTTTGTGTCTTGTGAGCGGCTGTTTAGAATAGGGGCAGTTGATGATCAGGGACTTCTGGCGCTTGCAGTTCCCAGATATCCTGGGCTGTTTCCAGGAGGGGAGTCAGCAGCTGCTGGTATTCACCTTCGGCGGCAGGGTGTGCCCGCGCCCATACAGCCGTGGGTGAGCCTTCGCTAATGCACCGGAGCAGGTTTAAGCTGCTGTCCAGCAACCGTTGACGTTTGGAAAAGTTAACATTTTCATCCAGAAAGGTCCCTAACATGTCCAGGACGATCACCGGGGTGCCGTCCACAGGCAGGTCTGCCAGCATTGCCACCATTTGGTAGCAGGTGAAAGCCCGGGAGAGCTGGACTGCATTGAGCGCAGCCTGGATTTCGTGGGTGCGGCGGCGCAGGGCACGCGCCAGGGTATAGGCGTCAAAGCAGTTGCCCCCGTCGATCACAATCACCCGACCCCGCAGTGCCAGGGTTGCCAGCATTGTCATCAAACTGTGGATAACGTTCCTGGGTGCCACCACCAGTGAAATTTTGCCCCTTTTAGGTACCGGGAAACTGATAATTTGTCTGTTCATATCCCTATTTTAAGGGGTAGAACATATGTTCGATATACTGATTCGGGGTTAAAAAGGGGTGAAACCTGGGTTAACCGAAGGGGTTAATCCCCGACCCATTCGCTGAAATCCCAGTTTTCCAGCGCCTGGCGCAGTTCAGCTTTGCTGTGGAGGTTGAAGCGGTGCAGCAGGTTGCGCATATGGGATTTAACCGTCTGGGGGGAGATGCTCAGCCGTGCCGCTATTTGGCGGTTGGTGAAGTTCAGGCATGCCAGGGCAGCTACCTGCTGCTGTCGGGGTGTTAGCGCTCGCCAACGTGCAAGGCTTGTCTCGGCAACCTGCCTGTCCAGCAGGGCTGTCTTCAGTAAGTCCTGTGCCACCTGCTGGCGTGAGGCATCACTACCGGCTGCAATTTGTGCCAGGTATTGGGCATTGGCAGGGTCCAATTCCAGGACCAGCAGCTGCCTGCGGTCTGTGGGGTTGATCCAGTGCCAGAAGTTCTTTAACAGTGACATACACTAAGTATAATAGAATATTTGTTCTATTTCAAGAGGTAACAGCGGGCTTTTTGGATTTCAGTATTATTGATGAAAAATTTCCTTAAATGCAAAAAAGCGGATATAATTTACATTTATACTGTAAAAGTCATTTATAGATCTTCGGGCAACAGGTTAGTTTACAACGCCGAAAAACGCTAGCCGCCTGAATTCGGGTTAATAACTTATCATCGTTATTATTAACCGAAACATAATTCCAGGATGTGTCTTAGGGACAGTTTTGATGGTTGAAGTTGAGTTTGTACACGAAATTCGTCCAAAAATTGTTGATGAGTTCAACATGTCGGGGGATTTTGTGCCGCGCACACCTGCCATCGCCAAGGCATACGACCTCGGTAAGAAACTCCATAAAGGCCAGCTCAGGTTAAGTGGGGAACCTTATTTTGAAACCCATTGTGTTTGGATTGCCGATTTCATCGATCGTTTGGTTCAAAATGAAGCCTGGACCATTGCTGCTTTACTGCACGATGTTGTGGAAGACCAGGGAGAAACCCTGGAAGAGATACAGCATGAATTTCCAGGGCTGCTTGGAAAGCACGTCGCTTATTTGGTCGACGGTGTCACCAAGATGAGCAACCCCCGAGGGGGGCGCTCCCGGGAACTTGAAACCCTCCGGAAAATCGCAAGATTTCGCGACCCGGGGGTTTTTCTTATAAAGCTGGCTGATAAAAGCCATAATATCATGACCCTTGAGCATATGTCACATCAGAAGCAGTATCAGAAAGCAACCGAGGCGATCAGGGCATACGGCAAACTTGCTGGGATTTTGAACTGCTACCGTTGGCGCCGATGGCTGGAGGATATGGCTTTTCCCTTTGCCGAACCGGATGTATTTCATTTTGTGAGAAGTCAGATTGATAGGGATCCCCGCCTTGACTTAAACTTTATTAACAACACGCTTCTCCAGTTAAAAAGCTTGATGGAGGACGAAGGCATTTCTGGGCGAGTTCGGATCATTGTAAATGGGTACTGGCAGTCCTGGCAAAAATTGCGGCGGATGGCAAAGGAACGGCGTACTTCATTGGATGACTTTTCACCGGTCAATGATATCGTTAGTTTCCGTATGCTGGTAAATGATGAATCCGATCCAAATGATTGTTACCGTTTACTTTCTCGTGTGAATCGGATGTTCTCCCGAAATCTTGACCAGGGTCGATTTGATGATTATATCGCCAGCCCCCAGCATGGTTACCAGGCGCTGCAGGTGACCGCCTGGATACCCGACCGGGGCGCGGTGGAAATTGCCATTGCAACGGAAGAAATGGAAGGTGAGAATCTCTGGGGAGTCGTTTATGCCCTGCAGCATGGCAAGCATATTACTCAGTACAAGCCCATACAAATATTCACCCCAACCGGGGGAACCCGCTTTTTACCAAATGGTTCTACCGTGCTGGATGCCGTTGCGGCTATTCAGGACTATTTGCTTGACAAGATTAACCGCGTTGAGGTCAATGGGGAGGAACGGGTTCTAAGCGATCCAATTGCTCCCGGCGATGTTGTTGAGGTCATTACCCATGGTCAAAGGTTGGTTCCGACAGAAGAGTGGCTGGATTTCTGCAATCTTTCAACGGCGCGGATGCTGCGTTCTGTGCTGGTGACTGTGGCTCTCAAACAGACTGCAGAAAAGGGGCGTAAGATGATCAGACCCATTCTGGCAGAGCGAGGCATTATGGATTTGGAAGATGTCCAGATACAGGAAAAAGGGAAATTTGAAAACCTGTTGAGTTCCTTAGCAGCAGCCAATATTGATGACCTTTATTCTGCCTTGGGCGGTGGTGCAATCACCCTGCAAGATTTAGAAAATGCCCTGGATGAAGTTGGCATATCAAAGCCTGTTTTGGGATGGATCTCAATCAATATTATTGGACCGGCAAACACCAACAGGCCGGGTGTTTTGGCACATCTGGCAAATTTGGTGTCAAATTTTGGTGGGAATATCCTCCGAACGGTTAACAATACCTTTAGTGATGGTTCTTTTACCTTGCGTTGGGTTATTCAGGGTTTGGATGAAAATCAAAAACCGGACTTGTTAAAAACATTCCTGGATTGTGATATCAACCTGACAAAAGTGGAAATTGTTTGATACTGATATTGATATGGGGGAGAGTCTGATCCTTTGCGGTTTGGATTATTCTCCGATCGTTAATCCATTTGAGTTGATTTAGGCGCAGGATTATTCATTGATGCTTCAATCATTGAAGCAAGGTTATTAAAAATTTGCAATTTTGCGCGCATACTTGATTCTAAAGCGCGGCTTAATTGTGGTGATTCAAGCCCCGTTTTGATATTGACAATTTGTTGATAAATTGGATGTGGTGAGTCCCTTGTTTGTTTTGTTATTGAACCCGCCTGGCTCACCTCTGATTCGAATACCCACCGGATATCCGTTTTCCAGCGCAAAATCTGAGCAGTTTCTGGATATTTATTTAATTCCGTGGTTAGCTGTAAGTATGCCTCCTCAGGGGTGTTATCTGTTCGATCACAATTAGACCAGGGTGCATCCCGCCATTGCTCACAATATTGATACTGGGTAAAAACACCCGTAAAATCCATCCGGTAACCATGTTCTTTAACGCTGTACTGGCTGAGGTAAGCCCACTGTTTCGCGTGAACACCATCATTCAAATAAATCAGAGGTAATGGGAGGGCAGAAGAAGCACCCCATGAGACATACCACAGGTCTTCCAACGTCCAATAATTATTGCATACCCAATGGGGGTTGTCTTCATATGGGCATCCTGAGGCATCACCAAAGTGAATCATAAAATTTTCACCATTTTGTTCGAATCCAGAAAGCCAGGCACGGGTTAATTCCGGGCTATTCCAGCCGACTTCCATATTACTNGCACCATAANCCTGGACCTGGTGGATAATCCCATTATCAAGCGCCCATTGATTGATGTTGGAAACCATAGCTGACCATGCTGCGCCGTGNGCCTCCGTCATTGATTTTGTTTGGATGGATAAGTTTTTATTATTCGTGCCGACCCCTATAACCAGGTTAGAATGAATGTCATCACCTGAGCATTGGTAATATCCCTGGGCAAATCTTTTAACACCCGATTCAATCGCTGATAAGGGGGCTGGTTCAGTATAGCTGTAAGCATCCTCAAACAAGGCCGCACCAAAACCTAATTCTGAGGTATAGACCGGGTAGCTGAAATCCAAAACAATAACGCTGTCCTGGGTTCCTGGCAGAAGCAAATCTCGTTGGCCGTGCTCACAACCAAGGTTATAGAGAAAATTGATATCTGTGGACGGTAAATAATAACTTGTTGAAGCGAAGATTTCTCTATTGTTTTGGATAATTGGGAAATAAATGACAGATCCCTCTTCAAAGTCTTGTAATGGATCATCCTGAATTCGGTCATTGGACCAGGGAGAAAAGGATAAAAGAAGGATAAAAGGGATCATGATTACATAAAATTTTTTATTTGTTTTCATATCAGGTCCAATAACTCCTGAATCAACCAATGATTTTTTGCAGCAAATTTGATTGCGTTTATTATAAGCGCTTTACCACACCGCCGTTGGTAACGACTTTTTTTTAGTCTGCAAAAAATGAACCAATTTCCGGAGATCTGGAGAACCCAATAACAAGGCTTTAGAAAATGGCAGAGTATCTTGATCTGAAAATTTTTAGAATAAAAATGGATGAAATATTAAGTTGAAAATCTTTACGGATGGCAGCGTCCGGATGATAAGATCATTCCATGGATTAGAATAATGCAGGCTGATAAGCTGGTTTATGACCGTCAAGTAAGATGAATCTTGCTGCTCTATCAATCGGAACCCCAATTTTCCGTAAAGTGCTGATATCTCGGATACTGTTATGAAGGCGAGTTTGCATAATCTTATTCGCAGTAATAGGACCAATCCCTGGGATCTTCACAAGCTGTGTGTACGCTGCCCTGTTGATTTCAACGGGATTTTCAATCAAATTGTTTTCTGCCCACATCAATTTTGGATCTTT
>P_1C_Sed_3_UnCtyDRAFT_1000250_pt1 | contig 11463 bp, 9 predicted proteins | sample Pon1CUnioCityCA_FD_10233 | JGI IMG/M metagenome (IMG submission 10233) | reverse complement strand
AGGGTTCTGAGCGCACACTCCATCAAAGATTGGAAAGGACCTCCAGGCGCCGCTCATATGTGCGCGGTATATAGACGAGATCGAAGGCCCGGTTGTTCCAAAACAAAGAGGCCGAGGAGAGTATCCCTCGGCCTCCAGGTCTTCGAGCGAGCAAGACTATGCGCTTTGATCCTCTTTGCTCGCCGCGTCGATATCGTCCTCTTCAGGTGCTGGTCGAGTCGGTTCCTTCAGTGCAACGGGTGGAGGGGTGCGCGCAGCGACCTTCCGACCCTGACCGGGGACGTAGGATGTCGTGCCGAAGCGCGTCAGCACCACGGCACCGAGACCAAAGCAGCCGATCACGAACGTGAGCAGCCAGCCGAGGGGGGATAGGCAGAAGGCCATACTAAGCCCCATAGTGATCAGCGTCATGATCAGCGTGCCCACAGCTGCGGTCCACATCGGCGCCACCGCGCCAGCGTTGACTGCTCGGAGCAAGCGTTCTCCAATGCGAGCGCCAATGGCGATCCATCCAAGCAGGCCGGCAGCGCTGAGGGCGAGCGCCACCAGGGCTGCGGCAGGGGAGAGACAGATCGTGATTGTCAAAGCGAGGATCAGCGCCACAGCGGCAACAAGGGTCAAGAACCCAACCCCCACGCTGGTCCCCGGCGATTGGAAGACGGTGCGTCCCACCTGGGCAGTCGCATCTGGCCAGATCAGCGCCACTAGACCGCCTATCGCTGCAATGACCAGCACCGTCACTGCACGGCGCACGGTACGGAACATCCATCTCAGTAGTTCCTCGGGACCAGACACCCAAAACGGTTCCGACCCAGCGCGTGGTGTCTTCACGGTCAACCGGGGCTCGCCCCATGGGATGAAGGGAAGGCCCCGCAGAGATGGACCCTCGACGATGTCTCCGTCGATACGAGCCCCCTCTGGTCGCTCGATCTTGCAGTTCCATGTACAGACGACATCTCCCTGCACACGGGCGCTCTCAGTCAACTGGATGTCACCATTGGAGGCAACCAGGTCACCTTCGACGGTGCCGTCTACCTGGGCATTGCCGTTCCAGACAACAACGTTCCCTCGGACCATGCTTCCGGATTCCAACGCTACGTCGCCGTTGAAGACGACCAAATCGCCATTCAGTTCCTCATCCTCGGTAAGGGTGTAGTCCTCGTTCCAGATCACGACGCCGTCATTCGGCTGCTCGCTTGCTGCTGTCACTATGGTGGCAGGAAGGAAGAGCCCTCCGAGGACAATAACCGTTAGCCAAACCAGTATTCGCTTATGCATCTTTCCACCTCCATTCATGGCTTTAAGAGAGTGGCTCCAGAGTAGCTCTACTCCTTGGCACCTTCCACAATCAGACGCAGGTTGCCGACGCCGGCTGTGATGCTGACGTGCAACGCGACCTCGGTGCTTCCAAAGGCATCGTTCGTGTAGGTGCTGCCCATCTGTCTTAGGTCATAGGCCTCGATATTGGTCAAGCCACCTCTGGTCTCAACTTCGACGCCTACATCAGAGGGTAGGGTCAGCCTGAGTGCTCCGGCCCCAGCTCTGATGGTGATGTCGGACGAACGGGTCCAGTTCCCGGTCAGATCCAGAGCGATGTCCCCGACGCCGCCTTGAATCCTCGCCTTCTGCGGACTGACGTTCCCCATCCCGACTACCGCAATCTTCGAGGCGCCTGTGTCCAGCGTGATGTGATCCATCAGCGTGGTGCTAGGCTCGTCGAAGCGCAGGGTGAAGTCCCCGGCCCCGATATCCACGTCGAGCGCCGAGACCTGGAGTCCCGTGAAGTCGAGTTCTCCCTCGCCGGCTCCAGCTCTGATGTTCATTGTCAAGGCTGTCTGTGGTGAAAACTCAAGGTCCCATCTGTTTCGTACATTCCCGCTGGGGATGCCCCACCTGTCTCTGTCTCCTCCTTGCCTAATGGTCAACTCGTCTCCTGTCTGCGTGATCTCCGGCGCCCATTGTTCGACGTTGTACTGGAAGACGCCTGCCAGCAGCTCATCGGGGAGACCAGCGTCCATCTCGAGCCTCCCGGCACCAAAGGTGATACGCACGTCAGCCGATCCCGCTTCGGGAAGAGGTATGGTGTGCCTCTNCTCTCTGATGTCTCCAGCCTCGACTGTAGGCACATTGATATTGATATCTGGTATGCGGGGTGTGATTGTGCATGCCAGTGTGGCGATCGACAGGACTAAGACAGCGATCGGTATTGCTACTTGTTTCGCATCCATCTTCCTCTCCATTCTTTCTCTGGTCCCTTACTGTTTGCGCAAAAACTCATGCGTATGTCACAGACCGCTCGTCAGCCCGCAACGCGCAATCTGCGGATCATAGCAATCCACAGCCCATTCAGCGCCAAGGCCACTACGAGGCTGCTCAAGCTCGAGACGACGAGCGGCACCGCAAACTGATCCAGCAGGACGAGCATCGTGCGGCTCAGCGCGTCGAGGAGCGTCAGCAGTTGTGTGGCCGTGCCCACACCACCGATGAGCAACGCGGGGGCGATGCCTAGATTCTCCAACAGCCCCAGAGCTATTGGGATGGCCGTCAGCAGCGCCACCGCCGTCGCGCCCAGTGCCAGTGCCAAGCCACCAGCAATGGCGCGACGAGCTTGCTCCCTTCGGTCGATGCGGGTCATAATCTGAGTGCGCAGATGGGTCGGGGCCGATCTTGCTGGTGCCGACTTGAACAATTGATCAACAGCGCGTATCTTCTGCCACTCGGCCCGACACGTGCTACACCAGGCTAGGTGCTCTTCCACCTCCACGAGCTCTTCTCGGCTCAGCTCACCATCTAGGCGGGCTGGCATCAGGTCTCTAGCTCGTCTGCAACGCATAAGCCTCTCCTTCCATCTGGTCCGCCAGAGCGCGTCGAGCGCGATACAGTCTTGACTTGACTGCGCTCACTGTAAGGCCCAGTATCTCCGCAATCTCCTTGTATGGGTAGTCATACCAATAGTGCAGGATCACGGCCGCTCGATCCTGGGGAGACAGGTCGCTCATGAGTTCCTGAATCCAAGCCTCTCGATCGCGTTCCGTCACCACAGATTCCGGGTTGGGGCTGGCGCTTGCCAGCCGTACCGGCTCTGCGATCTCCTCCTTTAGCGGCAGCCAGTCGATTCTTCGGCGTCTGAGCCGATCGATACAGTAGTGGGAGGCTATGGAGAACAGCCATGTGCTGAAAGGTCGTCGCGGATCATAGCTCGCGAGATGTCTGTAGGCCCTTATGAATGCTTCCTGAGCTGCGTCCTCAGCCTCGGGCCCGTTACCCAACATCCGATAGGCTAGATTGTAGACAGGGTCTTGATAGGCTTCCACCAAACGTCCGAAAGCCATTTTGTCCCCCTCTCGGGCTGCTTGGATCCATCGTTCTTCGTCAGTCACTTACTTGCTTGCTCCATGAAACATCTTTGCCTCAAGACTGGCGATACTTGGTACTATGCACTACGTATTATAGTCGATAAAGTTGCGTATGAAAGCGCGAACCACCGGTTGCCCAAGAGCAGAATAGCGAGTATACTTACTGAGCGGGCTGGTCACGCCGCGAGCCCCCGAGACAGAATCGTTCGCATTCACGAGAGTCGAGGAGAAAAGCTATGTGGCAAGTGTATTACACCCCCACGAATGTCGACGACGCCCTACGGCTTCTTGCGGAACATAGTCCCGATGCCCGTGTCGTCGCCGGCGGGACCGATCTGGTTGTCGAGATGAAGCGAGGTACCCGCGAGCCGCGTGTCTTGATCGACGTGACCCGCATCGGCGGCCTGAATCGCGTCGCTGTGGACGGCGATCGCGTTCACTTGGGGCCCACTGTTACCCACAATAGTGCTGTGGTTTCGGAGCAGTTGACTGAACGGGGATATCCGCTAGTACTCGCTTGCTGGCAGGTCGGCACGCCGCAGCTGCGCAATCGCGGGACCATCGCGGGCAATCTGGTCACCGCTTCTCCGGCCAATGACACGATTGCAGCCCTCTGGGCTCTGGATGCCAGGCTGACGGTGAGCAGCGTGGATGGTGAGCGAGAATTGACGTTCCCCGATTTCTATAAGGGTGTGCGTCAGACAGCCTTAGCCCCCCACGAGATGGTGACTGACATCTCCTTTCCAGCTCTAAAGCCAAACCAGCGTGGAACGTTCGCGAAGCTGGCCTTGCGACGTGTCCACGCGATCTCGGTGGTCAATGCAGCTGTGGTTCTCTCCTTTGACGAGGAGATTGTCGCGAAGGCCCGTATCGCGATGGGAAGTGTGGCACCCACTGTCATCCGGGCGCGGGAGGCGGAGAGCGCCTTGGTCGGGAGAGGGCTTACCAAGGAGAGCATCGAGAAAGCTGCAGAGTTAGCTGGAAAAGCCACATCTTGCATCGACGACGTCCGCGCGCGGGCCGACTATCGTCGCGAGGTGATCACTGTTCTGGTTCGTCGCGCGCTTACCTCGCTTCGCGTCGGGGACGAACGAGAGGCTTTTCCCGACGCCCCTCCGATGCTATGGGGTACGACGAATGGGACCTATCCGCGCCTTGCGGGTAAGACGGTATGCCACCGTCTTGAGGGTCTTGAGCCCATTGAGTGCGTGGTCAACGGGGAGAACGTCGTGGTGCAGGGAGCCAATGGAAGGACGTTGCTGGAGATGCTGCGTGAAGACCTAGGTTTGACGGGAACCAAGAACGGCTGTGGCGAGGGTGAATGTGGGGCTTGCACGGTCTGGATGGACGGCATTGCGGTGTTGGCCTGCCTGACGCCGGCCCCCCCCCAAAAAAAAAAAGGTTGCTTCGGGTCCTGATGAGAATGACCTGCACCCGGTGCAGCGAGCTTTTATCGACGAAGGAGCCGTCCAGTGCGGGTACTGCACGCCGGGCTTTGTGATGGCTGGGGCGAGTCTGTTGGAGGAGATCTCGGAACCCCGACGGGATCAGATCGAGGTTGGACTGAGTGGCAATCTGTGCCGCTGCACAGGCTATTACAAGATCGTACGGGCGATCGAGAAGGTTGCTTCGAAGGGCTAGGTCCTTACGCGATCAGGCCTGGAGCGCGGCTAGCGAAAGCGCGAAACGATGGAGAGAACTGTTCCAACAACGGGCAGCGAAGAGATTTCGCTCTACATGCGCACCTATTACTCTCTTCTGCGCACAACTGATGAGGTGCAGGTCCGCTCCTTCGTCGAGTCGCACTTGGGGATGAACTCGTCCCTCCACGTGAAAGCTCGCCATGAGGCGCCAGATGCTTCGGCGCTCATCTACTGCTCGCTGCGCCTTCCTCACGTGATCCGACAGACCAGGTTGGTGGTGATGGGCCAGTCGGAGCGCGTCTTTGCCCGGCGTGGCTACGCCAAAGTCGAGCAGTGGGAACCGGTGGCGGCGCCCGGTCGTCGTCGCCGTACCTTTTTCGACGGTCACGAGACGATGGCGGCCTTCATCGCCAGTGTCTCCGATATCGACGACCTGATTCCGATGTTGACCGCTTTCCAGATTGAGTGGAACAAGATGCATCGGCGCCTGAACGGTCACCCTCTGTTGGAGAAGCTGGAAGCCCATCGCGACCTCGGTCAGCCTGCTGGTGACCAGCCCCGGTGGCGGGCGCTGCGTCAAGAGATTGCCGATGTGTTAGATCTCAGCCTTGACGATCTGAAACGCCTGGAAGCGATTTGGGAGGATCAGCTCGCTGACTTGCTGTGTGACATGGGGAGGGCGCCAAAGCGATTTGCCGTGCGCTTGCTAGCTGGTTCCCGCGTGGACTACCGGAAGGCGACACGACGCTGGTGGAGTTTCATCACCGATGCGTCGCCGATCGACTTGAGCGAAAGACCAGTCTACTTCATCTCCAGCAACATCCATAGCGTAGTCAACATGCTATCCGGTTTCGCCCTGCGTCGCCAGGATGACCTTATGCGCTATCTCCGCGAGGGAGATGAGGAGCAGTTGTTGGAGGAATACTCCCGCATTCGCCGGGGAGAGAGCTCCTCACGGGCCGAGAATCTGCTTTACTTCGTCTTGCGTGGTTACATGGAAGCGCACCGCAATGACAAGGTGTGGGATCAGCGTGAAGAAGAGGAAGTGCTCTGCGGCATCAAGCACATCGATAGCCATCACGTGTTTGACGTTGAGGCCCAGGTCATTGAGATGTGCCGGCTGCGCCCGGATTGGTTTGATCCCCGGCTGCGGATGCCGGAATTAGATAGGCTGGCTCACAGTGACGCCGTGATCGTCAACATCGATTATCCACTGGGCATGGGAGCCTATCATATCCTCTCGCAGGTCGCCACCAGCGTCGACTCGCTGCGAGGTGTGTACAGCTTGGGCAAGGCTGCCACGCTCAATGGCCGCATTGGCGATGTGATGATACCCTACGTCATCCACGATGAACACTCCCGCAATACCTATCTGTTTAACAATTGCTTCACCGCTGCCAACGTGGCGCCCTATCTTGTCCACGGTACGACCCTCGACAATCAGAAGGCGATTAGTGTGCGGGGGACGTTCCTGCAGAACGATCGATATATGGACGTCTTCTATCGAGAGGGGTACACCGATATTGAGATGGAGGCTGGGCCGTATCTTTCGGCGGTCTACGAGGCGGTGCGTCCCACTCGGCATCCAACCAACGAGATCGTCACGCTCTACGCTGACACCCTCCCCTTCGACGTCGGGGTCATACACTATGCCTCGGACACACCGTTGGGGAAGGGCAGGAGCCTGGGCGCTCAGCGGCTCTCATACTTCGGTGTGGATTCGACCTATGCTGCCACTGTGGCCATCTTGCGCCGGATTCTGGTTCTGGAGACGCGGCGCGGGTAGGGAAGTGTTCTCCCTAAGGTAAGGGCGCCTGAAGGGCGACCGAATGCATCGTTGTCAGGTTACTCAAGCTAAGCGAGGGGATTCACGATGACTACCATTGTTGGACAGTCTGTCGCTCGAATGGATGCGCGCGCTAAGGTCACGGGCGAGGCGAAGTATCCCGGCGATTTCGTAATGGAGAACATGCTCCATGCTAAGATCCTCTTCGCAGGTCGCCCGCACGCCCGGGTGCTGAGCATCAATGCCTCGGAGGCAGAAAAGGTCCCCGGCATCATAGCGGTCTTCACTGCCGAGGACGTGCCGCTCAACGAGTACGGCCTCCAGACTAAGGATCAGCCGGTACTGTGCGGTCCTGGCTCGGACAGGCTCAACGCCGACGTGGTCCGCTTTGTCGGCGATCAGGTAGCCCTCGTCGTGGCGGAGAGCGAGGATGCTGCCACGCGCGCACGAGGTTTGATTCAGGTCGAGTATGAGGACTTGCCNGTCGTCACCGATCCCTTCCAGGCTCTCGAACCCGAAGCGCCACAGCTCCATCCTGATCGGCAGCCCAGCAAACTGCATCCGGAGTTGAGCACGGAGGGCAACCTGATCTGCCATCACCAGATCCGTAAGGGCGACATGGATAGTGGCTGGGCGGCAGTGGATGTCATTGTCGAAGGTGAGTATCGAACATCAGCTCAGGAGCATGCCTATCTTCAGCCCGAGGCGGGACTCTCTTACATTGACGAGGAAGGCCGGGTCACCGTGGTGGTGGCTGGTCAGTGGACGTGGGAGGATCAACAACAGATCGCGCATGCGTTGAGCATACCCGCGGAGCAGGTGCGTGTCATCTACCCGGCCATTGGTGGTGCCTTCGGTGGGCGAGAAGACATGTCGGTGCAGATCGTATTGGCGTTGGCAGCTCATCGTCTGCGCCGTCCGGTCAAGATGGTTTGGAGTCGCGAGGAATCGATTCTTGGGCATTGCAAGCGTCATCCCATGTGGTTTGATTGCCGATGGGGCGCCACCCGGCAGGGGAAGCTCGTCGCTGCTGAGGTGCGCGTCGTTGCTGACGGCGGTGCCTACTGCTACACCACCAACAAGGTTCTAGGAAACACTGCAATTACCTGCACGGGACCCTACGAATTCCCCAATGTCAAAGTGGATGTGGACGGCGTCTACACAAACAATCTTCCGGGAGGGGCTTTCCGGGGCTTTGGCGCACCGCAAGGTATCTTCGCCGCCGAGATGCAGATGAACAAGCTGGCTGAAGCGTTGGATGTAGATCCAGTTGCGCTGCGAATCAATAATCTCTTGCGGGATGAGACACCAACTTCGATGCGCACGCCTCTGCCGGGTGGCGTTAGCCTGGTGGAGGTCACCCGGCAGTGTGCTCATGCAATCGGCTGGCGACAGGCGGACAAGGAAGAGCCTCAGGGGCCACTGGCGACTTGGCAGAAGCCTTCTCCACAAACGACGTCGAGAGCGGGGAAGCGGTCGGTGACCCGGCACAGCGAGGCGCTGTACAGTGGCATTGGCCTGGCCGTTGGTTTCAAGAATATTGGATTCTCCTTCGGGTATCAAGAAAACTGCTGGGCCAAGATTGAGCTGCAAGGTGAGGAGGAGATCGAGCGGGCTATTGTCAACATCGGGAGCGCCGACGTGGGTCAGGGAGCCCATACTGTCATCCGCCAGATGGCAGCTGAGGCGCTCGGCATACCGCTCTCGCGAGTCCATATGGACGCGTCGGACACAGGTAGCAGCCCTGGGAGCGCTGGCTCAACGTCTGCATCGCGGATGACTTTCATGGCCGGTAACGCGGTACGAAAGACGTCAGCGGAGGTACTGAGAAGCTGGCGGGAAGGTGATCGACCAGCCATCGCCGAAGAGACCTATCTGGCACCGGAGACGACGCATTTTGATCCAGAGACTGGCGAGGGGCTGCCCAATTTCGCCTACGGCTATGTGGCTCAAGCGGTGGAAGTCACGGTGGACGTCGAAACGGGCGAGCTGGATATTGAGCGCGTCGTCTGCGCCAATGATGTGGGCAAGGCGGTCAATCCAGAGCAAGTTGAAGGGCAGATTGAGGGAGGGGTGGCACAGGCGGCGGGTTGGGCTACCTGCGAGGATTTCATCACCGAAGAGGGTCGTATCTTGACGCCTCATCTGAGCACGTATCTGATCCCCACCATCGCCGATGTGCCGCGGCACGTTGAATCGATCATTGTGGAGGAGCCGGATCCTCGCGGACCGTGGGGGGTGCGGGGGATGGGGGAGATGCCTTTCCTACCCCTGGCTCCGGCACTCGTCGCTGCTGTCCACGACGCGACCGGGATGTGGATTGAAGAGCTGCCGTTGACACCAGAGCGCGTGCTGCGCGCTTTGAAGCAGCGTGAGGCATCTGGGGCGCCCTAAGCTGAAGCACATCTCCCCTAATCACGACGATAGGCGCTATGAACGCGGTCGCTCGCGCGGCTACCGTCCCGCTCGACAGCACACGCTTCCGAACGCTCCGTCTGGATGTGGAGGGAGAAACGGCTTAGGGGGCTGGCTACCAGTGCAGCTCCACTGGGACCCTCGGCTGTAGGCCTAATCTCTCGGCTGCGTTTCCTTCGCGCACGGCGATCTCTACGTGTCCCTCGCTGCCCACCAAAGCTAAGACCTCGCCGCGTTCGACGTCAGCGTAGGTGCGATGTAGCCCATGGATCTCGCGATCTCCAGGTGCTGGCGCGCCTAAGACGACCGATACGTCGCTGGCGGCAAACCGGGTCCGCTCCTCACTCCGCTGCCGAAACGCTGGCGTGAATGCCAGCTCGTCCCCCCTCCAGAGAAGGCGCCCAATACTGGTGATGACGTTGCCGAAGTGGTCCGTATGCAGTACCTCACCTCTGATCCTGTGAGGCGTGATCTCCAAGCGTGGACGCGGCAGTGCAACCGGCGTGATCACAGGCGGTCCAAGTTCGCTGATGGGCACCCCGGCTGCCAGGTGCGCAGCGACCGGGGCGAAGACATCGCGCCCGTGGAAGGTCTGGCTCACCGACGGGAGGTGATAGCGCGAATCAGCGAGCTCAACGACAGCTTCCACAGATTCCTCGGTCATAACATAGCTGAACACGCCGTTGTCCGGTCCGACGAAGGTGCCGTGCGAGGAGTAGATGGCAATTGAGCGACGGGAGCTGCCGACGCCTGGATCCACTACAACTAAGTGAACGGTCTGCGAAGAGAAGAAGCGGTATGTGGTGTAAAGGACGTATGCCGCCTGGCGGATGTTCTGAGGTGCGATCTGCTGCGTGATATCCACCAGACGAGCCCGCGGAGCGATATCGAGCATGACGCCTTTCATGGTCCCCACGTAGCCATCGGTGGTGCCAAAATCGGTCGTCAGCGTGATCATGGGCCTAGGAGAGTGCTGAAAAACCCCCCTGGCTGTCATGATATTTCATGCAATTTTTGCATAATTGTGCAATCTATGCTACACTGTGGGCTGTACCAACGGTCGCTTATACACCCACGGAGAATGAAGCTATGCTTGGACGTCGAAACCCGCAGCGCAGTCTCTTCAGTGCGCAGAACCTGCCTAATCAGGTCGATCCAGACTCATTCTACGGTCGGATGGGCGCCGTCAGCGACCGTCTTTTGCGCGACGACGACCTGGCCCACATGTACTGTCCGGACAATGGCCGACCGAGCTTGCCTCCCTCGCTCATGGCTGGGGTGATGCTGTTGCAGTTCTTTGACGATGTATCTGATGGCGAGGCCGTCCAGCGTACCAAGTATGACCTGCGCTGGAAGGTGGCCCTGGATTTGCCTCTCGATTTCCCCGGGTTTGACCCCTCGAGTCTCAGTGTGTATCGGGATCGGTTGGTCGAGCACGGCGAGGAACGATACGCCTTTGACCGATTTGTCGAGGTCGGGCGCAAGGTCGGGTTTATCCCAGATGCGGTGAGCATACTCACGGATACGACCAACGTGAATGGGGCCGGCGCGGTGCAGGATACCTATACGCTGCTTCGCAAAGGCGTGCGCAAGTTGTTAAGGGAACTGGGCTATCATCTGCCGGGTCAGCGACGCGGTCTCTCCGAGAAGACGCGCCAGCTGGTAGAGACCTATGTGGACCAGGATCGGAAGGCAGCCATTGATTGGCGTGATCCGGAAGCTCGAGCAGAGCAGCTGAAAGTTTTGGTAGATGATGTGAAGGCCACCTTGACCCTCGCCACAGAGCACACTGACGACCCGGAGGTACGAGCCGTTGGCTGGTTATTGACCAAGATCCTGGGAGATGACGTGGTGATAGATGAAGATGGTGATCCTCAGATTGGCAAGGGCACAGCGTCTGATCGGATCATCAGCGTGACCGACCCCGAGATGCGTCACGGGCGCAAGAGCGGGTCTCGCTGTTTCAATGGCTTCAAGACCAGTGTCTCCACGGAGGCGAACAGCGAGATGATCCTGGACATCATGGATGTCCCAGCCCCGGGCAGCGATGGGGCCCATCTGATGCCTATGATCGAGCGATTGGAAGCTAACGCCGATGTGACAGTGGAACGGGTCACTGGAGATGGTGCCTATGGCAGCGGAGACAATCGAGCTGCGTGCGCCAACCGCCCGGACCACGCCATTGACCTGGTATCGCCCATACAAAGGCCGCCTGATCCTGAGGTGCACAAGTCTGCCTTCGACATCGATCTGGAGAATCAGC